>Ga0123342_1000497_pt1 | contig 62266 bp, 24 predicted proteins | sample Turbeawhitnodule_FD_89960 | JGI IMG/M metagenome (GOLD analysis project Ga0123342, IMG submission 89960) | Root nodule microbial communities of legume samples collected from Mexico - Turtle bean Mexico white nodule | ecosystem: Host-associated > Plants > Roots > Nodule | place: Mexico: Nepantla... | reverse complement strand
TTTATATGTTGATGGGTGCAGGATGGATAGGGAAAGGCAATCTGATGTAACCATAGGTGTACAGAAATACGGTTTCTGCAAACCACAGGATTGATTAAAGGAGCTCATTTTTATGGGGGAAGGGTTTCGCTGGTTTCTTGGTGGTTTGTAATGCTGTTAAGTGTTTTCTGCAACATTCCAACAGAATAATAGAAACCGAATGGGGTTGCAGTAGGTTGTTTACTTATGCAATAGTTTTTTTTTCCTCATGTTTTTGGGGTGCTCTTTTTTGAGGCCTTAAAACATGGTTTGGAGTGTGTAAAGGGTTGGGATATCCCTTTGTATCCCTTTTAATTTAATTTTATTCTTTGCTGATAAAAAAAATTATATAAAGAAAAATGCTAACTAATTTTCTTAAGTACTTGTTAAGAAACTAAAATGATAGGTATATTTAAATTCGTAAAAATATATTTTAAGAATGTTTTAACCATTTTTTGTTAAGCGAATGATTAACAGCACCATAGAACTGAAAAACAAAGAACATAAGCAGACGAAGAAGACACAGTATCGACAGAGAAAAATAAAGTGTCATAAGACTGTATAAAAAGTTGCAGAGTGTGAGAATGCATTAAAGGGGTGAAAATAAAACGTAGTCGGCAAGAATGACGTGGGAAGGTGGTAGAGTGGAGTAGGAGAAAATGCTAGAGGGTGCATGCACCGTATACGACACCCAGACACGTGTCATCCTTTCCTCACTTCAAGGGTAAGAATCTGGTTCTTCATAGTATAAAACGAAACACATAACCAACGCACACACGTCTACAAAGCCTTTCTTGCTGAGAAACAAAGAAAAGGAAAGAAAAATGTTTATGAAAAGAGACGTTGAAAGCGGTGGTGGAGGCGAGAGACCCCTCTACCCCTCCATGCTCGAGAATCCTCAACTGCGTTGGTCCTTCATACGCAAGGTTTACTCCATCCTCACCTTCCAATTGCTTCTCACCATCGCCGTCGCTGCCGTCGTTGTCTTCGTCCGCCCCATCCCCCACTTCATCGTTTCCACCACCCCAGGCCTTGTTATCTACATTATCCTCATCTTCGTTCCTTTTATCAGTACGTCCTTCCATTCTATCTATTCCTCCATCTATGCCTTCAATCTTTTCTTTTGTTTCTTACACACAAATTCTAATTTCTAACTCAGTGCATGGTTAATAATAATGTTGCAGCGCTGTGCCCTCTTTACTATTACCACCAGAAACACCCTCTCAATTACTTCCTTCTCTTGATTTTTACCGTTACCTTGGCCTTTTCCGTTGGATTGACTTGCGCCTTTACTAGCGGTAATGTCTCCCAATTCTCTCTTGTTTTAAATCGGTGATTATTTGCTTTTTTCATTTATGATTTGTGTTACATTGTTTGGTTTCACTGTGGGTGAATTCGTTGATAAAAATATGTGCGTTAAAATTGAATGACAAAAGGTTGTTTCTTTTGTTGTGGTTGTGGGGTGTAATTATTCAAAATGTTTGGATTCCGAATAGGATATATAAGAAAGAGGTAAAAATAATTATGCAGAGTTACCTAAATTGCTAACTTTTTTTATTGGGATAATTGAATTGATTTTTAATCGATGGAAGCGCTTAGAATTTGAGTTTAGATTAATGTGAAACGCGTATTTACAGTAGAATGTGTGTTTTTCTTGGAAAGTGCGAGTATTGGTTAGCATTTGTTTTAATTTAAGATTTAGAATCGTTCAAACTGTGTGTGGTTCGCTCTGGTTACATGTCCGTTAGTTACTTGGTATTTGTATTATTCTACCTACTGATAGCATTTCATAGTTTAGGCATAGAAAAAATAATATATTCTCCATTTTTATTATTTTCTTAAGATGGAAACTTTATTAAGATAAAAATAGCAAGAACATCATTAGTTTAGCATCAGAAAACTATAACTTATTTAACAAAAGAAAAAGACAGAAATACTAACGAGTTGCAGGTCCATTAGCCTCCCTCAGTATGCAGCAGAGTGAAATTTTGGAAGCCAGCGTTAAATTTCAGTAGTCCTTGACAACAGGATTTAATTCTGGATTCCCTTCATCTTTTAGCACTCAATTAACAACCATTCGATACTCAGTTTCCACTACTAAGAAATTGTGCTGGAAAATTGATTTCCCATCTTAAAGCAAACATTTTCAATCATGGCAGGGAGTTGAATATGTTTTTAAAATGACAAACTTCAATAACAATACTACTTCAGTGACCTCACGTCATCCTTTTAAATGAAAATAAAATGAGAATTTATTGTTATTTCTTCTGGCAGTGACACGCTAGCATTTCTCTTGTAATGAACATTTTCAGTGCGAATTTCCAATTATTTTCTAAGGTGTCTGGAAAATGGATACAGGGAAAATTATTCTGGAGTCTGTGATATTGACTACAGTGGTGGTGTTCAGCCTGACTCTCTACACCTTTTTTGCCGCAAGGAGAGGCCATGATTTCAACTTTTTGGGCCCATTCTTGTTTGGAGCATTGCTAGTTCTTATTGTATTTTCCCTGATACAGGTATTTTGGCATTATGAAGTCTTTATGTTTGGGGTGTTTCTTCCTGTATTGCATAAGTTTTTGCATATCTCCCTTACATTCTGAAATGGGCTTTCTGCCGCAAAAGTCCACATCATACCAGAAAAATCTATTCCAGAATGAGAGGGAGGTGTTAAATTTTTTTACAAAGGTACAGAAAGAAAAGTCTTCAAGTCTTCTTCTTGATATGCATGTATGTATCTACAATTGGGCTAATAGGCCCTCTTATGGCTAAGGGATTCCGATACAGTGTTTTGTTCCTTTCCTTGCAGATTTTGATCCCATTGGGTAGGTTTTCATTGATGATTTATGGGTGCCTGGCATCACTTATATTTTGTGGCTACATCATATATGACACAGACAACCTAATAAAGAGGTTCACCTACGATCAGTACATATGGGCTTCGGTCTCCTTGTATTTAGACGTCATCAACCTCTTCCTTTCTCTGCTTACTGTCTTTAGAGCTGCTGCTAACTAAGGAGATAATTTAGAAGTATATATTCCTTGCCTAGGTACATGTGTTTGCTTTAAGGAACTATATAGTTATGCGAAAAGATAGTTCTTATCAAGAATTCCATGTGAGTGTCACGCTGCTGGTAACCTGTTGATTAAAAGATGGAATTTTGCCCTTAAATGTAAATATACATTTACCATCTTCATACCTTTCTTCTTTTTGGCTCTCAGTTAACAGCTATATGCTTTAAAGATTTATCCAAACTTTATTGTGAATAATAGGTGATAACCAATAAGTAGTACGGTACTTGGTTTTTTTGTTCAAATACTTTGCCTTATTTAATGTTCACAAACTCTCTATCCAAAAGTCCAAATTAGCTCTATTTCAGAGGCAATTAAGATACAGAGTGTAGAAATCCCAGCAATTTTCTTCACTGTTGGCTGCACACTATTGTATTGTATTGCATCTTTGGATATTCCACCCAAAGTTCACACACATCTTATTGTTGTGAACTAATTAATTATCCAAAGCCAAAATCCACCTACTTTTCAGAATAATAAGGTAAGAAGGAGATCAAACTCTTGACCATATATCTAGTCAGGAAAAAATTATCACAAAACTTATGTTGGATGAAAACACGTGAAGCGTTTTATATTTATAAGCTATCCATGACAACGTATGGCAACATTGGAGCGATTCTTGACTCTAGGGACTTGACACATGCATTATCGCTGGGGTGAAAAAACAATTCCTACGATTTTTACATTTTTAGACAGTAAAAAATATTCTCTTGTGGAAATCACTTAGTCCATTTGAGTCTTGCCGATGATGATTGTTTGAGGCTAAACACATGCAAATTACATCTCAATACATACTTAGTTAGAATCGAGTTCAATAGTCAGCGATAGCTAGCGACTCTGTTGGTAGTATTAAGATGACAAATTCAATTCCCATATCTGTTTTGTCTTTGTGCTACAATGGAGAGTAGCCTCGAAACCCCTTGTGTCCAGATGTCATATTCTCTTTGATTTCGACACTCAAACTCCACAATCCCCCTTTGGTCTGTCTTCAATCCAAAGTATCGTCGCTTTTCACCATCATCAAACAGATGTCTCCCTGGCCATGCTGGTAAATCCGTGCAAATATCTAGCACAACATCTGCATAATTTAGAGGACAAGTTATGAGCTATTGTTTATGGCTGCCTCTGTGCCAGCAAAACAAAGTTCTAATCTAATGGCTGCTCTGTGCTTACTCTTTTTCTTTTTGGTAATTGTTCCTGCCACATGTCTGCTTTTCATTTTCAGCATTACCTGAAATGTTTGCAAGCCTTGTAATTGTGATTGAATGGACTTTAAGCCAACTCCATACGGCAAATTCTTAAAAGGAAACTTACCTGGCCGGTTCGATGTATATAGACAGACACTATTTTCCAGTGAAGATCACCTACATTTGCACCAAAATGGAGTTTACTCTTTTTTGCAAATGAGAGAGAGAAAGACTGAGTTAGTGCTAACAGCACATTGGTGATTGATGTTACCTTTACGGGTGCGCTTGAGCAATTCACTGCCCTTGGCAATAAGCTCTTGGCTGCAGGCACCTAGAAAATTTTCTCCATTGAAAACTTCCCCGCTATCACTGGTGCTGGTGTTGCTAGTATTGCTATTATTACTTTTACCACATAGTCCAATCCCCCCTATGCCTCGCTCTAGTGGTGTCACTGTGGCTATATTCCATACCTCCTTCAAAGCTCTTGCTTTCAAGGTTGCTGCTCCTCGTAGAGCTGCACATGAAAGACATAAAATACATAAGCTGTCAATATAAAGAAGCCAAAAGATGCACATCAGACACATTCTATATCCTTACGGTACCAAGAGACTAATTAACAAAGAAAACTCCGGTTAATACTTGACATCTGAGACAGCTTAGTTAGTCATTTTTTATGGTTAAGCCCCCACAACATATTGCTAAGATCTTTCAAATGCATTTTGGTGTGTATATCAACTTTAGTAAAGTAGAACCTAATGGCCTTCATAATTTCTTGTTCTGAAAAATAGATAAGAAATAGATGCTTAATGAGTGCAAAAGCTCTACCTGTGGCAGCTGCAGCTGTAAGAGTAGTAATATCATCATGAGAACGGACATTCACAGCAGAGCTGACCACAGAAGCAAGGTGGTCACGCTCGGCCCCCATAGCTTCTGCAGCCTCTACACATTGTGCAGCAACTAATGTGGCTGCGGAAGCAACTGCCATGTCAGTCTTTGCCATCTTCTCATCCTTGCTGGGAGCAGACGAGCCTGCTGTTGCAGCCGCAATAGCTGCAACGGCAGCAGCCACTGCAGCCACTGAAATAGTGGCATGCAGCTGAGCAGTATGGGTCCTGGTTTCTTCTTTCTTCTTCTCTCTTCGGTCCTTTAACCATCTTCCAACAGTTTTAGGTCCCGAGCATGCTGTGCCGTTGCCAATAGTTGCACTGGCTCGTCCACCATTGAATAAAGGGTGAATGGAATTATTTGCCCGAAAAAACTGCATACACATTGATAAGGATAACCATTAACCATGAGCGTTGCCTGGTGTTTTACATGGTAAAAACACATTACCTATGAGTAATTTCAAACTCAACTTGTTTTGATTTCCTCTTTTAAGAAAGAAAAAACATGTAAGCCTGTCATGTTGTACTTGTGTTGATATAAAATTACAGAGATGTTTCCGCTTTCATTTCAAAGTTACATATCATAGGACTGCTGACAACATTCTCGGCTGTCCCTCGAGTCACTGGCACACGACTTTTCCTCCCCACATTATGTTAGTTTTCATGGATTAGTTTCAGAAGTACAGAAAAACAAAACAAAATCATTGGTACGATAATACATCCTGTATAGTATCTCCAACTTAAATACAAACAAAACAAGACTCTTTTCCTTTGTTCTGGCCAAATCAAAATCAGCTTGCCTTCTAAGGCTAAAAGGTAAAATTGTTTGCGTGAATGTATAGAGAAAGGGTCACTGTGCTGGCTATCTCTTTGTCCTGTTGTGAGGAAAACATCCGGCAAGTCCACACACAACTTTAATCAGTGATTTTCGTCATTTGACATTTCAGCACTAAGCATTTTGCCTGTTTCAAAATGTTAAAGGTCATTGAGCATGACCCTCATTAATTCATCTTCACTGCTCTAGTTCCCATTTTTTTCCCCTTTCTTTCCACTCCATTTTCCGTGCAGAGTGTGGGAAAATAAAGTTGATCCAAAGTCATTTAACTCTCCCCTCAAGCAACAAGCACCAAGTTCCAACGAATTATTTTTGTGAACAGAGGCCTACCTTTCTTCCATGCATCCACACACACATACCGTAGGAGCTATACATAAGCTATATGCGGCATGAATCACCACCTATAGGGGGACACAGATGGGCCCCTCAATTCTGTTTTTGCAAAATCTTTTACATTTTTTATTATTCCCTTTGGGTGGCTTTTAAGAAGAGAATCTTCTCCCATGTCTTGTATTCTAAGACTAATCAGAGAAGACAAGACAAATGCTGTATTCTCCATATTGAAAAAACAAATTAACTTACTAAAAAAGAAAAATGGATAAACAAAAGTGAGAGTTTCCTCAAAGTTAAATCAAACAAATGCACCCTGTGAGAGTTGAAGCAACTCGCTCCTCCGGGTCCACTCACCCCACTTGAAAACCAAAGAAAAGGGAAAGAGAGTTGAGCGAGATAATACCTTAACAACGTCATCAAACTCATCTGAAGGCGAAATCGGAGGGCTATCTGTTCCGGTTAAGGAACCACCGCCATTCAAAGGCTCGCTGCTATGAGATAATCTACCCGACGTTAACGGAGACACTTCCTGTGACACAGCCAACAACAATAAAACAACTTCAAAACCGACACCAACATTAAAAACAATGTATATATATATTCAGACAGAACAACTTAGAAACTTTCTTAAAACGCTTTACAGCACCTCTCTTGTGGACTGTGACATAATGCGTTCAAGGACAAGCTGAGAGGTGGCTGAGGAAGCAAAAGAGAACTGATTCTTAGACATGGTGGAGAAATCTTCAGAGAGAAAGCTGTTGTTGGGAACAGTTTCTTCAGGAATGGAAGTGTTTGTATTAGGCATGCAAGAAGAGGAGAGAGATGAGTGGTGATGTGAAAGAGCTTTGGAGACCTCAAGAGCAGAGGCACTCCATGAGCGTGACAGAAACTCCATGGGCACTCGAGGACTCTCCGGCAGAGGGGTCGGAACGAACTCCGACCGGCGACAGTTAATGGTGCACTTTGGCTCCATTTGAAAGATGGAAAGTAGTGTTATTGTGTTTTTGGGGAGTGTTGAACTGTTTGTTGAAGCGGTGACAGCATGAAGGTTCACATGTTTATATAGTAACAGCAATGGAGAATGGAGAATGTTGAAATGGTAATGAAGCTCGCAATCACGTGTCAGCAAGTGATAAAGTAGGCCAAGGAATGGTCAAAACTCAGCATGTCAAGTACTTTTTGTCGTCACCATTAGTGCCTAATTATCATCATATACCACTCACTTTACTGTGTCAAACAAACAATCTTTCCAAATCTCACTGTTTTTCTCCTCCTTTGCAAATAATACACTACTTCTAATTCTACAATAGACTTGCTTATTTTATTTTTTTATCATACTATGGACATCTTTAACTCTATAGAGCCATACAATTTTTTATTATATTAATAGTTTTTATCATACCATTATTTTTATTTTTTTAAGATATTTTAATATTTATCTTTTTCATTTTTATTCAACAGATTACCTATTATTATTATCATCATCATCATCATTGCTTATTTCTATTTTTTTTTTCCTTCTCAAAATTATACACACTTCAGAAAATGAAAAAAAAATGTAAGTAATATTTATACTTTAGGAAACCACAATGTACACTCTTATTTAAATAATTAGAAAAACAATTAAGTTCACTAACAATATTTACTTTATATTCAAATACACATTTCGTCACATAATAGTCCAATCAGTGTAAATTGTTTTTAATGAAGTAACTAAAGATGTTAAATTTTGAATATTTAAAATTTAATTAACCTACATGTTGATAAATGTTAGAATTATTTAACTAGACATGTTTAAAAGTAATCATCCCTAAAATGTTACTTAGAAGTATAAACGTGAGAAATGGATAGTGAAATAAAATCATATTTGAGTATTCAAATTGAAAATCAGGTGTGAGCATTACATTAAACTATTAAAAGATATAATTTTGACCAAATATTACTAACAGTTGATTATGTGTAATAAAAATATATTTATTAGATACTGAATTGAATAGTTTTAATTAATCTAGTTTACGCTATACTTTTTAGTATTTTTTTTTTATAGTTTGGTATATAAGTTAATAAGATTACATACTCTTAATATTTAAAATTACTTAAATATTAAATATTTTTAACATCAAAAACATTTTTATTACTTAATATATTTTAATCATTATTGTGTGATCATGGACCGACCCTAAAGTCTAGGTGAGGGACTGTGTGGTCATGGACCGATCCTGAAGCCTTTTTGGCTTACGCAAGAGGCTGAGGGACTGTGTGATCATGCACCGACCCTAAAGCCTCTTGTGTTGGCCGACCCTAAAGCCTCTTTGGCTTACGCTAGAGGCTGAGGGGTTGTGTGGTGAGGAGTCGATTCAGTTAATTACCTTGAATGATTGGTGCTGATGAGATTACCGTTACAGAACCTGTGTAATGAGCAGTTAAGTAATCAAAGAAGTTACAAAGAAGAGGAGGAGGCGAGAAGGCGCCAGGGAGAGTTATATGAGGGAGGGGAGACCGACTGAAAAAAAGGGGAGAAGAACATAAGAACTAGAGTGTTGAACAATCTTGATGTTCTAAGTCAAGGGTTATTTTGTCTTGGCTAGAACATTTGGTGCCCACCGTGGGGCAGGTAAAATTTTCCTGTGCCACTATAAAACATCGATAAGAATGAGCGATTTGAGGATAGAAGATAATGGAACGGTGTCTGATGCGACTCAAGTATTGATGGACACGAGGGAAACTCTAAGGAAACGAAACGAGGAACAGGCAGATGAATTTAGAAGAGTCCAGGAGGAGATGAGAAGGGAAAGCATACAAGCAAGGGAAAGGTTGGAAGAATCACTAAGAGTTCAGGATCGTTTACAGAGAAGGAATGAAGAACTTGAACACTATTTGGATCAACAGTTGATAGTCCAATTGGAAGAAGGGAATGATGTTGATCAGGATTTTCAACCCTTTTCAGAAGAAATCCTGAGAGAGCAGATCCCAACGGATTATCTTTTCCCAAAATAAGTGTGTTTGCGGGAAAGCAAGACCCAGGAGCCCATTTGAAAGTCTTTAGAACCCAGATTTGATATGTGGAGGGACAAACGCCCTGAGGTGTAAGATGTTCGCAGGTACGCTGGTAGGAACGAAGCTGGATTGGTTTAGCAGTTTACCGGAAAAGTCAATAACTTTGTTCGAAGTATTCTTGAGATCATTTATATCTCATTTTTCGACAAACAAAGCGAAACCTTTGGAGGTAGTAGATTTAATTGAAGTAAAGCAAGCAAAGAAGGAGTTCATAAAGCAATTCTTGTGTCGATTCAGAGAGGTGATGGTACAGATTCCTCAGCCGAATAAATGATTGTTCGTGGAAGCCTTTTTAAGGGGTCTGCGGTCAGGATCGTTCGGAGAATCTTTGATTGAAAGGAGGTCGGACAATATGGCAGCAATAAAAATTTATGTTTTGAACTTATGATGGTGTTATGTTATGAAGTTATGTGTTTTACATAAAAATTTGTGATGATGTTATATTTTGAAATTGATGTTCTGATATAAAGTTTACATAAGATCTATTATGACATGATCATGTTATTTTGAAGAGATATAAATTATGTGATTTGATATGATAGATTATTTAATACAACTGTATATGGTCAGTGGAGAGATATGTTAAGAAGGTCATGCACTACATGATGAAATCCCTACAGTATAACTGGAAGGGACTCCGACCACGAGTCGGGCGAAGATCAATAATTAAGAAGGTCATGCACTGCATGATGAAATCACTGCAGTATAACTGGAAGGAATTCCGATCACGAGTCGGGTGAAGATCAATAATTAAAAAGGTCATGCACTGCATGATGAAATCCCTGTAGTATAACTGGAAGAGATTCCGACCACGAGTCGGGTGAAGATCACCAATTAAGAAGGCCATGCACTGCATGTTGGAATCCATGCAGTATAACTGGAAGGGATTCTGACCACGAGTCGAGCGAAGATCAATAATTAAGAAGGCCATGCACTGCATGATGAAATCCCTACAGTATAACTGGAAGGGATTTCGACCACGTGTCGGATGAAGATTAATAATTAAGAAGGCCATGCACTGTATGATGAAATTTTCGTAGTATAACTGGAAGGGATTCTGACCACGAGTCGGGTGAAGATCAATAATTAAGAAGGCCATGCACTGGATGTTGAAATCCCTGTAGTATAACTGAAAGGGATTCCGACCACGAGTTGGGCGAAGATCAATAGTTTCAGAAGGTCATGCACTGCATGATGAAATCCCTGCAGTATAACTGGAAGGGATTCCGACCACGAGTCAGGTGAAGATTAATAATTAAGAAGGTCATGCACTGTATGATGAAATTCTCGTAGTATAACTGGAAGGGATTTTGACCACGAGTCGGACGAAGATCAATAATTAAGAAGGCCATGCACTACATGATGAAATTCATGCAGTATAACTGGAAGGGATTCCAACCATGAGTCGGGTGAAGATCAATTAAGAAGGCCATGCACTGCATGATGAAATCTCTACAGTATAATTGGAAGGGATTCCGGCCATGAGTCGGGTGAAGATCAATTAAGAAGGTCATGCATTGTATGACGAAATTCCTTTTTGTAAAACTGAGAGGAATTCCAACCATGTTTGAATAATTCGTCAATTAAGAAGACAAGGCACAACATGTGAAATTCCATCAAAATAAAAGAAATGTAACCTTGTTGGGAAGAAGTAAGAAAGATGATGCATGATGGGTGAACGAGAGCAAACAAATCAGAATATGAAGGTATAAGTTAAAGGCAACAGAAGCGGTAATTACATAAAGAGTGTGCGAATGATTACAGACCAACAGTTTGAAAGGTCAAACACAAAAGGCAAAAAGAGGAATAAGACACGACACTAAGATTACTCTTCCATATCTTCCCATCGATAACTATTTTGAACGGGTCAAATTTTGACTGATCAAGGTCGGGGTAAATATCCCGAAATTGTTCTAAAGCAACACTGAAACCATCCACAAACCCACGAACAATTTCATCCTTCGCAGCTTCAAGGGCGATGTCGAGCGTTTGAACTTTGGTTTGGAGCAGGCTTTAAGAAGCAGAAAATTCTTTGCGTTTTTTAGCAAGTTCAGATAAAGCTTATTATAGTTTAAAATGAAGGTCATCTTTCTCCAAAGAAAAGTTTGTCAATTGGTTCTCAAGATGAGTATGTGTGGCCTTCACCGATGCCACATCATCCTCAAGTTAACGCTTTTGAGAGTCCAGAAGGCTAGCTTGGCTCTGATGACTTTGCGCCAACTTATTCAGGTAATTCAGGAAGTCTGCCCAAAAGGAAAGTACAGGGAACGATAGTGATTTGTGTTTCAGTACTATAACAACACAAGGCTTGAGCATGATGAAAATCTTCAACTCGGTCAGGAGTAGTGAAAATGGAAAACTCATGAAGAATATCGTGTTTGGCCCAAGGGTAGAGAGAATGATAACTCATATTAAGAATGAAAGAAGCAGGGAAGAAGAGGAACAATTGAAGTGTTAGGAGAAGCAAGGAAGAGTGTGGGGCACGTTGTTTCAAACCACGTGGAGGAAAGAGGACTTGTTTTCATTTAATGCAGATGGGACGAGCAATAATAAGATGTGTTAATCGAGGAAGGATTATCGAGGTGTTCGTCTAGAGGCATCAATAACATCAGACACAATGTTGCTTTTTGTGAGATAGGGAAACTCTTAGGGGACCTTTGTTAGCCTCTTTGGCTTACGCCAGAGGTTGAGGGGTTGTGTGGTCATGGGCCGACCCTAAAGCCTCTTGTGTGGTCATGGACCGACCCTAAAGTCTCTTTGGCATACGCCATAGGCTGAGGGGCTGTGTGGTCATGGACCTATCCTGAAGCCTCTTTGGCTTACGCCAGAGGTTGAGGAGCTGTGTGGTCATGGGCCGACCCTGAAGCCCCTTGTGTGGGCCGATCCTAAAGCCTCTTTGGCTTATGCCAGAGGCCGAGGGGCTGTGTGGTGAGGAGTCGATCCAGTTAATTACCTTGAATGATTGGTGTTGAGGAGATTACCGTTACAGAACCTGTGTAATGGGCAGTTAAGTAATCAAAGAATTTACAAAGAAGAGGAGGAGGCGAGAAGGCGCCAAAGAGAGCTATATGAGGGAGGGGAGACCGACAGAGAAAAGAGAAGAAGAACATAAGAACTAGAGTGTTGAACAATCTTATTGTTCTAGGTCAAGGTTATTTTGTCTTGACTAGAACAATTATAAAATGAATAAATTTAGTTTTTTTTATATTTATAAAAAAATATTATTTTCAAACTCTAAAATAAAATGGTTAAAATTAGTTTATATTCATTTATAGTTAATGAGTTAACAAAAAAAGTTAAGCCACTTAACAATTTTTTTTTTTTTTATCAGCCAGCCACTTAACAAAATAACATTATTAACATTATTAGTATCTCATAAAATACTAATATGTGATATTCCTCAAAGATTTCAAAAATCCAAAATAAAGGATTTTACTTATCCAGAAATAAATATTACAGAAAAAAATTGTGATTTTGAATTTTTTATAAAAATAAAATACAAATTTACAGAGACTACAATTAAAATATACTTAAGGATTAAAAGTGTGATTTCAAATTTAGAAGAATAAAAAAAAATAAATAAAAAATATCATTTAACATAAATTAAAAATATTTAAATTTATTTTTGTGTACTTAACTTATACACTTGATGGTGGAGAATTTTTTAATAAAATATTGTTTATGACAAATGTGAAAGCCCTTGAATTATATTTATAACAAAAGTTTATAGGCGAGATTGTAAAGTTTCTTGCTAAAATATGGTATAAAATGTCGTTACAAAATAATCAATAAATTTAAATATTTTAATTTTTATAATTATAATACTCTCAAACTTCACCCAAATATAAATTATTTTCTGGGTTCAAATATATTTTATCTTCTGACTCATTAGATTAATTTATTATGTGATATCTTCTCCACTAAATTTTTTAAAATATACAATTAAGGTATATATTTTCTGTTGGTTTATTTGTAATTTGATTTCACCATGCAATGCCCAGGTGATATTAGTTGTAGTTTGATTTAGTACTTTGTGCTTTCTGCAGTTGAGTAGGTTATTCACATCTTTATATTTAATACTTTTATGATTTCATTATAATTGATTTCATCAGAGAGATGATTCAGATGCTTCTTTTCTATCAGTGTTGACAGCATAGTATGATGGAGCCATTAGTGACTGATTATAGTGACAATACATTTGAGAAGTTTGTTTGAGAGTATATATATATGATGTCATGTCATGTCATATCATAGATGAAGAGAAGGGAATCTGATATAATTTATTTACCTTACTCGCCTCCCAAAGGATTCATGAAGAAATGTGAGTTGAGTTGAAAGGAAACATAATTATGGGAAGAGACAAAAAAGATAATGCGAGACAGTCGAATGACATAGGCCACGTTTGGAGGCAGGATCACATAATTCTATCTACCTTAACCAAACTAGTTTAATACTTCAATCTATTGCTTTTAAGATTCTTCAATTCCTAAAGAGATTCATTCATCGTTTTTTTGGTAGTATTTCAGTATTTAACTGCAAAATGTTGATTGATAGGAAAGAACCTAATCGACTAATAATACTTGTTTAATTCACTTTTTTAATTCACTTCTCTGGACCTATAGTCTTCATATCCTTTCAATCTCATATAGCTTTTGTTATAAATCCACTAAATTCACTCTTACTCATTTTCACCTTCATTTTGATGTTTCGTCACCCATTTGTTTTTCTATCTTGTGACATTTTGTCTTGTCTATTGTTGTTGGGATCTAAACTTCTTCTATCCTTTCATTTTTATATTAATATTATTCATAATTGAGATGCTTGTTGTTTTATAAAATGATTAAATATTTTATTATCTATTTTCATATTCATTCTTGATTTTTCTTTCTCATTGGACTGTTATGGATTACTGGATATATTCTAAACATGTTAAAGGGCTTAAACACCAATCTATATATTAGAAAGACAATGTTGGATATTTATTGGTTATCCAAAAAAATATCTTATTCATAAGTCTTATCATTCTTAAATACAATTTCATTTCTCTACTTTCAAATATTTCAGATAATGATTACCCACATGCACATACCTGATTACCTTTCTTTTTCAGATATGGAATATTGAACTAGTGCATGTTGAACAAGTTGGTTATGATGTGTTATTTTAATACCTATCCATATATTACACATATTATATATTCTACTTGCTACTTGACAAGAAAAGAACAAATGAGATGATGTCTCATAAGTTAGATCGCACATAAGACACATTTTATTACCAAGATTGACTCCCATATCACATAAATTATCCCTAGTGGCCACTTTATCCAAAAAAAAAAAACTCTCCATTCAAAAATTTGAGTTGGCAATGTAGTTTTAATCTTCCAAAACTAGCTATAAAACATGTCATCATGTCCATTATCACTCTTTTATAGCTCTTGCATGAGCATCTAAACCTTTGGTTGATCCCATTCGAACCACCATTTTATCCACTGCAAGCACTATTGTCATGCATTACCTTTCCATCTTCCTAATTCTCTCACCTTTGCATTTTTGAACATAAAGTTTTTGTATAATCTCATTATTTGTGTATTAATTCCATTTCATCCATTAATTTATCCTCCCAAACTTTATCTTAGTTTCATTTCTTAACCTCCATGTGGTATTTTCTTCATACCAACTTGTTGTCTTCCCTTTCGCACATACTATTATTAGATCCCTCTACCACCATTGAGTCATGTTTTGAAAGATTAGTTACCTCTAAGCTCTTACTTGATCCATGCTTTGATTCTAAAATATCTCTCAACATGCCATGAATATCTATTTGTATTCTTCATTTCTTTTTTTAAAAGGGTGTAATTGAACCGGTTCAAATCCTTCATTAGACTGTCTTTTTCTTTTCAATTACAAATATTCTTCCATTTTATGAAAAAAAAATTGTCATCATTTTCTCGCTTCTATATAAAGTCAATTGTATTTTCCTCAATTCCTTTCCCACTTTCAGAGAAATTTTAACAAAAATGAAAAATAATATAGTGGGAGAGCATTAATGATAGATTTTATCAAACATATTATCCCTTAAAAATGTTAAGTTCCTTCATTGCCATCGTACTAGTCTTTTCTTAAATTTTCTCATCATTGGTTCCCAAAACTTATTATTCCCATAATTCCCTCCAATTTTCATCCCCAATTTCTTGCAGTGGCGGTGATCTCACTCCTTCCTCGTTCAATCCTTCATATGTGAGACGATTTCTTGGTGTGGTGCGCGATCTTTGCACGAGATTTTTGCATGCACTCTTGTCCTCTCCATCAATCCCTCCGATATGAGGTTATTTTTCGGTTTGGATTGAGTCAAGAGCCAAACACTCATCCTCCTTATTCTTATTGAGCCACAAGAGTCGAACACTCATCGAGTCTAGATCCAAGCATTCTTCCACTCAAATTTGTCAAAAAATTACCTAGACTTAAACTTGATGTCTTATATATTTTTCCAATACATTTTTTTTCATATTTTTAAATCTTAATTATTTACAACGTGTCAGGTCACGGTTGTTAAAAGAGAGTTTTTGTTTGAAGTTGTCAAAATAAGAATTTTCATTTTTATTTTTATTCTTGGTTAAGAAAATGAAAAGTTTAACAAAATTTAAAAATTTACCACGACTATTAACAAATAGTGACAACAAAACATATCGATTAAGATATAAGATATGAGAAATAATGTTTTATTCCATTTAAATACAACCAAAGCTCTTATATAATAATAGTAATATATATCCGAATCAATATAAACAGTTAAGTGCTTTTGTTACTTTTAGTTAAGATCTTTATGCTATTTTGTTTTTATTAAAACTGATGTATAGAAACTCTCAAAAGTATAATTTTTCATAGTTTTTAACACATACTTTCTCCTCTGTTTCATTTTCACCCTTCAATCTGTTTATTTTCTCTCTCTTCTCTTTTTCTTTCTAACTCCAACCTATCCATCCAAAACGGGTCGGGTTTGTTGATTTTCCTTTGAAGTGTGAGCTAGAAATGATAGGACACTTGAAAGAATTTCCAAGACTAAAGAATGTAAGATGATGTTTCCTCGGAGAATGTTCGTGAGGCCGTTATATAACAAATCGTCACTCATCGCCAACACTGGGAAGCTTTGGAAGAATCTAACAAAAACAGCTACAATTATTAGCTTCGAAGAGTTCAAATTTAATTTCAAATGCTGATGTCAATTCACAGCAGAGTGCTAAGTAGAATTACTTGTGCTCAAGTAAAACTCATTAGATATCAAATTATTACCAAAACAAGGATATCTATCAAGTAACTAAGAGTCTGTGTTTGGTGATATCCACGTGAGAAAAAATGTATTCAAAGTAATTTTAACTTGAATTTGAATATGATTAAGTATTTGTGTTTACCAAACATCCAATAATAATTCTTCTTGGTTTGATCTTAATAAGTGTTTCAACATAAGTCTCTGCTTAGCCAATGTTAATTGTTTGTGTTCCCATTCCCCTATGTAGGTTGAAGCATTGGGGTACGTATAGATGCTGCGGCTCTGACATATACAACTGGAAAATGTCAGGGTTTGAGAGTGAGGTGAGTAGTGATGGTGTTTCTTCTTGTTATAGGTGTTGGCTATGTCCAAGACCGACATGTTAGGAAGTGCAAACAATGCTATAACCTATATCAGAAGACTCATTTGATCTATCTATGTATCTATCTCCACACTGTTGTTGGACACAAAAGCTGTGTTCCAGAAAGAGGGGGACCTAAGCTAAAATGCGCGTGCCTAGAGACGTCATCACCTCCTTGTGCTTTTTCAAATTTTTCAGCCATCACTATGAACATAATCTCATCATTTTCTGAAAGGCTATGACAAACAAACCACAGCCTTTGCTTTTGGATGGTATTTTGTTCTGTCCTTCGTAATAATAATTTTCTGACAAAAGACATATAACCTTTATTCCTTTTGCCTCATTTTCTCAATAATAATTGCTCGCTTTCGATTTCAATAGCCATTCAAATGTGCTTTCTTGATTTTTTCAAGAGAAAAAAAAAGAAGGGCCTTTTTTAAATTTTTCTTTTCCATCCAATGAGTTTACTTTCCGAGTCAATTTTGCCACCCTTTTGGACCACTAAGGAATGCCAAAGCGCGACCTATTACAACCTAATGGCACTTCATTGTACAGAAAGAATATGGACATTTTTGTTTCTTCTATATCACAACCCCACTTTTTTGTTTTCCTTTTCTTTCTTTCAAACTTTATTTACTCAAGAAAGTAGACCTCGCCATGCGAATTTGCAAACCCCATATGCACCCTTTGCAGGTGAGCTATTTATGGCCAGACTATTTAAAGCGTCAGAAGAAGCATCATCAAGGAGGAAAATGACATTTAAATGTCATATTTATGGGTCTTGTAGCGAAAAATAGATGATGGTAATCAATAATCCTCTTAAGTTATGTGCTCAGGTTTGGGGTTTTAGCCAAAGCTTGCCTGAATGGCGACAAAACATAGGAGGCACAAACCTAACTTGCCCGACATATATCTCCTGACACAACCAAATATGAACAGCAGGGAATGTTGACCGAAAACCACATCACAGAGATGCCAAAAGAGTGAAGGAATCAAATTCATGTCCGTTCTTTATTGGCCTGTCACTGGAGGGAAAACATTGTTACTTATATACTTATATTATTGATACATGAGATATGATGAGTTCTTCTTTTTTTATTATTTAAAGATGTCTTCGGGTACAGAAAAAATATGCAGTTGCACATGAAGTTGGCAGCATCATCAACCTTAATGAAAATAGGGGAATGTAAACCATCACCTAAAGACCATTTGTGTCTTGATATAGTTTTCTTTGTCTTCTAACCTTTGAAGTACCAAGTGGGGACTATCCATTCCTCTATGACACATAGATGTAGTATGATACCTGTTACTTTTGCTGTTATTCAATTAGAATTAAAGTTAGACTTTGATAATAGGCAACGGTACAAAAATCTACTAAAATATTATGTTTAAGTTCTCTTTAAGTTAATCCTTTGAACATCATTAGCTTTTAATCTTTAAAATGTACAAGGTTTTAAACTGTAGTCCGTGACACTTAAAAGAGTTAAATTTCAATTCCTAAGCTTTTTAAACTGCACCAAAGATGAAATCTTTCCCCCTCAATTCCTCATTATTATTCCATTTAACTTTTCATCACAAAGTAGATTCCATCGTCCTCCTTCTTTCATGCATGAAATAAAGGATGGGTACGTGAAGGAGGTACGTTCATAAAAACAAAATGCAGAAGTAGTTTGTGTTGGAGACACAAAGACAAATATGATTGCGTTAGGAATAGATAAGTTTGGGACTTTTTGGGACTTTGTAGGGAGTAGTGGACAACAATTTGAGCAGGTATAGCCATAGGGTTGGTAGGTGTTAAGTGTAGTTTAGTTGCTTGGATGGTGTATGTAGATGCAGATTGGGTACTGTGGAGAGAGTTTAAGATGGTAAAAAGAAGTGCTAATAATGGTTGTACACTGGGTCTAGTCTTCATAGAGATCATTTGACTGTGACTAACAAAGTACCAAGCAGAGTGTCCAAACTACCATTATTGTGATGTAGATCGTGTTCATTCAGCTTGGCTAGATAGAGTTTAGGTTGAGACAAAAAGGATTTAAGGTTTTGGCTTTGCTTTGCTTTGGTTTACTAGTAGTGTTCTATAGGGAAAAGAAATCTCACCCAAATAACCCTTTTATAAAGTTAAGATTTTTTACAGTCCTTCACTTTTAAGGGACTAATTATTTGTTTAAAGTAGAAAGAAAATGATCGAAGGACTAAAGAGTCTCTCTTTGTAATCTCCATTTGGTGATTTTTTTTCTTTTAGAAACCAAATTGAGTTGCATACTTTATTTTTTAAGGATCGAATTAGGTGCTTTATTTCATTTTTATTTATGTATGGCAAAGGTTGGGTATGTAAGTGAAAGTTGAGGCACAGTTGAAAGGTGAGGATTCAAGTTCCTATGTATAAGTGAAATCTTCTGGATTCATTGAGACATTTTTTTTTTGCAAGAATGGACTAGAGACGGTGAAATCCCCTTTTTGTTAAAGACTTGAATGGGAATAGTGATTGAAAGAAACAGAAGTTGTCGTACAGTTTTAAAAGATAGCAACTGAGTTGTTCACGATCCAAACAAGTCATAATCACAAGGACAATTTTAGAAAAAGTAACAGTCATGTGCTAATTACGCCATGCATCTCCTTAAATATTTAACAAGAAAATTGATGAAAGCATAAACATACATTATTGAAAAGATGAAACTAGGATTTTTTTTTATAGAAGTATAAAATAGACAAGAAATAGTCATAATGCTGTGTGCAATTATTTTGACACTAGAAATAATGTTGTTAAAGGAAGGTGAGTGGTAACAGTTATATGAAGGGTGAGTAGACTCTTTTGTCTAGGGTTGAGTGAAGGTCCTCTTTTGAGATAATGTCCGCAGATTCTCCACAATTTAACTGTGAGGAAATGAGAGGGCTTTACAAAAGAACAATTCTCTCCTTGGGATCATACATTTCTACAAACATCTATGCCCAGTTGGAGTTACTGATACGGATCAACTTTCGTTACTCCCAACTCATAACATTGTGCACTAAATGCATTCTTTTCTTTTTTTTTCATTGTCACTGAAAAAAATGCCAAAAGAAACAAGCCAAATCTATTATTACTTTTACAACAGTCAATTAGTATAGCATTTATTTTGAATTCCATAGACACTGCTTTCTTCTTTTTTAAGAAAGTGATTGCTATAATATTATGCCGTAACAGTAGTTTGTGGAGCTTGAAGATTTTGGTATTTAGTTGAATGAAACCATTGGAAGGAGAGAACAACAGGGGCTTCTCTGGACAAATTGTATTTCGGCTTTTATTCCTGCACTATCTAATTTGAGACTTTCACTGTACAAATTTTTTAAATGGCCAAAATATCCTTGAAATTTTGATTTGAAAATGAGAAGTGTGAAGCTTGTTTTTTGGGAGTGGTGGACTGCACCGGAGGTGAAGCCAAGGTTAAGCTCCGGCAAAGTTCATTGGAGGTCTTGATTGTGATTGAAGTAAGAATGTGATTGAATGAGTTTGGGATGAAAAATGGTGAAGTTCATTGGGGGTATTGATTGTGATTGAATATGAGTTTGGGATGAAATGATGAAGGCAAGTGGATTCTGGAAATCGGACTTTGAAAAGATCTTCCAAAAGCATTTGTGTGTATCCTGTTGTTTTCATTCTGAAAACTCTGTTCTGAAATAGGGTAATTTGCTATCCAGAAATGGAAATCCAAAAGTGATTTTCATCTTCTCAAAAGCGAAATCTGAAATATTAGTTACAAATTCCAAAATATGAATCCCAGAAGAGAAAATTTGGCTTACGGATTCTTATGAGGGTATTTCTATCATTTTACCTATGTGATATAGTTCAGGTTGCAAAATGACACAGTGCAGGAAGCAAAACTTTGTATTTCTCTAACTTTCCAATAGGGCAATGGCTACCCAATTCTAATAAAAAAGACTAAAATACCCTTAATGTATTATTTTTTGTATTGCGGATTTCCTTCTTTGGAATGGGCTTTTGATTTTTGTTTTCGGATTTTTACGTCCAGAACACAAAAAGCTCTTTCAGATCTACTTTTCCTGAATGTATTATTTTCAATTCCGAATTTTCATATATGAAATAAAGGTTATTTTTGGAATTTTAAAAATATGTTGGGTGCAAGTTCAAAAGTATTGGGTGTAGGAAGAACTTGTCTTCCAATAGTTGATGCTGATGGTTTAGATTTCTTGGCCTCCAATTTTCAGACCGAATGACCATCTTCCTTTGTTTATTGAGATAGACTGTTTCTTCCTACACCGTCAAAACGTAAAAATACCTTTTAATTCTTCTTGTGCCACCCCCATAGAATAGTTTCTGGATCATATAATTCGGACATAAATTTGAAAAAAGACTTTTGAATAACATAATCCAGAAACTAAAAAAGACTTTCGGATTATGTAATCTAGAAACTAATCATGCATCTGAAAAAAGACTTCCGAATTATGTAATCCGGAAGCTAATTACGAATTTGAAAAAAGACTTTCGAATTACATAATCCAAAATATTTTTAGAAATACGAAAATTTATGAAAGTGGAAAAAAAAACATATATGGAGATGTAGGAAGAAACAGTAGTTGATACGTTGTTTCTAACAAGGATGCTAGGAAGTGTTGTAAAACAGAACCTAATATAGCAAAATAAAAACGAAAAACAGAGTGTGTGAAACGGAAAACAGAGTAAGTGGTAAAATCCTAAAATTCTTCGGTGACATTGGAGGAGATCGCAGAGGTTCGACGAAGACGAGATCCACTCCGAGGTTATCGCGCGACATTGCCCCTTCCACCCTGAATCGTAGCCGCACGATTGGGAACGCTCACGGCTTCGCTCTGCTGGTCGTGTGGAATCTTGAGAACGTTGGAGAACGTTGTGAGATTCGTGGGTGGTTGGCTCCTCCATTCCCGCGGGTCTTCCTCCATCTCCGACGGCCATGACTGCTCCTTTAGGGTTTGAAGATGCGGCAGTGTGTTTTCTCCATCTATAAATACTGCATCCCATTTGCTTCAGAAAACGTAGCTCACAACACTCACCTCTTCATCTTCTTCAAACCCTCCGTTCACCATCTTCTCCGTTCTCCATTTTTCCTTTTCAATTTCTCTCTCCTCTTTACTTTATTATTATAATATTTATGGGTTCTATTTGGGTTTAAAGAGAAACTTGTTAGTTGTGATCTCTGAAAATCTCCGAAAAATTCCTGTTGTCTCCTGGGAGACTTACGCAATACATCGCGGATAAGTCATTATGGACAGTATTACTCACGTCTCGGGAAACCATTATTTTTTTTTTCATTTTAAAGCTTAATTTAGTACAGGAAGTAACATAAATGTTCATTCCCAACCAAAATCAATTAGATCCGAGAGCAACCTAAAAAAAGTACATGTCATTCCCCATTTTAGTTGTCTATTCTCATCTTCCAATAGTTATTACCTATTCTCATTATCCATTTCTAGTGAGTGTATGAATATGAGATGTTAGGTGTGTGCAAATAAGAAAATTTCTACAGCCACACTACAATATCAACATTGGACATATACTAAGTTCCAATCTGAAAAAACTATCGAAGATCAGCCTGAAGATGGGCTATGTCTAATTCATTCGAAACCGTGTTTCGTCCTCTTCGGCGTATAGGAAGTTAATAGTAGAACAAGGGATGTGTGGGTTGCTCTTATACACTAGTCCCTTTTTTTCAAAGTTGTCGTTCTAATTTCTAGACCATCACAAGGATAAAGTTAATCTATAATAAGAGTTAAGTATACGATATAGAATCTGAACTTGACCAGTGATATACCTGAAGTTGCCCCAAGAACTTTTTACGATCAAGAATGAATAACTCTTGGAGCATAACTCCTTGGTGTAGTTACCTTCTTCATTTATAACTAAGCCTGAGGTGGACCGTTTATAATCTTGAGAAAACTTTAAAATGAGAGTTGATGCAAAAAGAGATGAGTATTATTCTATATGATGCATGCCTGTGGTGCACTACTCCTTGCATCTCAAGGAAAATGCTAATGCCGATAATAAAAGCCACTCTTCATTATTCTATCGTCAACATACACAACATTATGTACACTATCCGTTATCAATGATCATAAAGTGCATGAAAAGAAAACCTTAGACCACAGTTTCCTTAAAGCTCTTGGTCAACCAAATAGCTGTTTCCCTGGGGGAAACCTTCTCAGGCCCGAACGGCTTCAGCAACACCCCAAGCTCTTCAAACTTTTGTTGTTGTAGGAGTCTGGCACTGAACTCCAGCAAACCCTCCAATGCCTCTGCGCGCTGCTGGTATGAGGACGTGTCAAACCGGCGCTGATCCACCTCAGCAGAGGAGCGACTAGAAACACAAGCTTTTACATCCTCAGAACGGCATTCAGTTCCCTTTGGACCAGGGCAAGCATAACTGATACTGTTGGGGACAGTAACTTTGTCCTCCAGGATTAAACACTTGTCCATTGTGATGGAGATATCCGCAGTACTCCGTGTTGAGCTTGAAGAGCAGCGAGCTGAAGTTAATGATGGTCCACGGATAGGGAAAAAAGGATCCTCACAGAAAGCCATTGGGAATTCAGCCATCTTGTCGATTCGTGGTGCATTAACAGAGACATTAGGAGAGTTCAAATTTCCAAGGACACAAAAATTGGTGTACAAGTTTGTTGTCGCCCTGGCTCTTGGTGGTGAGGAAAACCTTCCAGATGGTGCATTAGATACTGGAAGCTGAAATGAAAAGAAGAAACTTAAGTATATATAGCCTGGATTCCGTGGGAACAAGTGAACTCTCTTCATCACCAAATCAAACATTGCAAACCACATCACCAATTAAGCTCATGTGCACTCTTGGCTCGGCTTATTTTGTAGATACAATACAATCATCTATGATTATCAGTTTTATAAGAAAACTTTTGTAAAATAAGAGAATATTTCTATACTCTACCACTAGAAAAATTTATATTGCCAACTAATTAAAAATCGTTGTTGATATAACTTTTAAGATAGTTATTGTAAAATCAGACATAACACACATGAGAGTTTGTGATTTGATAGTAGTGCAAAAGGGTCATCACAATTATATTTTGCTATATAGTAAGTAGACATGCTCACTCATGCATGCAGCATGTACGCACTGCCTAATTCTCTACTCCCACCATTGGGAATAAAAGAGAAATTAATTCAAACACTTTAGCACGAATTCATTTTTTTCCAATGGACATCAAGAGAAATGGAAATATTGGGTCATGCAGAGAATAAACTTACTGAATCTCGGTTTGGACGATTGTTTTTTATTGTCTTTGATGGTGCCTTTGTTTGCCTTTTGGGGGAGGCAGAAGCTGTAACGGCCCTCAATCTTGGTGTTCTTTCCACTGTTGAGAACTTTGTGGCTTTTGATGTGTCAGCATTGTATTTGTTACGTACACAACCTACAGATAGTTCATAGATTTTCTCTTCTGAACCAGAGGATAATCCATGTGCTCTTTGAGTAGAACACTGAGAAACTTGTTCAGTTCCAGAAATACTAGGATTCAGTGCCCTGTCCTTGCTAAATGACAAGAATTTATCTTGGTCAGAAAGAGTAGAAACAGATTCTGGCTCTACGTAAAGAGTTCTCCTTACGTAACTTGGCTCGGGCCATTGGAAAGGAAAAGTACTTCTTCTGGGGCTATTTAATTTAAGGTGAATCTTTTGAATGTAAGGCTGAAGATGCGGATGATTTAGTAATTCTGAAGCCTGTCAAAACAATCTGTGGTTAATTTGTTTTGAAGAAGTCCACCAAAAGAAAGTTAGCCAAGAGCCAATGCCTTGCAAATTTTGCCTAAACTAGTTATATAAAGGATGAAAAGAAAAAGATATCAAATTAAATTTGGAAATGTAGTAATGTCTCACATGAAAGGTATTGTGGCCGCCAAATTGCTCAACTTAAAACTTTTACAACAACTTTCAAAGTTGCTTCATAAAATAGAAGTGGAACTTAAACCAATGATGATGACTACAAGGATAATATCAAATTAAAGCCATATATGGTCAACACAAGAATAGATGAAGAGATCAAAGGAAAAGTAGGCATCATGACCTTTATATCGCATGCTTAACAAATTTACTGCACCCAAAAGTATAGTGAAAATGGAAATGAAATGCCTAGGATAAAGGTCTAAACAAAAAATCCTCTTACTAGCCTTCTGGCTTTTGACTTGCATGTTGATGTACATGCCTTAACTACTTATTTATATAGTATTTTGTATACTATTATGCATGCTCAGAAGCTTCTTCCGCCTTGCTAACTCCATAGATATCTCCTTAAAAAGTGATGAAAGTGGTAGCCTAACAATTTAAGTTTTGACATTTTTATATGAAAAATAGTGTAGAAGTTACCATATATCCAAATTTCCTAAGCTTTCTACAGTTTGCTCCTATCATGAAAAGGTCGTGTATTATTTTAAATTTTAAATCTCTCAATCTCTACCTTTCTGTGTGAAACTAGAACCCTGTATATTTATGCTTACCCAAGTCTCAAGTGACCCAAATAACAAGAAACAGCTCATTGCAGCACGTATGAATTTGAATAGCAATATCTTAAGAATGGGGCCCGAGAAATGAGGACCGAGGAAATAAAGTCAAATAATTTACTAGAATTGCTCCGCCTAACAACGCATAAGGTAGAAAATTTTAAATTAAAAAAAAATAAGAGCACAAATATAAATCTGCATCTGTCATACTGATAACATTTGTGTCGTACTTACACTAAATGACAATCCGATGCAATCATACAAGCCACATAATAGATAATGGCATATGCATATCATTTTACTTTGAGACTGGTTTTAATCTATACATCAATAGCACCTTAATAAACGTAATGAAGTTCCCAAATGATAAAACTTACAGTTGGCCTCAGCTCTGGATTTTTCCGCAGCATACTTTTGACAAGCCCCCGACTGAAAGAAGAAATATGTATGTCAAACAAGTCACTGAATGAGGTTCGTAACTTAAAGAGGGAATAATGATGAGGAGAATCAATGAGATGTAATATATAGAGGAAAGTACATATACACAGAATAGGATTGCTCACTATTAACGGAGTCACCGTTGCAAAATGTATAATGGTAAACCAATTCTGATGACTGATTTACATGTCATCCTTCCAATTCTACCATAATGTTTTGTACTTGTGTAAATCAAGTATATTGAAAAACGGTGTAAAATTTTAATTGATGTGAAACTTAACAATTAGCATGGATAACTCTACAACGGAAGTGTTAAATTTCATATTCCACAACAAAATTGGAAGCCTATGAGGGAGACCATAAAATCTAATGGTAGATCTTACAAACTATGGGTGCGTAGTAAGGTTATTACCAATTACGAATTTGATTAATATCTGCATATATGAAAACATGAACGAGCTTTATTATTATTATTATTTTCGTTAATCAGTAACTATAGACACTAGCATATCAGTTAGATAAAGCAACTAAAAACAGAAAAGTTAAAGATTCTCACGAAACAGAGGACTCACAAAGCAGCAGTATACATAGCTGGCATGGGAGCTACTATACTCTTGTTTATTTTGTTAATCAATGATTGTATGTCCTGCTCAAATGAAGACAACACAGAAAAAAATTAAGAAGGTAGAGTCGATGATTTAATGTTGGGATATTCGGAAATGTGAAATACTGAGTTAGTATTTCATCATAAATGGATGAGAAGCAAATCTTTCCAAAATGATACAACTAAAAGTCTCAAACATGAACATGAATGCTCAAAAATCGAACAACATAGTTTTAATTGTTTTAAACAAATTTTTGCACCCTTAGAAAAATTTCCTATTTAAGACTACAAAGTTCCTGGCATTTCATTAAAAATAATGAATACAAAAGCTTAGGATAGTCGCTTTAGAAATGTGAAATATTGAGCGTCAGATATGCTTATAATCCAACAGCATAATTTTACTTTTAACTGAATTATTGTATCCTCAAGTACATTCTCCTAAACAAGTTTTGTAAATAACATTTCAAGAGAAAAATGAATACAAAAGCTTTGGATCATAACTTACAAGTGCTTTAAAAGCTGGCTTGTGAGCAGCCATTTCATAGATACAGCATCCTGTCAAATGTTAAAATGATATATACATTTGTTTATTTTGTCAATCAGAAGAAATGACAAATGTAGTTAAAAAGATACTGCAAAACAGGGAACAAAAAAGAGTAATCAAGAGTAAGCAATAGGAGTACAAATTCAAGCTATCATACCCAAAGACCAGATATCTGACTTGGAGCCATAGGGTATATCAGCAAGAAGCTCTGGGCACATATAACTTGGAGTCCCAACGACCTAAGTTTAGAAAAATAGCAAACAGCAATTAATGCAGAAAAAAAAATGTTGAAACAGTGAACAAAAAAATATTTTGTCAATATCACTCACTGAGGAAGCAAGATCATCAGATGTCAACATTTTAGCAAGACCAAAGTCCCCTGCATCCACAATGCATAGCATGCGGATAGTTACAACACACAAATTCCAACTTAGAGATCAAATCTAGAGAGCAGTGTGAAGATAAAATGAGTAAGGCTATTTACCTAGACGAATATCTCGATCTTTTGTCAAGAATATATTTGAACACTGAAACAGTTGAAAATCACACATCAACATAAGGCTGTTCCTCAAAGTTCTCTGATATGCTACATAACATCAGCTGTTGTTTAACTTAAAGAAGTCCTGTCCATTACCTTGACGTCACGATGAAGGATATGATTTACATGCAAGTAATCAAGAGCCATCAGCAATTGAACGAGCCACTTGCAAAGTTTCTGCATGCAGAATGTTGACCTTTAACAATTATTTTATATAGTTCAAAAGAACTTGGGGCAGGAAATAGCAAAGGCTCAGTTGTGAATGGAGTTTTTATACAAGTGATCAACCTCTTCAGAGAAGTTAACACCGTTAGCCTTTTTTATAGCTTCAGCCCTGTTCAACAGAGCCAAACGATTAAAAGATTACATAATTTGGCTAGTAAAAGACAATGTCTTAATAAATGCTCTAACTCAAATGTTTAAATTCAGAGCAAATTATGACTTACATATCCCCTCCTTCACAATAGCCAATGATGATACATACAAAACAACCCTGCAAGTAAAGATACCAGCTTGGCTAAATTCGGTATCTGAAATCAATCAAATTTATAAACCAATATAATGGACTACAATAGAGGTTCTTCTTTCAATATTTCCATTACTATGATAAAAAAATAAAGCGTCTGTAAACAAATAAGTAAAGACCAAAATACTAAATTTGAAGATTCCAAAATAAGGTTTACTTTTGGCAAAACATTTAAACAAAAAAGGATCCTTGACAACATTAGTAAATCGAGCAAAAATACACACAGACACACACGCACAATCATGAAAATCAACAGACTTAGAAAGCTCTGTTTGAAAACAATGCTAACCTTTTCAACCCAGGAATCTTTATACTCCACAATAAATGGATTTCGAACTTTAGATATAAGCTCCATCTGCAAGACAAAGAGCCAACAAAGCGTCTTACAATCTAATTAATGAGAAACCTAGGCTTAAAGATCAACTTCAAATTTCAAGCTGCAAATACTAACACAACAATAGAAAATATACAACAATGAATATTTCATTTTCTACATGAAAACATCTGGCCTTCGCTAATCCCTTCCAGAAAAAGGACAATCATTCAATAAAAACCAACACTAAGTGGGTTACCTCCTGGTGAGCAGATCTACGGGTTCTGTCAGTTTGGCGAGCAAGACGAATCTTTTTAAGGACATACCTAAAATATAAATGGCATAACTCATAAAAAGTAGACCATATATATGATATAACAGGCTATGGATATTAGCAACAGTTAATTCACAAAGAAATACTTTACATATTACCCTGCAAAAGGATATATAATATCTTAAAACATCTGAACAAGGTATTGGATGACACTCACTTTTTCTTTTCGTGCCTATGCCTCACAAGCAGAGCAGAACCAAATGCACCCTTGCCAATTTGTTCTAGAATTTCATACTGCTCCATTTGAACTAAACTCGCTTTACAACTCACTACCAATGATAGAGTGAAATTCCTGGAAATGTAGCAAATAGCAACACTAATCTTATCATAAATAAATAAATAATAACAGACAGACCCATAATGTAACATAATCCGTTGCCGCTACAAATATGTTAAGCTATTTCCAATTACAAAATGATGATCAGATTGAGAACAATACATCCACAAGAAATAATTCTGCAGTGGTAACTGACAACTCTACCAGATTCTTGCAGAGCAAGATCTGGAATCTGGACATAAAAATAGAACACTGCTAAAATCATGCAAGTATTTACCACTTTCTGCAGACATGAACATTTCTCGTCAAGGGACTAATCATTTCCAAACTATAATTATATAAACATAAAAAGCTGTCATACAATAGGAGAGCTGTGTAATAAAGAGCACTAAATGTGACCAATCAGTTCTGGTTTGTTTCTTTACGTCCTTTAATCGTTCAAAGGCCAATACCAGCAATTATGTGGTTAGGTTTTAACGACAATCATTCAACACTTCAAACTTGCAAACTAAAAAGTGGAACAAAAGACAGAAATTCAACTCCATAAAAACCCAGTTACGTTAGACATGATTTTTATTTCATGTCATCGTAATTACAACTAACAAATGCATAATTCAGATTATCAAGTCAGCAGCTAACAATAGACTCCCCATATTCTCCGTAAGCTGTGTGAAACTTGACAATTGATAACAAAAAATGAAAAAAAATTACAAATAAGTGTTTCATAATTCAGTTACTTTACCAATGATGAATGAAACTGAAAACACAGAAGAGGGGGGAAATACAGAACTCTCAGTAACATACATAAGCACAGCAAGCAAGTAACTTACAAGGCAAAAACTATATACAGATGACAAACAAGAGCAGAATTTGCAATGAACTGTTATTAAAAGGAAAAGAACCTGAATTCGTGAAATTAAGAAGCAATTCGGCTAATGTTACAGAGAATTTTTTTGCAATTGCAGTTTTGTAAAGTTAGCACTGAGCAGCCCTGTTAATATTTTAAGCCAGCATAAACCATATCATATAAAAATATTATTAAACTATGATATTATAATGTTGTTGCTTATATTTTATTTTGAAATCGAGCAATCAATATTAGAAAGAGAGAGAGCGCCAAAACCATAGAAGAACTAAAGTGCACGCAAAAGGGACGTGTGATTCCAAAATGTGAAATTATTTTACTATTACATAATTTTTTTTCATGCAAAAGCTTTGTACTATAATAAAAAGTAATAATAATAATAATATATATATATTAAAGTGATTAAATGGTTAAAAAAATATTTTATAAATAATATAACTCTTACAAAAATAGTAAGAGAATGAGAAAGAGTCGAAAGTGTAAAAGTTACGACAGCACTTGACGACAAGAGAGGTGCACGGGTGGTCTGTTAATACCGTACATTATTCAAAAAAAGCCTGCGTTATCAATTTTTAAGATAAATTATTGCTTTTCTCATATTATATCTTATTTTTCCCTATTTTTTTTATCAAGTTAGTGATTTTAATGATAAAAGACTTCCTGTTATTATAAATATTACTCTTATTTTTATAATGATGAAAAAAAAATCAAACTTACTAAACCCTGGTCTTGTCTTTATAAAAAAATTAACTTCTAACAGTTCTTCCATCTACTTTTGATTACATCAACCAAAGCATTGATGATTTATAAATGAACCACACAAACTAGAAGAGATGAAATATTTAATTAAGTAAATAAAAATAAATTGAAACTTTAAATAAATATAAAAAATATAGTTAAGTATTTATTTAATGATTATTTTTTTATCCAAGAAGAGTTTTATTTTTATATAAACTTGATTGAAAATTTATTAAAATCAGATTCAAAAAGCTTATGTTGAATCAAGAGTGTAAAGGAATACTTGAATGCAATAGAGATATTCGGAAAAAATATTTTACCAAAAATAATACGAAAATATTTGCATAAGCATATGTGTATTATGATTCTCGTGTTAATTAAATTAATAATTATAGCTTTTTAATTTGATAGTGAAATTATAGTAGACTATCGTAATCTTATCATAAATGTATTTATTTATTTATTTTCACTCAACTTTATTGTTTTAATTACCTAATAAAGGAAAGAAAATCATACACTTTATTACTCAACAATCCATCAATTGTCATTAGTACGTTAGACGTTTCTTCATAAATGATTTAAAAAAAATTAAACACAACCTAACTTTCATTACTATGTTTTGCAAATTTATTTATAAAATTCCTTAAAATACGTTTAACATGTATTATAAAATTGTTTGATAAATTTAAATAAATTCTTCCAAATATTTCCTATAAATTGAGTAACCTCCTTCATACTATCCCCTACTTGTTGACACTTTTTCACTTAAAAATATTTTAGAGGTCAAATATTAATATATATATATATAAATATATGTTGACATTTTCAAAAATATTTATTACTAACAAAATTGATTTTAATTATTTTAAAAAATTATGATAACCAAATTTTATAATTCCCATGTATAAACAAATTGTCCGGCCAAATATATTTTTTATACGAACTCTTAATTAGTTTAACCATGTACCTAATCTACAATAAAGCACACCCACTTTGCCTATTATTAATTTAAATTTTATGTATATATATATATATATATATATATATATATATATATTAAACTTTATATGAAAATGTTTTCCCTTGTAGTTAGGTTTTTAGTTGATTCAGTGTCAATTCTAAGTTAAATATTTAAGTTGGGTTGTCCATATCTTCTTCTAAGCAAATTAATGTTTGCCTTTATTATTCTTAATTCTTATATCAATCACTTTTCTTTCTTAGAGCATGATTAATGATGAAATATCATATTTACATGTTTTTATTACATCATTATTACAATATATTTTGGCTAAACAAATTTATGTCTCGAAATATGCTCATTTTCCCTCCTAACTTAAACAAGGGTATGCAAATGCCCTTTATAAGGAATACCTTCCTATGTTCTTTATTCTTTTTCATCAATAATTTATTATTCCAACTTGTGTATTAACACGTAATTGTTTTATTTAGTTTTCTCAAATATTTATAGGTGAAAAACTTGAAAAATTAATTGAACTACTTTATATATTATAATTAATATATGCACTTTAGTAGAAGCTCTCTTTCCTTTTATCTTAAAAGTTGAATTACATAAATTGATTTTAGTTAATAGAATATCAATTAATGTTACATTTTTATTTTCTACAGGGAAATTCAATAAAAAAAAATTAAACATTTAACATATTATATTTTAGACCAAGTTGATAATCTGAATAATGGAGTGGTAATGCAAGGTCATTTTTTTTTTCTATTTTTTTTAATATAAACTATTTTTTAACATCAAAATCCCTTATTCAAATATTATGCACTAAAATAAAAATTATCATATTATGATATTACAGTTATTTAAATTTTTTTGGAAAGGACATTTACATAAAGTTAATGCACAAGTATAACAAATATTTAACGTGCCATTGTTTAAAAAAATATACTCTGAATAAAACAATTTGCTCCATCTTTCCTTAAAATGCATTATCCTTTCAATCCCCAGTAGTACTAGTTATTTAAAATACTTCTTTTTTGTAATCTATAATTATAAGATATTTTAGTAACTTTTTTATTCAAATCCTTTTTTCTACTTTTAATATACTTGAGGAGAATAAATATCATAATGGAAATTTTCATGTGAATATAAATGGTGTGAAATATCAATTTAAAAGTAGTCAGTAATAATTACTGTTATACTTCTACACTTTATATTTTCAAAATATTCATGTCTATTTATCAATAAACATTTATTCTCAAATATTTGAAATATGATGTTAAATTAAACATTTCAATATTTTTTAAGAATAATAAATTTTATTAATTTTTATAAAATATCTTAATATGAAATATTATATTTATATTTAATTTAGTATTATCATTTAACACACAAATGTCATACCCTTTTTTGACAAACAAATGTTGTTCAAGTTATTCACACATTTTAATGGACTGGGCTTACTAGAGCTCCAGAGTGGAAGTCAATGAAGGCGCACTGTTTCTCCTCCACCTCTATACTTTCTTGTCACTCCATAAATTTTTGTATTTCAAAAATATCATTTTTTAATATTTTGAATTATGTAATCCAAAAGTCTTTTGTAATTAGCTTTAATCCGGAAGTGTTTCGTGATTAGCTTCCAGATTACATAATCTGAAAGTCTTTTCTATAAATGAGACTAACTTCCAAATGGAAATCTTTTTTTCAGATGCTTGATTAGCTTCTGGATTACATAATCCAAAAGTTTTTTTGGATTAAGATTAGCTTCTGGATTATGTAATTTGGAAGTCTTTTTTCAAATGCGTGATTAGCTTCCAGATTACATAATCCATATGCTTATCTCAAATTTAAAAAAAACTTTCAGATTTCATAAATCTAAAGAACACTTCCGGATCCAAAAACACTTTCGGATTATGTATGGGGGTGGCATAAAAAGAATAAAAATGTATTTTTACATTTGGAATGGGGGTGGCACAAGAGGTATGAAGGTGCAGGAAGAATAAGTCATGAAGGCGTCTTAAATGAAATTGGGCTAAAGGGCCCCAACATATAATGGGTTTAGCTAAATGTCCCCAACATTAACATTAAGGCAGTCACTTTCTGCACCAATGATTTTAGACCTGTACTCAACTTTTGAAATTCGAAAAGTGTTTTAGAAATGAAATTTTAGAATAGGATTAAAAAAACAAAACCTCATTCCAGAACATTAATTTCAAAATAAAAAAAAATATACTTCAAAGAAAAAATTATAGAAAATAAAATCCAAAAATATATTTATAAAAAAAGGAATTTCGGAAAATTACAAAAGTCATTTAATTATTTTGCGTATTGATTAGTTGCATGCTATGTAGCACAAACACTGACACAAACACTGATACGACACGGACACGGATACAGAGATACGTAAAATCTGTAAAATGTAGGATACGGGGACACATATCTATATATTATATAATTATGAATTATATAAATTTACAATAAAGATTTATGTGCACAAGTATGTTCCAGATTATTTTTTTGGAGCAGAAAGATGTTTTTCATGACTGGTTCACAAGGATTTGTTTCTTATTTTTATAATCATAATAACAATTTATAAAAAAATGTTTGAATTTTGATAAAATTAATGTATTTTTATTTTTTAAAATTGTATTGAAACTTTATTAGAATTGTCAAAAATCTAACAAATACTTTTTAAATTGGACGCTTCACGAATACGTGTCTTAAAGGTGTCATACAAGTCGGACACCGACACTCCTCCGAGCTTCATAGGTTGCATGTCTAAATTCGTTGGATGAAGCAATGAATTGCCTAACTGGTTTTAGTTAACTTTATTTATATTTGTTTGTTTTTGCTTAACTGGGACTTGATTCCAGCCTTGGAATGGTGCATGCACTAAATACTAATTAATTAACACAGCTAAATAATAAAAAAAAAACATGATATATATATAATTCTAATATAACTCAGAACTAAACTAAAGCAGGAATAAACTTGAGGAACCATAAACATACACCTGGAATAGGGTGGATGAGGTGAAGGAAAACTAGAAATACAAAGTGGTAAAAATGAAAACTGAGTGTATGTTTATATTTTTTTCAATAAATTTATGCAATAGATGTCCAGTGGTGAGTTTAAGTGGTGTGAGGCTTTCGGGGTTGACACTATGATGCAGCAGGTATAGACTTAAGAAGGGTGATATGTTAACACCAGTAAAAAAATATATACTTCACAAACCAATTAATAATATGTTAATTATATTTAATTTATTTTTTAATTTTAAATATTATAATATTATTATAATGTAGTATCAAGTGTATGTTTTTATTATATTGCGTGAAAGAAATATTTTTCACTTAAATGGAAACTTCCACAACTATCAATCCAATGGATTTTTATTATGGTTATCATCTTTCACTACAAGAAAATAATGAAATAAAAACCAATTTTTAGAGGCCAAAATAATTAGTTACAATAGTAACTAAATTAGAGAACATTTTAGAAACTAAAAAAAAAATTGGTTTCTAAATTAGTTTATATTATTGTTAAATAATTTTTAAATTGATATCTAATTAGCAACCAAAATTTAGAAACTAAATAATTGGTAGTTAAAACCTTAGTTGATTAGATACCAATTTAAAAACTATTTAACAATAATAGAAACTAATTTTTTTTTTAATTTCTAAAATGGTCTCTAATTTAGTTAGTATTATAATTAATTATTTTGGTATCTAAAAATTGATTTCTATTTAATGATTTTTTTTTAGGGGTGGCAAATTAAGTAGTTTTCTCATTCTTCAAAAGAAGAAATAAATTGTGGAAGTGTTTTACGACTTTAGTAATGCTAGAGTCATGTGATTGCAACATAACTTTAATTATAAAAGTAAAATCGTTTTACTTTTATATAATTTTAATCAAAATCGTGAAACATTGAAATAAGTTTGGTCTGAATCGATATTATTGTTGAAATTGTGTGTCTTGACGCGATTTTTTTTAAAAAAAATAAAGTCATCTCATCATAATACAATTTACCAAATTTTATAATTAATTTTTTTGTCTATTTACAAAATAAATCCAAATAATTATCTCATTTTAGTGCAAAAGCATGATAGTTTTGTCTCATAAAATCATGATAAAAATATTTAACTGGAGCTTATCTCCGTAAAGAAAAATTTTAGGTATCGGCCTTGATTCATTTAACTTACAAATGAATAAACAAAAAGTATTTTTTTTTTCATAAAACAAGTAGAAAAAACTATGAGGTGTAGAAAAAATTATTCAAACTTAGAAATAGAGGCACTCTTATCCAATTACATAATTATCACATAATCAAAGAAATATATAATTGATCAAACTAACTAAAAACCTACAAAAATTCATTTAGACCAATTTAAAGAATTTTTCAAATGACTTATACAACACTGTTAAGTGTTTTTTAAAAGGCCATACTATATCATTTAAGTGTTTAATATTATATAAAGTAAAAACATATATTCAATTACCTAAGTTAATCAAGATTGATTGACCAAATTAAAACCCATTCAAGTATAAAAAAAAGTATAAGTTTAAGAAAAATATAAACATGATGTGGTTTTGTGAAAATAATGAAGTTATGAACTTATACTCATAGTCTATAATTAATATATATTTATATATATGTATAGATTTATTGCTGTGGGATTTTCTTTAAATACTTGGATGTTTCCTTTCTATTAAATTACAGTACTGAGAATCCACCAAAACCAAGAAAAAGAAGAAGTAATGTTTCATTCATGAATGTCAATGTTATACAAAACTGACACATGAAACAAGGTTTATTAGACAATGTTGAAGCTGCAGATGCAACACCTGCTTCAAGACTGATATAGGCAGCTACATTATTGAATTGTGCAGGTCTTTTAGCATAGCGTGTCAGTGGACTGTCAAACATAGGCAAAGACTTCAATTCAAAGGGGTTTACATAGAGTTTTTATCTGCCAAGAACATATCTGCAACTGCATCTTTTATGAAATACAAATTTTGTCCATTTAATGTCTCTTTTTTACTACAAAATTTAGGTTTTTATGATATGGAAACAATTAGGCAGGAAACAGATATAGAGACACTTTTTTCTATTTTTGTGCTAGTTTATTGGCTTCTTATTTTCAACACTGAATGGTTGGGAAAGGTTTTGGAAACAAGGAAAATGAGTGAGGGAAAACCTAATACATTTATATCCTATAGAATCCGAGCACACTCTACTCATGGAAGTTTCACCCCTAAATTCAACAAGCAAGGTGAGGAGGAGGATAAGAGAGGGTGAAAGATACAAAAGAGTTTATGGGTATGAAATAACAAATGAATATAGATAAAGAGTTAAGAAATTCATAATATATCTATCAGGTGTTTTCATTTCTTTTTTATTTAATGGATGCATTTTTCTTTGTCTGGTTTTAGTTGTATTTTTTGGAATCGATTAGTTTATTGTACTAAATTTTATTTGAATAATGTAGATTCATATGAGAAAATATATGCATTCAGATTAGTTAACTCGATTTTTATAAAGTTTGAAATATTCCTTAAATAATTTTGTTTATTTATTATTTTTATTGTTGATAAAAAAATTGATGAATAAAGTGGTATAAAAGATAATGTAAGTATTGTCCGAAAATTTAAACATAAAAGGAACATGTTATTGGATTAAGCACAAACATTGATGTTCATATCACACTAAAATTGAAGACGAAATGCACCAGTTTGAGGGGAAGAAAACATTTAAAAGAAATAGAGTACAATAAGAAACATAATGTCGACCACCATTGATTACCGTAGCTATCACACAACAAATGCTATTGATTCAGTGTAAACAGTGACCATTAAGGAAGCACTATGTGTGGTGTGGCTTTAGGTTTAACATGTTTTCATTGTACACAAAAGCTACACACACATTATACCACCGCCTTTCTACTTACGGAAACCCACTTTTAGTTTTAACTGGAAAACACAATAGTAATTTGTAAGAAAATAATATTTCAAAACGAAAATCAATTTTTTTTTATGAACTAGCACATTGATTTAAATATTACTTGTTGAAGAATGATAAATATATAGAGATTTGTCCCTATACATTGCATTGATATTTGAAACTCGGAATGCAATTTGAAACTCGGAAGTCAAATCTTCTTTCATCTTTTTAACTAACGAAAATACTTAAAATACACTTCTTAATATGGTATCAGAGCCATTTCGAACCTATTCTAGCGAGTATTTGTTGGACTTATCAGGTCACCCATTATCGGACCGCTATCAGACCACCCATAATATATAGTCTCACGCACGAGTTGACAGTCTCGGCATGATGAATGTGTGTTAGAAATCTCACATCGACTAGATATTAGAACCTTTCATTGTATATAAGTGGATGCAAACCTCAACCTCATAAATTGATTTTATAGGGTTGAGTTAGGCTTAGAGTATATTTTTTTAATACATTGTTATATTATTTATCATCTTAATTATGTGTAGATTTATAGAAAACATAAACTTAATAATAATTTTTTCGAAGAAAGATCACGTGTTTTTGAAACTAGTAAACCAGATCTAATAAAAGAAAAACAGTACTAGTAAGTCTTTATAATAGTTCATAAGTAATATTTTTTAAAGATGTAAGTACCCACATTTTTTTATCAATAACAAAAGATAAATAAATAGGTATTTCAGAAATATTTCAACATCATATATCACATTATAAATTATAATTATAATTATGTATGAATCGTGTATGAATGGTCAACCTTGTGAAATTTAGGAACCACACATCTTGAAATCATTGTTAAATTTCAACTTGAACAGCGAACAAATTTTGCAATTGCAAATTTATGGTGAATATCAAGTGTTCATGTGAGTTGGTCTATCCGATTGGACAAAAAAATAGTGATATAAGTGGTCCGAACTAGTTATTGGATTAGAGATGTCAGAATTTACTCATTAAATTGATAAAGTGGTATGGTTGGAATGGAGCTCAATCATGATAATATATGTTGCAAAAGAAAGAAAGAAAAAAACAAATATATAGTGTAGGTTTTCATTGGGTTGGCATAGTAAGCGAAATCTGGAATTTTAGGAATTCGGTCATCTTTAATAGCAGAGTGATAAATGTGTCTGAAGTGTTCGCTTCGGTGCAAGTTAAGATATAGTCTTGGATTCATGCAAAGTCTCGTTCTGCATATTTTCTGTATTCTAGTTGGGTTTTAAATCATATGACTTATATGAGGTTGATTCATTAAGATTGGGTAGTGTTTGGTGTGGTAATCCCTTTGCTAAGTTGGTAGGTAGGCGATCTAATAAAAGTTTATTGTCATGTATTTATGTATAAGAGTTAAATCACCCCTGAAGTGGTTCCTATTTATTTATTTTTATTGCCGATAAAAAAAATAGTGTAGGTTTTAACTTTCCAAAATTAGTTTTCAAACTAACCTTAGAACGTTGTTTAAAATTTAATAAAATGATTTAAATACACATTTCTTTCTTAATTATTAATTACTAATGTATTTACTATTTTTAAATATAAAATTATGATAAAATTTTAAATTTTCAAACAGAATATATTTTGTGTGATAATTAGTTCTAATAATATCACTTGACATATAAAACATTTTAAATTTTTTAGACTTTAACATTTTACCTCATGACTTTTAATCTAAAACTACTCAATTTTACTATACTTATATATTACACATTAAATCTTTTCAAAAATCAATAATCAAACTTTTTTGCAGGATATTGTCAACCTTTTCAAGTGCTAAAACGTCTTGGGCTAATAACTTATTAGCTCAAACCTCTTGCAAACTTGAAAGATACACATTATGATTCAGGTTTTCTTCTTGAAAAAAAATTATTTACATTGAAAATTAATTACCCACAGGCTTTGACAAATAATGTGTGTGAAATTGTTGCATTAATAGCCACTAAAGCCATGAAAAGAAGGGGAGGACGTTGTTGACAACAAGCTCCCAACAAAATTGAGGGCCTTACTTTAACACAACAAAATATAAATTAAATTTAAATTATTAATTTTAATTTTTCATTTTCATCATTTTCTATAAATCAAGTCGTTACTGAAAACTTTGATTCATAAGATTGCATCAAATATTTCAACTGCCTCACCAAATAATCTATCCTTCTAACACTAAAATGTCCCTATAAATGTTGTTGCACTAATTTATTTATGACACTCTCACACTAAAAATTGCATCACACGTTCCCTCGTCAATTCAAAGCCTAGTCATAGTTTGAGTAAAATCATTCATAGATCAAATTTTTTTTTATCAGAAAAAAAATAAATAAATAAAAACTATTTTAAGAATAACCATTTTTTTTTATAAGCGATTTAACCTTTATACTGAGCAAAATAAAACAAAACACCATCTGTCCCCTTACAACTTGTCAAAAACTTCCTACTAGACCAACCGAAAAGAAGTCACCAAATCATATCAAATCCTTTGTACAAGTCACCAATTAAGACTTCATTTTAGTTCGTCTATATTCATTGACACGCAAATCACACCTTAAACCAAATCAAATCTGTGTCTCGAAGATTGGTTGAAATAAAAGAAAAGAATAAAAAATAAAGAAAATGCAATGTAGAATTTGGTGTTGCATAAATGTAATTTTTCAATTCTTTACAACAAAATTGTATTATAGCAGCCTCTTTTAACTCTATAACTCTATGGCAACTTCTATTTTTTTATTAGCAAAAGAATAAAATAAATAAATGTGGAGCATTTTAATAATGTTCCAACCATATTATACACAAAGTTATGTTTCTTACTTAATCTTAAAAAAAAGAAAACAAATCCAAAAGCAGCCTAAAATCATACAAACAAAACGATAGTCCTATCAAAGATGTAAAAACATGAAAAAAAAGAGCTAACTGGTCCTCATCCCTATAGAGATAATTCTAAGAAAAGAAAAAAAATGAGCCCCTAAAAGCTAATGAATTTAATCTGATAGATCCAACAACATATGCCAACTCCTATACTTTTACCTTAATTGCAAAAGGCATGATTCAATATTGTCTCTTACTAGCTAAGACAATAGTATATACTAGGTAAGTTCATGGAGTTTACAAGAGTTAGAAAATCTTAAACCCTCAAAAGATGTGAGTGATAGTTGGAAGTGGAAAGCAGAGCTAGAAGGGCATTATACTGATAAATCAACCTATGCAATTATAAATAAAAAAGATAAGGAGGAAACATCTGGTTGTTATTCAATCATATGGAAATTAAAAGTGATACGTAAAGCTACCATTTTGTTTGGAGATTGAACTTGATTAAGAGATGTGTTATGAGTAGAAAGAAGAAGAATATACCAATCACTTATTTTTTGAATGCAAAGTCGTCCGATAAATTTTTTATCATTTCATAATGGAAAACTTAAACACAACTGAAAACTTGATATGGAAAGTCATGTGAGTCAGTGGTGAGAGACATTTGAAAACAAAGGAATAAAATGATATTTAATAATGGAATAATAGATGGAGAGGACATTTTGTGTGGAGCGCAATTGAGAACTTGCGTATGGATAACAAACAAAATACCAAAGATTGTTTTTTCATATTAAGAATATTGCATGTGTCCTAGAACATGTATCTAAAGTATGAAAGTTAAGTTTTTGGTGGACAATCAAATGTGGGTGTTTCGGGTTGGGGGCAAAAAGGGGTAGTCCTTAGATGCATATATTGGTAAACAATGGGCTCTTTTTTTACTGGATATCTTCTTTTCTGTTATATGTACAGAGCTACTGCTTCTCTTTCTGTTTAGCAGGATTGAAGAGATTTTAGTGAGTTTTCATCTTGCTGGAAATTTTGCATGTGATAATGTGTAGGAGAATCAATATTGTTGAAGTGGAGGGGCTCCGTGCGAGGTGGATATAAATCAACAATACTTGAATCCATATGCAGAAAAGTGAAAGGGTGAATATGAATTTCTAGCCAAAGTTTTTGTTGTGGTATAAAATATTATTAAAAAGTTTAGTTTTAAGTCTAATTTAATCCATAAAACCGATTAATGGAATGAAATTTACAATTACTCATATATAATAAAATGTCATAATCTCTAGTCGACGTGGATTCTAACAAATATATCAAAAGTTTTTTATATTTTTCAATGCAGTTAGGAAAAGGATAGGCTGACTGTTCGTTTTTTATCGAGTATGTCACAATTGAATGTTTGTTAGGTTAATTGAATGTTGGTTAGGTTAAGAGTTAATTAATGCAGGACAATTGTAGAACCGTTAACATCCTGCATAATTGATGTAGGATTTTCATTTTCTTTAAAGTGGAATATTTTTTTATATAAGAGTAAATACTTTTATTTATTTAATTTGTTTTCGATAAAAAAAATAATAGTTTGTGGAATAACATGAATTTTTTTTGTTTATGTTTTTGGTTTGATGTTTTGTTAGGGTTAATTTTATGAAGTCGAAGTAACAATCATAAAGTCAACCTTTCTTGACATAATTAATATATATTAATTTTAATATGATATCATTTTAGAATTAAAGAAACATGTAATATAACAATTAAGATCAACAGTCCACAAAAAACAATCTAAACACTAACACACAAGTCCGCAATTCTTCCCCTTCCAATGGAGTAGGATGTCCATTAGAGAAGGATATACAACTTTAGCATAATCAACTAATCAAGCCCCTACACATTTTCATCTCATGTTCCACAACTAGGAATTAGATAAAATAATATTGATTAAAAATAATTACACCGAAATTATAATCAAAATTTATCTTTAAAATAAATTTAGTATAATTTTTTTGAAATCAAAGATTAAATATGTTTTTTCGTTCTTTTACTTTCACACCAAATTGATTTTTTTCCTAGTTCAAACTTTAAACCTTCTAGATACTTGTAGGAAAAAAATTATTGAGTTCAAGCTTGCATGTTAACTTATTGTTAACGTAGATGTTACAATATTATAATACAATCTACATTAAAAATTTGTTTGTGATATAAAAAAAAATTGTAAAGACTCATTCAAATAGTTTCCTTATTAAAAAATCTAAAATTTAGATTAATTTATCTCTAGTACATGAACCAAAAACATATTTATAATAAAAAAATTATGAAAAATCTATTTAAGACAAACTTAAGTTATTAGAATATAGATGAATATCATGAAAATACTAATACTAATAAAGATCATATAAAAGCTTAACTAACGACCACTCAGTTCCAAGAGAACAATAATACAACACTAACGGTGGCGCAGGCCATAGTTTGTCCATGTTATAATCTGATTTTAGTGGAGGGTCCTTCTATAAGCATGCGCTGCCATAACCTTTTAACTCAATTATTATTCTAAATGGATTTCAGCCACAACTCAGGGTCCCCAGCTGCAGCAACATTCGAGCTACAATACAATGTCCTCATCATGCTATCACATGAATCCTAAGTCAATATGTTCCATTATAATAACCGCCCAAATTTATGTTCTTCTGCTATGTCTAGCTACTCTTTAGAGAATGTGGGAGATTCATGTCTGTGCCACTATGATTACATGCATTTCTATGTACCCAACATAGTAGTCAACAAATAATAATGCTGACAAAGGGAATCAAATCCATGTTGATGAAGTCAACACCCAGCTTTATTTGCACCCATAACTCACAGTGCAGCATATGTTTGTATGAAAATGAAAAGAGAAAAGAAAAACTTGGATCATTAAACCCTAAAAAACCCTAAATTCTAAATCTTAAAATATTTAGCATCCACATAAAAAAGCGTGATGAAACAGATATGAAACATATATATACAGTGTTAAAGGTGCAGAAACAGTTTTTAACAATGATGAGAATCGAATATAAAGTTGGGGAGATAAGGTACATGCAGTGCAGGAACTGATCAAACGTTGTTATACTTCGAATAGATTCAACCTCTTCCTTATCAATTTGTGTGTGGTGTTCGAGATACATATTTAAAGTCATTCACATCCTGAACAATAGTATTCTAAAAATATTTGTTTTATTTTTTAATTTAAATTTCTAATATATATTATTATATTATTAAAGTGGATTACTAAGTGAATGTATTTTTTTTAAAGTGTTAAAAAAGCATTTTTCATATATATATATATAATTAGATATATCCTTATTATGTGATTTACTTTTTGAGATCTCGAGGTTCAAATTCTAAAATATGTTTATTTATAAGTTATTAATATGGTTTTCTATATTAAAATTTGTCGACAACTTTTTGAAAAAGTGATAGAAATGGGTTGTGTGTATTAATAAAAATATAGACTTTTTTTTTAATCTGAATCAAATTTAATTTTTTTAAACTTATTTTTAAATTTATCTCACAAAAATATACAAAAATATAATATTGAACATTATTTTTGAAATCTAAATTATATTTGGAAATTTTCCTGTATCTCTTTAGTCTACATTGTCATCGTAATCTAACTTTTTGATTCATTTCTTTCTTTCTTAACCATCTCTGAGTAAACAGTGAAATATTGAAATTTAATTAGGGGTATAATATTTTTCACACATCACATTTAATATCATGAATAAAATTAATAAACATTAGTCTTTGTTTAGTTAAATTAATTAGGTCAATTCACATGTATCATATATATATAACGAACAAAGATTTACGATAATACATATAAAAATAGATAAATCATAAATTCATAATGTCACGAGAACTAAAAAAAATTTGAGACCTATACTTAAATAAAATTATTCCTCTTTTCAGTAAGTTTTTCAATCATGGTTTTTCTTCCTCTCTCCTTCTTCTAATGTTTGAACTTTAGTTATCGGTGCAAAGGATTTTTCAACCCCTTAAGTAAGTATTTGGCATTTAGGTGCTATTAATGTTATATTAATTATGTACATTTTGTTTTATCTCTTGTAACTATTTATACACATGTGATGAGTCTTGTTATTGATGAGCCATAATTAGCATGCATAATCATGATTAAAAGAGTATTGATCCATTGAGTATATTCAATGATGGACATTCCAAAGTCTTAGAATTATATTTCTCTTGAAGACTTATGAAGTTCAACTTAGAAAGTTGAAGATAGTATTTTTAAGGTAACTTGAAAATATGACGAGCATTAATTATCCATTATAGAAGTCTTTCTCACATTTTTTAAATAAAGAGAACTTGTGAGCAAGAGAAATGTAAACAAGTGAGAAAAGCAATATAGAGAGTAAATGGGAAAATTGATATCCACCATAATGTGATATTAGAAATTCCAGTGAAAGACTAGAGAGACATTGTATTTCATCCTTGTTGGGTGAGATTAAGGGTTATCATAGAAAAACAAATATTGTAACTCTACTTCATTCACATTGAAGACATTTTCTGGATTAGGTCAGTGAATTTTTATTTCTCAAGTTGGAAAAGTTTCTCCACCTTAAAAAATTTTGGTATCATTATTATGTTTTTTTTTCTTTTGTCTGCTTATTGTTTCCGCAGTATCCATTTTGTATTTATACCCTGAAGAAATATTTAGTTCTGATTTTCTCCATCATATTATACATCCAATGCACTATACAATATAATCACAAGAACTAGATACTAATGAGACATAAGTCTACAATTTTATAAATGGTAATACTTTTATGTTGTACTTATCAAATTAACATTTAATGTGACATGAAAATCTACAACCCACCTAACGTCATTATTAATATATGGTAGAAGCTCTTCAAATACACACCAACATGAATAAAAATATGTTGATTACTCTAGTCTTAAACTCTCTTATTTTTTTTTAATTGTAAATCATCATCACAACTTATAACAATTCAACAACTTACACATATAATATTTTTTTACCATCCCTAGCACTATAATTATTTATTTGATCATTTAAACTCTTTTTTATCATTATTTCACATTTATCCTGTTGTTATTTGATACTTTAATAATATTTATACAATTATAATTTCTCTCTTAGTATTTTTCATTGGAGAAAAAAAAAATATATTCTTTTGACATTGAATATTTTATAATATCATGTTTCTTTTGTTGTGATTTTTTTTTTAAATTATTTAATTCATATTTATAATGATAAAATAAGGGCGTGGAATATACATGTTTGTCAATGAAGATGAAGATGAGATAAAAATTTCATATCTATATATTAATAAGAATGGGTGAATTTTTACTTCAAAGATGAAGATAAAATAATCTAACCCCATCTTCGCCTTGTTGTCAACCCTATCTAAAATATGGAAATAATAGTTTAACCTCTGAACATGAGAAAGACCTTCCCAACAAAAACATAACGAAAACTTAGAAGACAAAGATTAATGATTAATTTATAGAACAAACTCTCATGATAATTTTATCGTATCATTTCACTAAAGGTATTACACATGTGTAATTTCTACTTAATTCAATATATTTATCATGATTTTTTCCCCCTATTTTGTCTCGCTGTTTCAAATTACATTAATAAAAATCAATCTAAAAAGACCAAGTTTATTTTTTAAAAAATCATTTAAAAATAAATTAACTACATCTTAAAATAATTAAACATCGTTGCTTTAAAATACCACTATTATAATTAAAAAATATAAATTGTAAAATTTTAATTAATATATTTATAATTAGTTTATATGAATATAAAATAATGTTTTCGAATTAAAATACAACTACCACTACAAGAAAAACATGAAATAGAGATCAATTTTAGAAACAAAAAATAATTAGTTACTATAGAACTAAATTAGAGACCATTTTAGAAACTAACAAAAAAATGGTTTCTAAATTAGTTTCTATTATTGTTAAACGGTTTCTAAATTTGGTAGCAAAAACATTTGTCGCTAATTAGATACCAATTTAAAAACCATTTAACAATAATAGAAACTAATTTAGAAACCAATAATTTTTTAGTCTCTAAAATGGTCTTTAATTTAGTCACTATAGCAACTAATTATTTTTAGTCTCTAAAAATTGGTTTCTATTTCATGATTTTCTTGTAGTGTACATATATAATTAGAAAGTACAAAAGTAAAAAAAAGTCATCACTTAAGTTTCACTTCTTTTAAAAGAATAAAAAAAGGAGTTCTTACTTAACCAACAATTTATTTTAAAAAAAATATAATCGTTAAAGTACGATGAATCTATTTAACATTTATTTTTTAAATGTTCTAATATTATATGTATTTGGAGTTGGGTTTGACACATTTTTCCTACTTCTCATTTCTCTAATAAGGTTGATCCTCTTTCTTTTATTAAGAGTGATGATAGGTTAAATTGATTAAGCTTGTTGTGATAACTTTTTATATTTGGATGATATGACGTATGAGGAATTATGCTTGTTTTCAGGATAAGATTGAAGTTTCTATGACTATTTTGGTTATTAAAGATTTAACTTGTCTAGTGAGTAATTCGTCTAAAGCTTTAATGAAGAACGATATGTTTGATTTCAACGTGCTCAAGTTTTTTGGTATTAACACTCGTACTGGTAAAGTTCTACGTCCTCTTCCTGTTAGATGGCAGTTTTCTTCACCAGGCTGATGGGTTAAAATTAACATTGATGGGGCTGCTAGGGGATATCCTGGTCTTGCTACTTGTGGAGGTATTTTCCGTGGGAGTATGGATGAATTTATTGGAGTATTTTCTGCGTTTCTTGAAGTTCAAACTGCTCTGGTTGCTGAGTTTTATGAAGTTATACATGTTATGGAGGAAGCTCAAAAGATGATGCTTACTAATGTCTGTCTGAAATGTGATTATGCTTTGGTTTGTGCTGCGTTTACTACTAGGACAAATGTTCCTTGGATGCTTCGATGGAATACTTGTCTTAATTACTGTGGAAAATTAGGTTTAGGACATATTTTTCGTGAAGGTTATGTGTGTGCTGATAAGTTGATTAATTTAGGATTTATTCATAGAGAATCTTTTCATTGGTATAATAGACTTCCATCCATCTAGTCTGTTCTTATAATTCTTTATGAATAGGTATAGTCTATGTATGTATCATTTTTGTTAACATATGAGTTTTGATCTAGTCCCCCATATTTTTTTTTTAATAATATTCTTTTCATGTGATGATAAAAGATTGTTGTTACTTAAGATGTTAACCTAACTGAGATCTCAAATTATATAGTGATATCTAACGTGAAAATTTTTATTTAAAAAATATGTATAACCATCCATAATAACGAATTCAATTAAATTATTACTGAAAAGAATAATAAAATCATTAATTAGATGACGATTTAGTCATAGTGAATTTTATATATATATATATAATTCTAATTTTAAAAAATCTACCTGAATTAGTAATTTGATTAAAAATATCTCAGTTTAGTGAAAACTAATTGTAAAAGAATGTGAAAACTTTTTTGAAGTAGATTTTATAAGATTAGATTTGATTTAAAGTATATTTTTTATTTATATTAATAAAAATAAAAAACATTTTATGATATATAAGTAAATATAAATTTTATTTTATAAATTAATTTTATAATTGAAATTTAGTTTTTAGAAAATAATATTTTTGGGATGACGTTAATACTTGAACCAATTAAAAACGTTGAATGTGAGGAAAAATATGAAAGGAGTTAGTGAGTGGGGAAAGAGTGGTTTGCGTTTGGGGAAGGCGAAAAAGAAAGAAAGGAAGGTCAAAGGATTGAACATTGTGAGAGGAAGAGATTGAGAAGTCCATTTGGTTAGAAATTGAACCATATAAAGTGGTGGGGTCCATCCCTGCCACAGAATTCCCACAACCTCTACATTCATAAACTGCCTTTAGGAAACAATAATTTGGTAGGACAGAAGAGATGCCACTATAATATTTCCCTCCAAAACCGAAAGTTGCACATTGCTAATCAGATTTTTTGGAGAAGAATTTGGTGTCGGTGCAGATACACTCTCCCAATCCAACTAGGTTTTGTTGCCACTCATTTATTCAAAAACCCTATCATTCCATCCTAAACCATTTTTTCACTCATTAAGTAATAATTTAATTGAATTCGTTACCATAATTTTTATGATCATTTAGTTCAATACTCAGAGTATACAATAAATTTTATGGTACCTATTCATCATAAATAGTAAATCATATAACCTTTTTTTTCTAGTAAAAAGTAAATAAGTATATTAAATAGAGAACACAAATGTATGTCCCAAAAAATATATCAAAAAACTGATTACACTTAAATAGGAATTTTAAAGAGACACGTGTGTTTTTGGATTGGAGAGGAGATTTGAGAGAGTAGATTAATGATTTGAGAATAAATTGAAGTTGTTTAGATTAGAGTAGGTTAGTTTAGATTTGTGAAAAAAGTTTATTGAAGTTTGTAAATAATGTGATGATTGTGTGAAAGTTTGTGAATGACTTGATAGATATAATAATTTTAAAATAATTATAATTTTTTTAAAATTAAAGTAAATTTAAAATTAATAAATAATAATAAAAATACATATTAATAATTAATTTTTTTATTTATTATTTTAATTATTCATTTTATTATAATATAACAATATATATTAAGCATTATATTTATATTAAAACATAACTTTTATATATAATCAATTTATATATAATTAATTTTTAAAAAAAATATCTTCACAAATCTCTTCACATCACCAAAGAAATTTTGAAAGAATGGAAATGAATCTTTTTTGTGATTTTTTAACATTTTTTTTCTTATTTTTCCAACTTTTCCTTCAATACTTTCATTTATCCATTTCTTCTCCTAGAAACAAACAAACAAACCCTAATGTTTTGTTTGGATTGATGGTGAAAAGATAAGGGTGTGGAAAAGTGAAAGTGTGAAGATTTGAGAAGAAAATGTGAAGAAAGTTGAGTGTGTTTGGATTTGAATATGTTAGAGTAAATGTGTGAGAAAAGTTTATTGAAATACGTGAGTGATGTGATATGTATTTTAAATTATTTTTAATAGTGTAAATTGTAAGATTACAATTTTACTTTTGTATATAAAAGAATAGAAAAATGAAATATTAATTAATTTAAAGCACATTTTAGTTAATTAAAATAATTTGTATTATATTATTTATTTTTTATTATATTATGTTATATATATATATATCAAGTATTTTATTCATATGCGATGATGATTTTTATTATTATTATTATGGGTAAGAAAATTTTTGTGTATGTTTAAAATTTAAGAATATTATGATATAGGAAAGGAATATTAATAATCAGTAACATCAAAATCTGAATATTAAATAACAATTTTAACAATGTTTAATATGAAAAAGGATATAGTATAAAAAATTAAAATGTTTATAACAACAAATATTTATAATTTTTAATTTTGAATCATTAAAATGGATTCTCATTGTTAAAAGATTCATAAAAAGTAATTACATATATATTTTTAATTTAAATCATATCTCAATTCAATAGTGTAATATAAAAAAAAATATAATTATTCTAAATTTTTAATATTAAAATGGATACTCATTAATAAAAAAATTAATAATTACATTAATAAATAAAAATATAGATTATTATAATATATAATTGAATTCTATTATTTATATTTTTAGAATTTAAATATTTAAATGGATTTTCTGTTCTTATTAATAAATCAAAATTTAGATTACTATAATATATAATTAAATTCTGAATAATATAATATGAATAAAATTAATAAAATAATAGTTATAATTTCAAATGTATTTTATTAATTATGATTAGTAAGAAAAAAATATTTTTTTCATATTTATAAAAATAAATACAAACAGAATATTAAATTAGAATAAAAACAAAAAAAACACCTAAAAATTCAAAGGAAAAATCATATAAAACAAAAATTGGAAAATCTAGAAAAAAAGATGAACATAACCGATTATGCTTACCTTAAAAAACAACATAATCGATGTTTTTAAGAGCCTAATCGACTATGTCTTCTCTTAAAAAAAGAACCTAATCGATTATGCTGAATATCTTAATAGCATAATCGATTATGTCTATTTTAACACACACTACATAATCGATTATCCTCCTACAAATAGAGGTTAATTGATTATGTTCTATGCTTAATCGATTATCAACTATTTTTTAGGACATAATCGATTAAGTCCTATGTATTTTTCATGCATAATCGATTAGGCACAGTGAAAAATCTTGAAATGGAATACCGTGTTGTTCTGCATGACATGCGTATATAGTGGTGCTCTTTGTTGAGTGTGAAGTCAGGACCAATTTGGTTGGGCTGACTAGACACCATGTTTTAGTAAGTGAGCTTAATTATTGTGTTCCCTTTATATTCTCTATTTAAGAGATCTTTGTATTTGTAATAAAATTGTAACAAACAGAAACCTAATTAGTTGCTTGTGGACGTAGGTTGCAGATTGGCTACTGAACCACGTTAAATCCTGTGTTGTTTATTTTTTGCAGTTGATTAGTGATTGTATGTTTTGCTTCCGCATGCGTTTTTCCCCATCAACTGGTATCAGAGTTTTGGCTCGTTTACACACCAGAGATCCGATCAGCAGAAACTAACCAGAAAAAGTTACCTGAGTTCTTGAAGAAGAACCGTGTGCAGCAGCAGGAGCCAGACAGAGAGTCGCTGCTGCCGGAGCACCGTCGTCGTCGCCGTGTCGCACCCCAAGAGTAGAGACGCTTGTTAAACCGTCGTCGTCTGGTTAGGGTCCGTGAGCAGAGACGCCGCACGCCCTCCGTGCCTCAACAACCACCATCGCTCACGCACCAGATCCACACCACCGCCGCACCAGGTCACAAAAATTTGGTAGCAAAAACCTTGGTTGCTAATTAGATACCAATTTATAAATCATTTAACAATAATAGAAACTAATTTAGAAACCAAAAATATTTTTAGTCTCTAACTTAGTCACTATAACAACTAATTATTTTTTGTCTCTAAAATTGGTTTCTAATTCATGATTTTCTTGTAGTGCATGCTAACCACATCCCCTTACTATAACAAAGCTAGAATAGGCCCAAAATTAGAAAGAGACGCCTGAGCCATTCTTGAAAAACTTTAGTTTTGTATCATACATTAAATTGCTTTTTTTTACCGGCAAAAGACTAAATGAATAAAAAAGGGACACTTCAGGAGTGTCCCAACCTGTATATAAGTGTCAAGAAACCTTCACCATCTGTAAGTTTAAACTTATGAAGCATACCTTCCGGGCTTTCAAAACAAACAACACAACACTAACCCATTATAAGCCTTACTTGTTTCAAAGCAAATAACACAACACATACATTAAATTGCTAGATCATTCTCCTTTGTTACATTTCCATGGTTCAATCCTGATACGACCCAAATCTACAAGAAGATGACCAAGGATGCCAACTATGAAGGGTCATTTCAACAATCAAGGGAAGACCTCATCAGTAGGAGGAATGGACAAGGACCGGAGCACCTAAAGTTCTTCCTGCTAGTCTTCTTAAACAATTAGAAAAGGTTGTAAATAAGTTGGGCTCATTTGTAGGGGTCCAAATAGTAGAAATAAGCTAGAATAAAGTGTCTTTAGCATAGTAGGGGGTGTGGGTAACATTTTAGCTTGTTCCTAGCCCATTTGAAGGCATTCGGACCTAATTTCTAGAAGGATAAGCTTAGAATACGGGATTGACTTAGTCAAACCCTATGGTTGTCCATTTTTTCCCTTTTCCCATCCTACTCCTGTAGCTTATTCTCCAAGGCTCCTTCACCTATAAATAGGAAGCCTACCTAATGTATTATATATGTTGAATGAAGAGTAAAGCTACTATACACAAATTGTGTTAGAATTGTGGGTGAGAGATTCTCCTCCTAAATTGGTCTTATCTTGTGAGCTCTCAAGTGGCAGCATCTACACTTATCTTGGATTCACCATCCAAGTGGCGTGCTCCTTTCACAATTCCATATCTCCTAAGTTTCATTTCACTCATCCTTTTCCATTCCATTTCAATTCCAAAATATGTTGTGTTCTTGTTTTTGCTTCCTTTAATTCAATTCGGTCCATGTATTGCTCACCTTGTGTTTTCTTAAATTCCGCACCTATATTTGTCATTCATTCTCGCCATTAATTGTGTTTTTCCTTTGGCCTAATGGAAATGAACCTTCACACTTAACACTTGTTAAGTTAATGTCCAGTGGGAATTTTCCTTAGGCTTCTCACTTATATTTGTCCTAAAATCTAAATCTAAGTAAAGTGTCACTAATCAAATAAACAATCTTAAAATCAACTCACATCAAATCCCCTGTACTTTTTCCTTCACGTTTTGGATGCAAGTTATGATTTGTATCTTTAGATTAACCATCTACCTTTATGTGTATTGGTTTTCCAGCAAAATACCTTACAACAAGTCAATCCAGTACAAGAACATGTATACTAATATTCAGCAATGGATTTGGTTTCCCTATTCCAATTGGTCATGGTTTGTTTACCTCAATAACACCCCAACCACACATATATGTAAGCCATTTCCATTCCCCCAAACATATATACAACACTATGCCATTAGGAAAAGATTTTGTTGACACTTAAAAAGTAAAATACATATACTTGACAAACCATTATAATAATATAATAATATTTTAAATTAAAAAAATAAGTTAAATATAATTAAAATATTAATTTATTTGTTTGTCAAGTGCATGTTTATTATTGTGCAAGGTGTAAATATATCACCACTCATACAATTATTATGGGCAAGGTGTAGATTGCTAATGCTATCGTTGTCTACATCAATTCTCCTCCTAACCAAAGTTACCCCATAACAATGGTACCTCACTAGGTTTTAAGACATACCAAAAGAGGCAAACACCAGTCAAAATAAAAGTATTTAGTTTTAGAATTTTTATTTGTTATCCAACCCCAACACTTAAGTTGTTCAAATGTAAAGTAAATACCTTAATAGAATTTGACACACTATTTTAGAAAAGTATATTTTTTTTATGATTCCACAAGATCCAAATAACAACCATCCACATGTTCTTCGAGATCATCTTCTATTTAACAGATAATTGCACAATATTAAATTGATTGACATATTGTTTTGTTTGGGAGTGCATAACAATCACTACAAGAAAATAACTTAATATAACCAAATTTATAGACTAAAAATAATTAGTCACTATATTGACTACATTAGATATTATTTTAGGGACTAAAAAATTATTAGTATCTAAAGTGGTTTATATTATTAATATAAATTTATAAAATGGTTTTTAGATTGGTATATCTAAAGTAGCTACCAAGATTTTAGATACTAATATTTTAGATTCTAAATTAGTCTTTAAAATACTAATATAGACTGATTTAGAATATATAGTAGTAAGTAGCTAAAATCTTGGTAGCTAAAAGTTACATACCAATTTAAAAACTATTTTATAAATTTTTATTAATAATAGAAATTATTTTAAATACCAATATTTTTTTGTAGTTTTTAAGATGATCTCTAACTATTTATTTGATTAATTTCTCAATGATATAAATTTCTCCTCCACATAAACTCTAAACCCAAATGTCATTATTTCATTCCCCATCTCACTTACTAAAGTATTAATACTCATCATATTATTGTACAACCTCGGCTAGGTTCTCTTTTTCGGCCCATTTGTCATGCAAAAACTAATTTTGGCTCCATTTACCATTCTAAATTATTCTCAAATTAATCATCCTCACCTTCTTTATTAGCTATTTTTTTTATAAATGACTGTAAATATCACTTTATAAACTTATTTTACATTACAAAATTAAATTTAGACTTAAATTTTGTTTTTTTGATAATTACTTATATAAGTATTTTAACTTAACTAATATCAAATTTTGAGTAAAAAAAGATTTTTAATGGGTACAAATTAGTTAAATAATGCTACTTATTTGAATAAAAAAAAATGTAAAGCAACTCACACAAATATTTGTGTTGAAGATACTTTAAAGGATTGTACTATAGAGTTATCACAATGGAGGTGATAGTGTTAGGAGGAATTTTCTTTTTCGAAATATCGAAATGTGATTATTTAAATGTTCTTCCAATACCCCCAATTAACTAATGCATTTGGCACCCATTAGATGTGAGTTTCTAGACACCCACAAATTCCAGCTAAGTAAGCAATAGATCTGTGAATGATGCACTCGATCTGAGAGACTTCGTTCTTGTTACTAATTTTTAAAAAGAAAATTAAGTTTCAGATGTTTTTCTTGTTTTTAAATAGCAATAATATTAAATAATCAACAATTTTTGTTTTCATAGAGACATTGATTTGATTCAACCCTCTTATATTCCTCCCTATCCTTCCCTCTTTGTCGTAATGTTCGTCTTATCCAATACAATTATTTAAATATCCTGAGTGTACCGTAAACGCGTAATATACACTATATTCTAGGCTCCTGATTAATAATTATTAGTTTTTAAATAATGACATGATTCTAAGAAAAAATATATTAATTTTAATGTAGCATATAATTATTGTTTTGTTTGTCATATTAAAGCGTACATAGAATGATGTTTGGATAATGTAAAAAATTACTTTATATAATTTAAGAGAAATACAAAATACTAGATGAAATAATGTGATTAAAAATTAAATATTACAAGAAAAATTATAAGTATAATATTATTTTTAGTTATTTTTTTATTTATTGTTGTTCCTTTATTATCAATTCATTTTTTTCATGTTCAATTCCACATATTTTCTTCAAGTCTTTCTACCATTAATGGTTAACTGACCATTCGACTATTCGGATAATTAGCCAGCCTCCCAGTCATTATTCATCAAACACTTGTTAAAGCTAACGATAAATTAGGGATAATTAAACATAGTCAGGAGGTCATTGGACTCACGCTAACCCTCGTGAAGCATAAAGCCCAACAGAATAGTATAAATAGAGGTAGACCCCATGACACATAGGAGAGATTTTTTGGAGGAAGAGAGAGGATTATTGAACACGAAACCCTTAGCAACTAATGTGAGCTTTGGTGTATACGGACAACAAAAGGATCTAGAAGTCAAGAGTCACAAGAGAAAAATACTCGTTAGGAGATATTCAGCCTCTTTGTAGAAACAATTCCGAATTATATTTAAAATGAGTGTTTTTGTTTATGCGTCTTTAATCCTCATATATTTTTAATTGCATTCTTTCATTTACATTTTACAAGTAATGCTTCATTCAAACTTTTTATATCTTTTTTATACATAATCCTTCAAATTTTGTGCGCTTACAAATTGTTATCCATTTCACCCTATATTTTCTTTTTCTCTGTTATCTATCTCTATTGTATTTTGAATTTTTGTAATTTTCTTTATCACAAATTTTGGAGTTAGGAAGAAAGATAAAAAAGAATAAAAGAAGTACAGTAATAATTGATTCAATCAAGCAAACTCTATCTGCAAATGGAAATGTTAGGATTCTACCATTCAACATTCAAGTGCATTGATATCTTTTTTATATTTTGATTATATTATCCCTCATCCTCATTCTTCTTAATTTTTCTCTTATTGAAATGCCTCTATATGTTAAAGATATTGACATTTTTTTACAATTCAAAATGGCAGCATATCTATCTAAGAGAATATTATTCACCCCAACCTCCCTTAATTTGCTCTCAAAGATATTAACTTGTAATTTCTAAACATAGAACAAATTCCAACACTATGATATTTTGCAATTTTTCTTCACAAATAAATAAAATATCATCAATGTATAGGAGCATATTTATCTTTAAGAGTTAAATATGTTTTTTCTTTCTTTACTTACACAAAGAATTGATTTTCGTTCATAATCAAAACTTTAAACCTCCTCATACTTGTAGTAAGAAAATTATTGAAATGTCTTATTGTCAATTTTTTTACTTGACAAACAGATTCTCGATGTGAATTAAAATATTAAAATATTTCATGCCGATTCATTGCTAACTGCTAACGTGAATGTTATAATATAATACAGTCAATGCTTAAAATTTGTTTGTTATGATAAAAAATAATAATGATAATGACCCATTTCAATAGTTAATTAATTAAAAAAAATATAAAATTTGGATTAAAAATAAAAATCAACTTCTTTATAGTATAAAGAAAAAGAACATATTTAATCTTTATTTTTATATCTCTTTTCCCTATTTTTACTCCTTCTAATTTTCTGCACAATTAATTACGTATTAAAAATTAATTATTATTTTTTTATCAGTATGGACTGGTTGATAAGATCTGTAATTCAAGTCACGGGTCCAAGATGTACTGAAGTCAACTTGAAGCTTTAAATTGTCTCTTTTCAACAAGTAAAGATAGATAAATAAATAAAATTAGATCTGTCACCTTGTTAATATAACTTTTAATGTTAGATTATCAAATCTTAAGTAGAATCAATATTTAACATACTGAGATAAATAACTACTCTTGGTTTAGTTAAAAAAAGTGAAATTAAACTACTATTAATTACAATGCTATAGAAATCCGATCATATTGTACGTTACGAGATATAGAAATTTTAATCATAGATAATTAATTATATGTTACTTTTGTACTAGGGGAAAAAAGAGTAGATACTCGTGACATGACATTGTCACAGTGTGAATCACGGAATGTGTTGCGGCACGTATTCACATTGCCAACTCTAATTAAAAAAGTTATCATTATTTCATCAATTATTTTAATACTATTTTTTCAGTTTTTATTTTCCTTCATCGATCCATATAGGACTACGAAACTCAAATCACCAATTCCATCCAAATAACAACTTGTATAATTTTTTTCTCCAACTTGTTATGTTGGTCACGTGATCTTATTGTACTAGTTTTCTGATCAAAACTGGTACTGGAATTGTCTTACAATGCAACTAAATTCAATAGAAAGGAATATAAAGAGTACTTTCAATCCAAATACAAAAATAAACACAACAGTAACTGAAATGTGTATTTAACACACGCAATGGGTTAACAAACTAGTCACAAATAATTGTTTTGTTTAGTGTATATATTTACATAATTTTTATAAATACGGATTTAAGATAAATATAAAAGGAAAATAATACAAAATAAACAATGTATTATCGCAAATTATTATAGGATACGAATCCAAGGAAAGTAAAATAGTATATCACTCTCTTCAATAGATACGTAAAATATATTTATTTTTTTCCCTAATGAAAACTTTTATGAACCAATTGTCTACAAAAAAAAATCCTGAAAAATATTAGATAGCTACCAATTTTCACATGAAGAAACGTTCTATATTTCTATATTATTATTCTTTTGAAAGTTAAAAAAATTTGGAAGAATATATTTTATTATATTTTTTTAAGATACCTTTATTTTAATTGACTAATACATGCAATATTAACAAATATTTTGTTTGTCAAATATGAGGAATTGACAAATAACTTGTATTGTCAAACTCATTAGATGTAATTTAAAACATGTGAGTAAAACAAGTCCATTTTCATATTACCCTTAAAATAATGAAATATATGTTTTATTGTAGTTCAATGTATCTTGTAGGTGAAGAACTATATATTTAAATCACTTGCACTGACATCTTAAATAAGGACATATAGTATGTCAAAATTACAGATAGCAATGACATGTCGAAAAAACAAACAATTATCAATGTCATAATTAGTGTTACTTTGCTTCAAAAGGATTGACTTCTTCCTTTCCACCTAACTAACTTTTTTTTAATCTTATATATAATGGTTCCCAAGCCTAAATTTTCCCATTTCCACTACCGATAAACTAGAATACATGAATGAATGGTATTTTGAATATGTTACGATTAAAGATTTTGACTATCTCATTCAATGTTTGTCTCTATTCCTACTCCCTTTAACCTACTTTCAACAAAGTTAATTTGAAAGCTTGATCTCAGAATCTAAGAATGCTTTTCACCACCATTATGGTTTTTTATGTTGGAATCACATAGGGATAATATCATAGGCCTCATTCATGAGTGATATTAGTTTTTTTTTTTTCTACCTTCCTTGACTAACCCACCTAAGTCCTTAACCATTACAAGAAATAGAAATGGAGTCAATGGATCCCTTCGCCTAATTCTTTTAAAAGGAAGAAATTCACTTGTTGGAATTTCATTCACTAAAATTGAGATTGATGAAGATTTCAAACATTCTTTAATCTATTTCACCCAGATACTACAAACTCCAAATTTTCTTCAACATATAATATAGAAATTTAATGTGTTGCTTTTTCTTTCTTTCCACTTTCCATTTAGTTTTTAATTATTTTAAAAAAAATTATCTAATAATTTTTTTGTACTGTAAGTCCATAACCAAACATATCGATCATTCTGACTAAACTTGTCGCTGAACATATTATTAAGTCCCAAAAACTAACTTAAATATAACATTTTACATATTACAAAAAGAAATGAAGGTAGATGATAGTGCAGCCTTCACCTCAACAACGTAAGCCAAATTAGCTCCAATATCAACCAGTTAGCTCCTGATATCAACCAGTTAAATATGCAAATAATTGATTATTTTCAATTTAAGTCACAAATTACATTACTTCTTCTTAAATATAATTAATTTAAAGTAGAAAATATTGGTCTTGGGAACTACATTTGAATAAAAATTAAAATAATTATTAATTTGACTAAATTAGAGATTATTTTATAAACTAAAATAATTATTAATATCAAAATTTATTATTAATAAAATATATAAAATAAATTTTAAATTAATATTTAATATTTTTATTAATAAGAGAAACTATTTAAATATGAATAGTCACTAAAATAGTATCTAACTTAATTGTTACTTAATTCTTTTTAGTGATATCCAAACTAGAGTCATTACACTAAATCCACCTTGCATATGCAAGAATAATGATAAGGAAATTTATTGATAAAAGCGTATAGGACTATTCATATTTTTTTAAAATTATTTTCTGACGGACTTAAAAGAGTACAATTTAATTTAATTTATTAATAATTTTCAAAACCTAATATTTTCGATTTATTTATGGATATAACTAGTTTAGTATTTTATTCAATATTTTAAATAAAATGGTAATTTCTTCCAAAGCGGTTTTAGAAAACTTAAAAAGGTTAGAAATTGAGATAGTTCAAATTAAAATAAGATCTTTTGAATTAATTATGAATTTTAAAATTTTAATATATCACTACTACAAGAAAATTATTAAATAAAAACTAATTTTAGAGATTAAAATAATTATTTACTATTTTATTAAATTAGACACCATTATATATATATATATATAACTATTGGTTATCTAAAGTAGTTTTTATAATTAATAAAAATTTATAAAATTGCTTATAAATTGGTATCTAATCCTTAACTATCAAGTTTAGTTACTTACTACATTATATTCTAAATTAGTTTTTATTATTTTTTTAAAGACTAATTTATAATCTAAAATATTAGTCACTAAAACTTAAGTAGCTAATTTAAATACAAATTTAGAAATCATTTATAATTGTTTATTAATAATAGAATCACTCTAGATATGAATAATTTTTCAGTATTTAAATTAGTATATAATTTAATTAATATAATGACTAATTATTTTTTGTCTCTAAATTTGGTTACTATTTAATGATTTTCTTGTAATGTATTTTAATCAATGACAGTATTTATGTAATTACGAATTTATTTTAGATTAAAATTTAAAATAGTAATTCAGATATGGAAATTATGACATAAATATTTAATTTAAATTATTTAAGTTTTACAAGTGAAATGTAATTAAAAATTCCTTCAAAACATATTTATAAAAGCCTATCAAAATGTTGAACATCAAGTGCAAACCGTTGATAGAAAATTCTAAAAAAACTTATATAGTGATTTTGATGTAAGTTGATTATAAGATGATTATAATCTTAGTTAAGACCTAGTGGAGGGTCCTATGTGTCATTGCAGAGTTGTTGGTAAGGATGATAATGTGGGACGGGTCATGCGGGTCGCTCCATGCGGGTTGACCCATAGTCCATTACCAAAAAGCGTGAGACAGACTTACTAATCTAGTTCTCTAACTCGTTTAAGCGTATATCGCATAACCTATTGCCTGTGCAGGTCAACAGGGAGCGGATTGACCCATTGACCCGCATAAATAAAAAATAATTATTTAATTTTTTTCTGTAAAAAATAATCATACCCCACTCATCCATTATTGCAGTGTGATTTTTATATTATTTTATTTTAAAAATATTGAACTTAATGTACTAAACAAATAAATATTTTATTTTAATCATCTAAAGAAGTTAATATTAAAAGTGAGAATAGATTTAGTTTTAAATAAAGTCTTATATATTAAATTTGTAAATAAAAAAATAATATAAAGAAATATGATACTCGTTAAAAAATTAATCATCCTCATTAAAATATTTTGTAGTAAAACTTTGATAAGATACTCTGATACATTTACATACATATATAGGGAAAATAGAAAATAGATGCAAAAAAACTTTAATTATTGGCAGATTCTTCTGCACCAGATCATTTTAAACTACACCCAATATATATAAAGAAAAAGACTAAAATACCCTTAATGAAATGAAAATTAGGATTTTTTTAAATGTGCACCCAACCCACATCCAATTCACCCAACCCAACATCATTGCACCATTTTTTCTGTTATCACAACTACAACTAATTTTTGCAAGCAAAATAGATTATATCATGTGCTTATCTAATAATCTAAAAGTGATTTGAAAGCTAAAGTAACTAGTATGTATATGTGCGCTGCACCCAGGTTTGCTTCAGCTTCACTAGTGCTTCAGTTCAAAATCCTATATTTGTACATGCTATATACACTTTTGGTTCGACTTTTTTTTTTCCAGATCTTAAAAAAGTTATCTTCATATGATTTTGTAGGAAACAAGCTCCTTCGAAAATTTTTGAAAGCATGAAAAATAAGCACACATTTTTGTTTAGAAGCAATTTATTCCACATTAAACACTGAAGTCTTAAAAAGGGTTCATTTTATTTGAGATGAAATCTTAGACTAAGTTTTTTATGAAGATGAATGTCTATTTAAGTATGGATATCACAAATCACATTTTTAAGATCAAAACTTAAATTGACAAGTGTTATGCAATCTTTATTTTTTATTGTTAGTTTTATTTTATTTTATTTTGGAATGAAGCATCTATATTTTAAATATTTGATATATATAAAATAAAATAAAAATAATAATTAATAATATTTGATATATATAAAATAAAATAAATAATAATAATTAATTAATTTAATTTATGTTCATTATTATTATTATTATTTAATTAATATTATTATTTTATAAATTAATTTTAAAGATTATTGTTATTCTAATATTTAAATATTCATATTCATATTATTAATATTAATATATTTTTTATTATAATATATATATATATATTTACAATATTATTAATTTTTTGCCATCCCTAGGCATAATTATGTGTTCCAGATTTTGCCATCCCTAATGTGTTCCAAATTTTGGCATTTGTAGACACCATTGTGTGTGATGGATTGTGTCATCCGTAATTGTATATGATAGTTCCATAAGCGCGTATATGCAATAGAAATGTAGTGAATACATGTATTAAAAGAAACTAAACATACTAAAACATAAACATTAAATATGTATTACAAATGTTAATATTAGAAATATCGTCTAATGGACATTATTTGTGTATAAACTTGTATCGACTAGTGTAGTATGTTGAC
>Ga0123342_1000496_pt1 | contig 62327 bp, 27 predicted proteins | sample Turbeawhitnodule_FD_89960 | JGI IMG/M metagenome (GOLD analysis project Ga0123342, IMG submission 89960) | Root nodule microbial communities of legume samples collected from Mexico - Turtle bean Mexico white nodule | ecosystem: Host-associated > Plants > Roots > Nodule | place: Mexico: Nepantla... | reverse complement strand
CGATGGTATTGCTGAGAAACAAGATTCAAGTGTATATGATAATGAACTAGAGCGGATAGAGGGGTTTCTGAGTTCTGAACTTCCATCTCACCCTAAGTTGCATCGTGGTCAACTGAAGAATGGGTTACGTTATCTGATTTTGCCAAATAAAGTTCCACCAAAAAGGCACGTTTAATCATTTTTATGAATTCCTTTAAAACTAGGACGTCTTTCTACGTGGAATTGCCGATTTCTCATCCTTGAGTTTGTTTATCAATGATCAATTTCAAGAATGCGGTAAAGATATCTTGATATCACTTATCCACACGCATGGCTTTGTTTGAGGCATATTGCTTTGTGTTTTAAAATTCCCCTTGAGGCGCTTTGTCTCAGTGCCTTGCTCTAGTGGTATTTGTTTTTGCAGGAATGCTATGTTAGCAGTTCATGTTTTTTAGTTGTGAAATGTTTAATTTAAATTGTGACTGTGAAGTGTTCATAGGTGAAATGTATGTATACCATCAAGACTTTTGAATTGAATAATTTAGTTTGCCATCACATTACTTCTAGAAGATTTTTTAATATAACCGATACAGTCAAATATGATATAGGTTTATGTATTCTCTGTTAAACATTGTTTTTTTGCACTTGTTGTCAACTGCTTAGTATCAACTTATTCAATTTTAGGTTCGAAGCACACTTGGAAGTTCATGCAGGATCAATAGACGAGGAGGAGGATGAGCAAGGAATTGCACATATGATTGAACATGTTGCTTTCCTAGGAAGTAAAAAACGCGAGAAGCTTCTGGGAACAGGAGCCCGTTCAAATGCATATACTGATTTCCACCATACAGTGTTTCACATCCATGCTCCTACAAGCACCAAGGTATGGGCCATTTGGTGTGCAGTTCTTTGTGATGTATTATTCAATTATTTTTTCTTTTCTTTGATATATTTCATTAAGGATTTTGGACATTTGGTCAACTTTTTTACTATGCTAATTACTAATTTAATCATGCATATGAGAATAGGGTAAATGATGTTTCTTGTGTACCTCTGTCTAAGCAATATGTGGAAATTATTGACATTGTAATCGATATGATCAGTTCATATTTTGAACATTACAGTATTTGACTAACAGTATAATTTTTTTAATTAAGTTGTAAGAAGAAAATGTCATGGATGCTCCCAGATCCCAATCCCAATGTTTTAGTGGTATCAAAGTGTTCTGACACTTAAAGTTTGTGACAAGCGGAGGTAAATCCTTGTCAATGATGAGGAATGTAAATAGTTTTCTTTAGAAGAGATTCAAGATGATGTTTAGAGTAAAATTCAATCAGGGCATAGGGAAAGCATTGGGCTCTATTTCTAGGAAAGAAACTTCTCCAGAGAGAATGCAATGGAATACTTTAGATTATTCTTAATTTAACCTCGCAAAATCGGCTAGTAAAGCCCAAGCTTTATAAGCTCTACTTAAGTCATATCTTTACTAAGTGTGAGATTGAATATTACCTTGAGATTGCAATAAAGGCAACCCTCAAAGTGTCCACAATTAAGGTGGGCTGAGGTTGAGTGATACCTAAGGCAACTTTTCAATAATTATAAAGATAGAAAATTTGATAGTCATATTTTGTATGCTTATTATTATGTGAAAAATTCTTCTTTGACACATTTTAACTGTGTACAGTTTATCCAAGTTTACCTTGCTTCTATCTTAAATCTGTCAATGTCTTGCTTCCTAGCTTCATATTCTTTAGTGCTTTATGTAAATTTGAAATTAAACATGTATGTCTTTTTTCCAATATATGCATATATGCATTGAATCATATTGAATATTATAATACTTAATTATGTTGTTGTTTATTATATAAATGGGTGTTGTTTGTCAGGATTCTGATGGGGATCTACTTCCATTTGTTCTGGATGCCTTGAATGAGGTATGCTTTATTGGACTTTGTTTTTTTTTTCATGAAATTGCCATAAAAGCCTCTTCCACATCTGTACAAATGCTTATATTTGCTTTAAAACAATATTTCATTTGATCTAGGTCTTATGCTTTGGTTTTGACTCTACTTGACTGGGCACAACAGAGTAAATATGAATATTGTACGTCTAGGTTAGCATTTACTCACAGCTAATTGTTATTGATGTATGCAGATAGCTTTCCACCCAAAGTTTCTTGCTTCTCGGATTGAAAAGGAACGCCGTGCTATACTATCAGAGCTTCAAATGATGAATACAATAGAGTACCGAGTTGATTGCCAGGTGAGGAACAAAATATCTCTAGGAAATTCAAGCTATCAACTTTGTGTTTTCACAGAATATTGACTCAATGTTGTCGTTTCCCATTTTGCATTGCTTTTATTTTCTGTAATTGCAGTTGTTACAGCATCTGCATTCTGAAAATAAGCTGAGCAAAAGGTTTCCTATTGGATTAGAAGAACAGATAAAGAAATGGGATGCAGATAAAATAAGGAAGTTTCATGAGCGTTGGTATTTCCCTGCAAATGCTACCTTGTACATTGTGGGGGATATTGATAACATATCAAAGACTGTTTACCAGATTGAAGTATGTCCTACATTTCAAATAATAAGTTTGGTTATGTTCATGGTTATAATATTTAGGAATCTTATACAATAAACTGTTGTCACACAGGCAGTTTTTGGACAAACTGGTGTAGACAATGAGAAAGGTTCTGTAGCCACTCCAAGTGCATTTGGTGCAATGGCCAGTTTTCTTGTTCCAAAGCTTTCTGTTGGTTTGGGTGGAAATTCTATTGAAAGATCAGTGATGGATCAATCCAAAATATTCAATAAGGAAAGGCAAGCTGTCCGTCCTCCTGTGAAGCATAATTGGTCACTTCCTGGGAGTGGTGCTGACTTGAAGGCACCACAAATATTTCAACACGAGTTACTTCAAAATTTTTCAATTAATATGTTCTGCAAGGTATGAGGAGTTTGTTATCTTTTTCTTAAGTCAAACTTAAAGTGTAGATTTTGTAGTTGCTTTTGTGTATATAAATTATGTCTTCCACCAATAATCACCTTCTCTTTGTCATTTTTGTTCAATTGTTACTTGCATGTGGTTAAAATTTTTGGAGCTGATAACTTAGTTGGAGACCTCGTGTGGTGGAGAAATGGTCAATGGAGAATGTTGGGTATAACACAAAAGGATAGGCATGTGATTTACTAGTTCATATCAAGGTCTACTGGTCTAATGAACAATTTAAATAAAATATTATCGTATTCATTTAACTGGTGTAGTAGATGTGGTCTTGGTGTAATGATAATTAGGGTGTACTTCAGTGTTGAACAATGACCTTTAAAGACAAGTTGGAATTCTATGCAAGTTGTGCCTGTCATGCCTCTCCTTATGACACTACAACCTTTCTGGCTTTAAATATTTTCGAAGTACTCCCTAAAATATTTATAGTGGCAAGTTGTGCCATTCTATAGCAGCAATGTGGGGGTAGATCAGCCTCTGGTCAATTCTAAAACTCTTGCAATGTTGCATCATTTTCTGCTTCTAGCAAATCCTTAGTCTGAAAAGTTATGGAATCCCTGTTTTGTCTGCCCTTTATGCCATTGTCTACTTATTTTTTGTGGAGATTTTATGATTTAACTATCTCTTATTTTATTCTTGCATCCAAAGGATTCTGGAGTTAGAATCCCTTCATCCATAAAAAAAGGTTTATCTTAGAATGTGTTTTGAGTCTAACTCAACTCTACAAAAATAGTCCCATGACCAAGATTTATAAGTTGTATCTCGAGTCGTTGAGGCTGCAATTAAGGCATATCCTAGAGTGTAAGGTGACTTTCCAACTGTTTAACATAGGCCCTTGACCTTTTTAGGAAATTTTAATTAGGTATCTAAATTAGAAGAATGACAATGTTTCCTTGATTTCTATAATTTTTGTAATTTAAGTTGCTGGAGTTAGTTTATGGTGGCTTGGAATTGCTAGAAAATACTTCCTTTGATCCTTTATATAAGAAGTAAATAATCAATTTATTAAGACTAATAAATGTAGTTAAATCAGATAATTATAATTAACAGTGTCACAAATTTAATTTTTATTCCAAAAATGCCCCCTAGTAGAAGTAGTTAGTTTAAAGGGTTATAATTAATGACACTAAGCATAATTCAAACAAAAATTTTTCCCACCAATGAGGCTTATATTGTTATTAAGCCAATAAATGCATTCACTTACACGGATAACAAGTAAGTGCCTCATTAATAGATTTCACTATTGTTAGTATCAAGTACATATGTTAGAATCCTATAGATGTAGTAGCTGAAGATGTTATGAGCAATTAGATTGATTCTATATTTATGTTGTTAGCCTAAATAAGGTTATTCTGTAATTATGCTTTCTTCCTTATAAATTAAATTGCTCGTCTGTGGTCTAAACACATAGAATTCATCATATACCTTTGCTTCTCTCTTCTCAATGTGGTTTTAGAGCACAACGAGAAGGGAACTCTAATCATGCTTTTCATGTGGGCCCACTGCTTATAGGTTAGATTTTTTTTAGAAGCCATGTACATTTTCTGGTTTCTATTCTTTTTCTATTGTTTCACTGTTCACTACTGTCAGTGCCACTGTTCATTGCTGGTGACTTTCTGGCGAGCTTTCTTTATGGTGACCGCCACCACTCACATTACCTTGCCATGTGATGACCAACTCTGGCAACCGCCTCACCCTCTGAGCAATTTTGCTCTGGGCATTCCTGCTCTTCGGCAGTTTCCATGCTCTTTGAGCATTTTTTACTCTTTGATAGTCGTTGTGCTCTTCGAGTATTTTTTGCTCTTTGGTAGTAGTCAGGCTGTGTGAGCATTTTGGCTCTCCAATAGCTACTGTGCCCTTTAAGCATTTCTGCTCCTTGACAACTGTTTGATCTCCAACAGCCGCCTTTCCCTTTGGGCATTCTTTTGCTCTCTGGCAGCCGCTGTGCCTTTTGACCATTTATGCTATCTGAAAGCCATTACACTCTCCAAGAAGTTTTTGCTCTCTAGCAGTCACTTTGTGATCCCCTGATTCATGGCCAATTGCTGCCATGTGCCACACCAGTTCCTTGGCACATCATCTTTTCCATTGTGATCCTCAACATTTGTTGTTTATTGATTTGCTAGTTATCCCTTAGATCAATGGTAATTGTGTGTCTACACTATGACTTTTGATTATTGTTGATGAATGTCTTTCAAGGTAGGGTGGGTTATTTTTGTTTTCAATTTTTTGAAGCATTTATATGCTTATATTTTAAATTATTTATCTTGTATTCATAATTATTGGTATATTGGCCATCTTGACGTGCTGTTTTTGGGGTTGGCATTAGTGTTTTATTGATATTGGCCATAGTGTTTTCTTCTTCCATACCTTTTTCTTTACATATTCCTTTTTTAGTGTTTTATTGATTTGCTTTTAGATATTATAAAATTTATGTTTCTTCTCTGTATTTATTATGTTTTTTATATCTTTTGCAGATACCAGTGAACAAGGTTCAAACATATAGAGATTTGCGCCAGGTCTTGATGAAACGAATATTTTTGTCTGCTCTTCATTTTCGAATTAATACAAGATATAAGGTGAGATAAAATTCTTTGTATCTGCATCAGTTCTTTTTTCCGGTCCCATCCTTCTTATGTGATTACTGTAGGAATTAATTGGCAATTATTGATTGATTTTGTTGTTTTCATTGTTTCTTATACATATATCTGAAAATAGAAAACAAAGTGAAATTTTTAGTGAAAACAATAAATGAAAATAGAAAATATTTTGTCTTGAAAAACATGTTCCTAAATTTTCCAGTAATTAATACCCAGTTTTCTATAATATAAAACATGTCCAAGTTATTGACAGAGATAATAAGTGATTCCATTCTGTGGATTTCAGTTTCTCATAATACTCAAATTTCCCGATACAAATCACTTTTTACTTTTAGTACCTCTAACCCTTAGCATTTAAATGTTTACTAATGCATGGAATTTTACAGAGTTCAAATCCACCATTCACTTCAGTTGAATTGGATCACAGTGACTCTGGAAGGGAAGGATGCACTGTAACCACTCTAACCATAACCGCAGAACCAAAGAATTGGCATAATGCAATTAGAGTTGCTGTTCAAGAGGTTTGTTTCTTTTGCTGTGCTTTGATTGTCTGTGTTTGCAATAGAGCTGTTTTGTATTTTTCTTTCCATTGGTCATTATAGTTTACTATTTTAAGATCCACGTTCAATTGGCGGTTTTCAGTCCTTTGTTTAGTGTAGAAATATATAAAATGACTCAACTTGGTGGCAATTAATTCACATGAAGTTTATGAATTTTTTTAACTCTTATAAATGCTCCTAGAATCTTTTTAGGTCTTGTGTTGCATAGAGAAAACTATATTGCTTACGGTTTCAAATAGGCTACCTTAATTCTTTCTACGGAAAGTGTATCTAATGTAAATTTGTGTGATATAGGTTCGTAGACTTAAAGAGTTTGGGGTTACCCAGGGTGAATTAACTCGTTATTTAGATGCCCTTCTGAAAGACAGTGAACACCTGGCAGCCATGATTGATAATGTATCTTCTGTGGATAACTTGGATTTTATCATGGAAAGTGATGTTCTTGGACATAAAGTTATGGACCAGAGACAAGGGCATGAAAGTTTACTTGCTGTTGCTGGGACAGTTACCCTCGAGGAGGTAATTTCGTTGATACTCATTGGATCTTGTGAAGATTGTTAAATTACCTTTAACTCCTCCCTTTTTGCTGTTGTTGACTCTTTTTTTATTATGAGAACTCATAAATAGATAGAACTGTAAAAGTGTCAGACATGAGCTGATTCAAAGGTCTTGTGCAGATATTTGCTACCTTTTAAATTTTAGTGCAACTTTTTTTGTTTATCCTGATACGAAGGTTGATTATTTTTCCCTTTGCTTTAGTTATTTGAGCATCCCTTCCATGCTAAAAATGAGGTTTAAGTTTTTCTCATTCTATCTTAGATTGTTTTCTTGTAGCTCATTAGTCTCTTAAAGAAAATACTTGGAACACTATAACATTATTGCCAACTTTTGATTTTACTTTAAGAAATTTTAAGTTAAACAGTGTATTTCCTTTATCTTTTCATATTTCTTTGTTAATTTCTGTTTATTTTCTCAATTTCTATTGAAAATTTTAAACATAATGTATTAAATATTGTATTTTATTTTAAATTTAATGTTTAAAAGTTATATTAGAAAAAAATGTTGTAACTTGTAAAAGCTTAGCTGGTACCTTTAGTCTAGTCATTTACTTAAAAATATCTTATGTTTCAGGTCAATTCAGTTGGTGCCAAGGTGTTAGAATTTATAGCTGAGTTTGCAAAGCCTACTGCACCGCTTCCTGCAGCAATTGTTGCTTGTGTTCCAAAAAATGTTCACATTGAGGGAGCTGGTGAAACAGAATTCAAGATATCATCCACTGAGATTACGGATGCTATCAAAGCTGGGTTGGATGAACCTATTCAGCCAGAGCCTGAGGTATCTTCCTTCAGCTTAATTCCTTGTTAGTTGATCCTGATTTGGCTTTAGAAGAATTGTTTTTCACATAGTTACTGATGATTTGTCCTTGCATTTGATATATGATTATATTCTTCATGCGCTGTGATACGAGTCCACCACTGATTCAAATTTAGTTCATTTTTTTATAGATGGTGAATTCTAGTAATGAGAGTCAATTCTTGTATGAGTTGGGTGTGTCTAGTCTATATACAGTATTGCTGTTCAGCTAATTAATTGCTTATGTATGTAATGTAGCTTGAGGTGCCAAAAGAGCTAATACAATCATCTAAGCTAGAAGAGCTGAAAAAGCTGCGCAAGCCGGCTTTTATTCCTGTAAATCCTGAAGCTGATTCTACAAAGCTTCTTGATGAGGAAACTGGGATCACCCAGCGCCGTCTTTCAAATGGAATTCCGGTTAATTATAAGGTATTTGATGTTAGTTTATATTGAGATTCTCATGATACTAGTACCTTATTTTCCTTTTCTATGTCATTGTGCTCAGCATTATGTATTTCAGATTGGTGACTCAGTCTATGCATTGTTAAGTCCTCTACTGTGTACTGCTTTGTTTTGTTCTTTTCTGCAATGATGGATTGTAAGGAGACATAACTTGTCAAAAACTTAATTTCCAGTTTCCTATTATTTTTGTACCATGCCATGCAATTTCTAGCTGATTCCTCAAATGCAATCTGAGATTGGCATAAAGAGTTCTGGACTTGCACCCCAAAAAGCGAGGAAGCATCAGTTATATTGAACTTATTAATGCATTTTATGGTTGACAGATATCAAAAACTGAAACACAAAGTGGTGTGATGAGGCTGATTGTTGGTGGTGGACGAACAGCTGAGAGTTCCGATTCAAGAGGATCTGTGATTGTGGGTGTGAGGACACTTAGTGAGGGAGGTCGTGTCGGTAACTTCTCAAGGGAACAGGTAACTATCTTTTCTTACTAACAGATGTTTCCAAATGTTGATGTTATGTTTCTATTTTCCAATTCCATTGCATTGTTTTGATGACTAACTTGTGGACGTCATGTCAGGAAAACTCTGCACAGTTTTTTATTACACCACTATAAAATCTATAATTTGAACTTCTCATGGATGTGAATGTCATCTACACAGATAATTTCAGTATCCCAGAACTTATCTCACTTCTATTTAATGAATGTCCTGTATTTCATGCATAATACCAGGTGGAACTTTTCTGTGTAAATCACCTGATAAATTGCTCCTTGGAATCTACGGAGGAATTCATTTCAATGGAGTTTCGTTTTACTTTAAGAGACAATGGGATGCGTGCAGCCTTTCAATTGCTTCACATGGTGCTTGAGGTAAACATCTTTCCATTTATTATAAAGTCTTTTTCATATCCTTCATATGTATAATTCCTGGTCATATAACTGCATTTATGTACTCAATTACATCTCTGCTCTGTTTCTTATGCAGCATAGTGTCTGGGTTGATGATGCTTTTGATAGAGCAAGGCAATTGTATCTGTCATATTACCGATCCATCCCCAAGAGCTTGGAACGCTCAACTGCTCACAAACTCATGGTAGCAATGTTGGATGGGGATGAGAGGTTTATTGAACCAACACCAAAATCACTGGAAAATTTAACCCTGCAATCTGTTAAGGATGCAGTGATGAATCAATTTTTCGGTGATAACATGGAGGTCTGTTATCATTAGTTTGTTAAATTCATAGTTCTCTTACAATTACATTCAAACACTAAAATATTTTTTCTCTCTTTAGGTATGCATTGTAGGAGACTTCACAGAGGAGGACATTGAATCTTGCATTCTTGATTACCTTGGCACAGCTCAGGCCACAAGAAACCATGGAAGAGAGCAAGAATTCAACCCACCCATATTTCGACCATCTCCATCTGAGTTGCAGTTTCAAGAAGTGAGAAACTAAGCATTAATTACCTTTTTGCATATGTTGTTTTGTGACAAGTTAACAGTATATTATTTGTGGTATTTGTGGACGAACTTCTCCATGAGGACTTCTAGGACAGCAGTATGAAGAAAAAAAGAAAGTTGACTTCTCCATAAGTTTAAATTAACTTATGCACAAGTTAAATAGATTTTTTTTGGAGAAATTGTATGAGAGATTCTACAAATTAGCTTAGGCATAAGCTAATTTTAACTTATGAAGAAATCAATTTTTTTTTTCCTTCTCTTCTAGAAGTCCTTATCGCTTAGTTTGTCCAACTATAACCTTAGTTGGGTAGTCAAATTTGGTGTTTATACTTTTGGAATTGGTGTTAATACATCAATGAACCAGGCTTATCACATGGTTATTTACTTTTACCTTTTTTGCAGGTATTTTTAAAGGACACTGACGAGAGGGCGTGTGCTTATATAGCTGGACCAGCGCCAAACCGTTGGGGTTTTACTGTCGATGGAAAATACTTGTTAGAGTCCATTAATAATGCTTCGACAACCAATGGTGGACTTTGTTGATTTTTTTTTCTTGTGTCATCATACTTAAAAAGTTATGTTTTCAGAAGTTGTTAAAGGCTTGAAATGGCTTGTGCAGATGATCAGTCAAATTCTGATGCCCAACAGACACAAGGTTTGCAAAAGAGCCTACGTGGTCATCCACTTTTCTTTGGTATAACTATGGGACTGCTTTCTGAGATTATAAATTCTAGGTATGTCTTTCTACTTGCCGCTCACCTATACTTGGCTTTGTGAAGAAAGTTAGGAAGCACAAACACCTCTTTAGAATGGTGTTGACTCGCCTTGGACATTTGTTGGGCACCCTTCCACCGTGTCACAATTATAAAATAATTTTTTTCTGACTTGGATATCTCTTTGACACAGCTTGGCCATCTTTGACATGGTCTGGATACGAGCCAAGAGTGGGATGATACTACTCTTGGTTTCACTTCTTATCATAATATTTTTTTAAAAGTCAACTTGTAAATATTGCGACACTCTAACAGTTTTTTAGGCTCATTTTCAAAGGACTTAACTGGATGTTTTAATGTTGAATTCTTTTAGATGTTTTAACTTTTTAAGAGATATCTTGGGATATTATTTTCGTTTAGACTGCTTTGTCTAATTATCTCTCAATATTCTATCTGTTGGAGTCATTATTATATGAAATTGTAAAGCCTAGCAATTTTGTTTTTACAAGGTGAATTATATAAATCTTAATTCACAATTTAGATTTTTGTCATTTTATTTTATATTCTCTCTATAAATAAGAATACCTGTCTTGGCCAATAGTATTTTCAACTAACATTCTTCAATGGGATTATTTTATAATTTTTTTCTTTAGTGAGAGCAGTTTTTGGGATTTTCTTAACTTATATCTTCATTCTATCATTATCTATATTTAATTTAGTTTTCAATATTTTTTAAGAGAAATTATCAACAATTAAAAATAATATTGTACTCCAATATATTTATATAAATATAATATATAATTCGAATGTTCAGAAGTATTTTTTTATTTTAAGTTAGGTCAGAAGTGTAGAGAAGAGTGATCTAATTATTTCGAGAGTAACTTTAAAAGTCTTACTCCTTATCCTTACGCTTGATTTTATCTTAGTTTTACTCTCAATAAAATTATTCTTGAAGTAACATTTTGGGCTTAGACAAGGCCAACATGCTATTTTGGGCTGGAATATTGTAATATCTACGAGTATATGCATACTAAAAACATAGTGTTTTGTTATTTTCAATTGTTTTTTGGTCGGAAATCTGATTACATTTTTCCTCTACAGGCTCTTCACCACTGTCAGAGATTCTCTGGGTTTGACGTATGACGTGTCATTTGAATTAAACTTGTTTGACAGGCTTAAACTAGGCTGGTATGTGATCTCTGTCACATCGACTCCAAGCAAGGTGTGAGCTCCATTCTTGTGATATATTCAATCTAATTTTTTCTGCCAGTCTCCTTCGGTTCAAAATTTTAGGTCAAATTGATTTGCAGGTTCACAAGGCTGTTGATGCATGCAAGAATGTTCTTAGAGGTCTACATAGCAACAAAATTACCGAGAGGGAATTGGACAGGGTTAGTTATTTAAATGCCCGACTTGTTGTACATTACAATTTAGTGGAAGCGCTTTTAGAATCAAGTTTTTCTGCTAAATGTATGCACTATCAGTGTTCGAATTTGAGTAGTTTTATTCCTTTTTTCGTATCATATGAGCTTATTCTCGAGCATTGTATTCTGTTTCTCCGTGATGGTTTCTTAAAGAAGAGCAAATACCCTTCTGGTTAAAATGCACGTTGTGCCTTCATTTTATTTCCAAATATGGCTTAAATTTTCATGCTATTTTCTATGCATTTTAAATTTGAGAACTCCTTTGGTGCTTTTTTCTAATGTAGGCTAAACGAACTCTTCTTATGAGACATGAAGCTGAAATTAAGTCAAATGCCTACTGGTTAGGGTTATTAGCTCATTTACAAGCTTCTTCTGTTCCAAGAAAGGTGAGATAGAATTATCTGAATCTTGAAGTATGAGATATTGAAATTTTAACTTTGATGCAAAACAACACAAGGTTTAAGGTTTTTAGTCCTGCCAAAATTTTATAATTTTTTATTCTTGTTTCTAAAATATTCTTTCTAATATTGATTGTGGATCCAGGACTTATCATGTATCAAGGACCTAACATTTCTATATGAAGTTGCTACTATTGAGGATATATATCTTGCATATGAACAGTTGAAAGTGGATGAGAATTCTCTATATTCATGCATTGGAATTGCTGGTGCTCAGGATGCGCAAGATATAGCAGGTGTAGTAATGTTTCCAATGTCTGATGCCGGATCTTGCTTTGTTTTTTTCCAAGGGATTGTGGAACTTCAAGCCCAGATTTCATCTTTCATCTATTCCAAATTTGAGCAGTGATTTTTGTCAAAATTTTCACTTCCTAGGTTTTGACTGAGTATTAAAATTTTATTCTCGAAAGAATATTCAAACTTAGAAGTGAGAAATGGGATCCCAATTCCAAATCCAGCCTTAAAGCTTTGATATGTTACATAGACATCAACACATATTGTTCCTTTCAGAACTTGAAATTTTGAACTGCAAGATCCGTCTAAAAATGTTCCATATGTAACAAAGAGCTCTTCTCTTCAGAACTGCGGTGATGTGCCTGTAGTAAACCAGTCAAATTTGTCTAGGCTTGTGTGGGTTGGCTAAATGTTGAGTGTAGATAAATTAGTAGAAAACACCATTTTACCACATCATTTTGGAAGATAAAATTGGTCTCATTTTCAAGTACTTGTATGTAATAATGGTTACTTACGTAATTTTACTTTCTTTTTGCAGCTCCTATAGAAGAGGAAGTAGCGGGTGATGTCTATCCCGGTGTTATTCCAGTGGGAAGAGGCTTATCTACAATGACACGACCAACTACTTAATATTTTTGGACTATGTTTTGGCCTGCTCGGGTTAAGATCTAGAGGTTAGCATGTTTGGGCTATTCTTTTTTTTTTAATACTGTTTCTTCCTGCACCTCCATATGTTCTCCTGTCACCCCATACAAAACATGAAAATATCTTTTTATCCTTCTTGTCCTTACCCTCATATTCCGGATTAAATAATCTGGTAGTTAATCTCGAATTTGGAAATACCTTACAGATTATATAATCTGGAATATATTTTTAAAAAATAGTATTCTGGATTATATAATCCGGACACGCATTTGAAAAAATGTTTCAGGATTACATAATCCGGAGTCTAATATGGACTTCCGGCTTATGTAATCTGGAAACTAATCATGCATCTGAAAAAAAACTTTCAGATTATGTAATCCGGAAGTTAATTATGAATTTAGAAAAAGACTTATGGATTATGGAATCTGAAATATTACATAGGGATATTTTTGGAATAAAAATTTATGGAGGTGAGACAAGAACATATGGGTGCAGGAAGAAACAGTCTTCTTTTTTTGTCGAAGTAGAGGTCCGTTTTTTAACTTGTGCAGAGACCATCGATATTATAATCCTTTTTGATTAATATCCGAGAGTTTGTTTCCTTTTGTATACGTTGTGTTGGGACGATGAGGGTTATAAAAAAATTTGCTCCATGGTTTGTTTCCTTTCTTGCAAATTGTTTGGCAGTGAGGGTTTTACATATTTGTGTCTCAAACAGGACTGGAGGGTCGATGAAAATTTGTGGTCGGAAGGATTAGCGGCATGTGTCACAACTCAAGAGGCTGCTGCTGCTGCATTCATTTAACATTGAAAACCTAATAAGTGGTTATTGACTTGCATTATTCCTTAGTTATCCTTGCTTTTTATGTTGGGTTTACCACTAATAAAAGCAATACTTCTATAGGATTAGAATAAAGAAAATATAGAATCCAGCACTAAGATGTATAGCTGCCATTTTTTCTGTCGGCCATCAATTTTGTTGGAAACAACGCCGATCATAGGAAACTAGTCTCTCTCTCTGTTACATAAATTGTAAATCACTGTTTAGGATTATTTCTCTCTTTTCCTCAACTCATTCCTCCTATGTTTTCATATTTCAGGGATTTCTTATCTGAAAAATAATCCAATAGAGTCATGTTCATTTTCATGTCAAAAATCTCCCTTTTTCCTACTAAATCCTACAAGATAATGGTTGTAAAAGGTAATTTACTTCTGTTGTAGACTTCTAAAGTATACAAATATATTATTTTTCTACAATTCTCATCTCTCTTTTCTTTTAATTTATACTCAGTCACAAATTCTCTTAATTTCAGAGACTAATTCATAGGTTTCATAGCTAAAAAACTGACACAACTTCTCAAATATTTCTTATTCATGTATAACATTAAGGGAATAGAAGTGGAATTGACCTGTATTTGTAAGGTGCGTTAGCTGCTGAAAGTGGATTACTTACAAACTCACACAAAAAGGCACTTGGTTTTTGCAGCTAATAATAAAGTTGGCTCAGCTTCGTTAAAATTTCAAACTATTCTACACTACAGTTATTTTTAAAATAGGAAACAGTTTCAGAGAAAATAGTGTTCAATATTTTAGAAGGACCACATAATTTGTTTCAATAACTAAATCCACTCCAGTAAAATTACAAGCAAAAAAAAAAAGGTCCATAAAATGAATAGTAATATTCTAGTATAGCAGTTCTTTGCACGTTAAAACATTATTAGAATATTTATGAAATTGATTGAAAGTCGTGTTGCATCGTCTTCTCAACTAACCTTTGGTAAATCTTGTAATTACGTGAATCTTTCCATTTACCAACTCCTTTGATAATAATTAATGGTTGTGATGGTTTGGACTTGTATAGCACATTTTTAACTTTTGAAGTTGAACAACTTTGAGTTTCACAACAACGACCAATCCCTTTCATTTATCCAATTAATATAACTATTTTAGTTTAACGACATTACTATTTTTTGTGGCAAACATGTACCAAGTGCGCAAGTAAACATGGATTACGTTAAACCATCTAATTATTATTCAAGTTTCGTTATTGTTCTTTTCAAAATGTTCCGTTTACACGAAATGTTTACAAGAAAGAGGTGTCATGTGTTAATTAGTTAGATAAGATAAAATATATTAATTATTAAACATATAACAGACTATAGTGGCTTGTAAATGTGGATTATGAGGTAATGTTGGTAGAAAACCCCTCCGACAGAAAGGTCTACTATCCCTTTAACCCCCCAATTTGACTATTGTATCCAATGATAGGTACTTCTCGTTTAATGTCTCTAGAAGGAACAACATATGCACTGCTCTTTTAAACCTATGATTATACCTTTTCATTTTATTACCTATGTGAGAAAGTTTATCAAATACTATAAGCTTAATGCTTGATTTTCTCTTTACAAACCTTACAAACTTTCTTAAACTAGGAAAAAAGTAACATTTTTTCAAATATCAATCAATAATTGTAAATGCTACGAGTGTAAATGATGAATGTAAGAAAATTATGTTTAATAATTTCGTCCAAAATAACAATGGGTCAGTCAAGATAAAGGGAGTTTCTCTCTTGTGCTTGTGTTGAATAAAAATTTATGACAAATGTCTGATACATAAGATATGATTAAATTGACTTAGTAACCTTCCAAATTTTCCATGAACTGAGGTATATAGAGTAGTATAGTATAGTATATTAGAGTAAACAAGTTTTACTTCTATTTTTCCGGCAAGACTGTGAAATCGATTCCCATTTTTTCTTTCTTCCGTATAGATGTTCAATTCTGTTTGCTCCTTACTACAATTCCTTTCCAAAATGCCAAATACTTAGTTAACTTGGATTTCGCCATTATCAGGATTTTTTTTTATTGGTAAAAAAAAATAATAAAGATATTTCAGGGATACCTCAATCCTTATACAAGAGATATAGACATTTTCAAACCTCTAACCGCCTCTACCCTTAAGCAAAATTACTATTCCCAATTTCACCACTAACTTTTAAACTTTTTTATGGATCTCATACATACCAAAGGTTCTAGACACCAATCAAAGTAAGAAAATCATGTTAGTACATTCAACTGTGCCATTGAAAAAATTTTCATCTAGTCTATGTACTCATTTTTGAAAATCTTCTTATTTCTTTGCTTTCACAGTTCTCCTATAACTGCTATCAATAAGTACAATCAGATTCAATTAACAACTTCACTTTTCTCGGTAATTTTTTTGACTCCAAACCCACCCATTCATGACACTTGGATCAGACAAATCGATAACTCTGCACGTACTACCAGAAATTATAAAATCTCATCGCTTTAACATCCCTCGTGATTTTTGTCTAAATCATTTTACAAAATTTATTCCCTTAAAAATGCATTTTAGACATGATGGTTTATGAAGTGGAATATTTTATGTCTGGTTCAAATATTTAACAAGCTATGGGAAGGTGTAAAAAACTAAAGAGGGTGCAAGAAAATAAAACCCTTACATTGTTTCGTAAAAGGCAAATGACTTTGTTGCTGTGGAGACACTGGAAATTAGTTGAGGATTCCCTACTTTTTAGGGTTTAATATATCTAAAAAGATAATGATGCAAAAGCTTTCTTTCAACGCCATTAGGGTTTCGATATTGTGAAAATTTTGGTAACTCAGATATTAAAAAAAAAGAAAATTAAAATCAACGGCGTTTTAACCTTTAGCATGCTTCTGTTGTCTGAGAGAATCACTTTCTTATTCCCACTCTCACCTAAAAGTTATATTAGAACTAATTAAATAAAGATTAGACCAGAAAAACATTGTATTTGTTTTTCCAATTGAAGTCATGAATACTTCATTTTTAAATACATAGTGGTGGGATGCAAATACGTAATCATTTTTCACTTTTACTACCTAACAAGATTGAATAAAAGGCTGCTCCATCTACCATTCACCATTCTTTTACATATTATGCAGATTTTTTTATCAAACACATGCCAATACTAGTTGTTCATTCGCAATAATCTCATCATATTGCATGCTTCTGATATATGTATATATATGTTGAATGCAGTTTTGCATCCATTGAGTTGCATGACACGAAACACAATGATTAAAAATAGGTTAAAACAAAAACTGGTTTGAAGTTAGGAAGTTTCTTGTGTGATTGGGCAATGAAAAGTGAGTTCAACAGTCACTAAATGATTGCCACGTGGAAACCAACCCCAGGTGGTAGTTGAAGTTCGTTGCTGTTTGTGATGTGTTTGTCTCTTATCTCAGTGTTTGGAATATGTTGCCCTAACCATACGCATACATCTGCCTTGTTCTTCTTGGACAAGTCAATGTCTTACTCATACATCTATCCTTCTCTACTCTTCAATTTTTCATCTTCTTTTCACTTTCTAATTCATCATTTTCCTCCCTTCTACATACATAAAACAAAATCTCTCCACTTATGTTGACTCCACTAGCTAGTCTTGCTACTTTGTTTTAGACCACAAATTAAATAAAGTCAAATTAAGAAGGGAAAGAAGGTTGATTGGATAAGGTTTTTCTTTTATCAGTAAAGAATAAATAAAATAAAATGAAACGGTTCGAGTGTTTCAATCCTTGTACAAACACTTCAGGATATATCTCAACTTTTATACGGAAAGTGACCAAGGCCAACCTGCTCAACACCTGACCTACAAATATTTTTCAAACTACAGACTAGCAAATCAATCCTCAAGATTGAAAGGAATGGTAAATCACATGAAAAGAAATCGCCATCCACTCTATTAGGGTCCTTATAACCAATCTTTAATTAAAACAATACAAACAAATCATTCTCTAATACATCCAGAAATCCACAAACACATTTATTAATCAAATTCCCTCACCCACAAACAAATCTCATAAAAACTCACTTTTGAATCCGCTTATGTCAAACCTAAAGAAAATTTTACCGATTTACTAAACTGCTCGAGAGTCGCAATACCTGTTCACAATGTCAACATCTATATACCACAAGAATTTGCACAAAAATCCAAAAAAAATGGACATATGAGTGTTGTATAGGAAACTTCTGCATCTGCATCTCTTAGAAAGATAATGATATTATTTTTTTTTATCAATTTTATTTTACATTAACAATGTGGTTAAGATTGAAATAGATAAAATTGAACAAGAGGAGAAAATCATTAGAAAGAAAAGGAAACCTGAGATTCTGATAAAGAATATAAGTTATAATTGCATGAAAGAGATACACAACATTTAAATAAGGAGAATATAACGAGTTAACTAACTAACTCTAATTAATGGAAGTGCTGAAGATATATAATAACTGTTTTTTAGAATAATGACAAAAATAAGGTATGGATTTGCAAGGGAAACTGTTGATTATAATCGAATTAGGTATATTCTTATAATGTCTTTATAGTGCCTAACATCAAAAGTAACCCACATACACTACAAGAAAATCATCAGATAAAAATCAATTTTTAGAAACCAAAATAATTAGTTGCAATAGTAACTAAATTAGAGACCATTTTAGAAATTTTAAAAAAAATTGGTTTCTAATTAGTTTATATTATTGTTAAATAGTTTCTAAATTGGTATCTAATTAGCAACCAAGATTTTAACTACCAATTATTTAAATTCTAAATTTAGTAACAAAAATCTTGGTTGTTAATTAAATACCAATTTAAGAACCATTTAACAATAATAGAAACTAGTTTAGAAACCAAAACTTTATTTAGTCCCTAAAATAGTCTTTAATTTAGTCACTATAACAACTAATTATTTTTTGTTTCTAAAATTGGTTTCTATTTCATGATTTTCATGTAGTGATACTCTAGTAAAAGGTTAAAAGAAGTGCTTCCAAGATTAGAGGGTATTTCAACTATAACACCTATAACCTGCACATATTATTGCTAACCTAAATGTCAGAGTGTCTTTACATGTACCAATTACCATTTTCAGTTTAAACGAGAAAATGAGAAATCGAAAGGAATCGAGATAGAAAATTGAAAATGAGAACAATAATAGAGGAATTCCGACCTTTAAAAAAGTCTTAAAAAAAGTACATATGATTTTCAAAGGAAAAAAGATTACGTAAGTTTTGGCTGACATTGAGTTGGTATAATTATGTGTGTATTGATGTGGTGTCCAATGAAACTAGACATTATTATGAGTAAAAGTAAATGTAATTAATTTGAGGAGTGAGTTTGTGGTGATTCCCTTGAAGGTCCTAATCTATATGACTTTGTGTCCTATATAAAGGACAAACTTGGAATATGGCACCTCAACAATGATGCATATATTGCCACCTTATATATAACAAACACTTCTGTGGTAAATCTTAGTTTTATCCTCTTCTTCAAAACCACTTCCAAGGTACATGGATTCTTTTGCTATTCTCTTTCTTTTTTTAATCATATTATTGTTATTTTGTGATGAATTAGTACTATTATTGCATGCAGCAGTGAAGATGAGAACACTAAGCAGTGATGAAAGTGGTTTGAAGAAGGGGCCATGGAGCCCAGAAGAGGATCAAACACTAGTGGATTACATTCAGAAGCATGGCCATGGAAGTTGGAGAGCTCTTCCAAAGCTTGCAGGGTTGAACAGGTGTGGAAAGAGTTGCAGACTGAGATGGACTAACTACCTCAGACCTGATATCAAAAGAGGCAAATTCTCTGAAGAAGAAGAGAAACTCATCATCAATTTACATGCAGTTCTTGGGAATAAGTAATCAACTAATCTCCAGAAAAGCTTACTCTTCATCATATATGCACAATGTTCAATCTATTTTTTTTCTATCAGCAAGAAAAAAATGTGTTAAATGTGTTCCACTTTAGGCACTACAATAAACACACTAAATAGAAATTAATTTTGGAGACAAAAAATAAAATAATTAGTCACTGTATTACTATTTTAAAGACTAAACAAATATTGGTATCTAAATTAGTTTCTATTGTTGGTAAAATTTATAAACTAGTTTCTAAATTAGTATCTAATTAGATACTGAGATTTTAGCTACCAACTTTAGAATCTAAAGTAATTAGTAATTAAAGTCGTGTAGCTAATTAGATACTAATTTAAAAACTAATTTATAAATTTTATGAATAATAGAAACTACTTTAAATATCAATATTTTTTTAGTCTCTAAAATAGTATCTAATTTAATTAATATAGTGACTAATTATTATTTTTTTTTAAAATTGATTTTTATTTAGTGATTTCTTATAATGAGAGGTGGTTCAATCCTCACAAAAGACCGATACCTCAAGAAAACTCCAACTAACTAAAAAACGACTTAAAATTCAACCTTGTTGGACTAAATGTCAGATTTTATATGTGTTAATTTATGCAGACAAAGTGATATCATCAGTGATGATCATGATTTTAGTATTCTAAATTTGTTTCCATTGTTTATTAGGTGGGCAGCTATAGCATCTCATCTACCAGGAAGAACAGATAATGAAATTAAGAATCTGTGGAACACACATTTGAGGAAAAAGCTTTTGAAAATGGGGTTAGATCCAATGACTCACCGTCCAAGAACTGATCACCTAAACCTTCTCACCAATCTACACCAGATTTTGGCAGCTGCAAAAATTGTGAGCAGTTTCACAAACCCTTCTGACATAAACAATGCTCTAAGGCTACACTCCAATCTAGCCAAATTCCAATCATTGCAACAAAACATGTTTCAACTCACTGGTGCTTCAAACTCTGAACCACTCAACCCTTTTGCACCATTAAACTCACTGCAAGATGGTTTTGTAAATGATGTTTTGGGGTTGAATCATCACTCTAATCTCCAAAACCTTCAACATGATGATGATTCACTTTTTCAAATGCACACCAGTTTCCAAAACTTTGAGGCCCTTCAGCAGCCAACACAAGATGGTTCCTTAAATGCTGATCCTTCACCATCAAATTCTCTTCCAAATCTGGTTTCTGCCTCCCCTGAAAGTTCCCCAGTGAAGGAAGCAGAAAAGGTTAATGCAAACTCAAAGGATTGTTCTAACCCTTGTTCCACCACCTTTGAGTTAACATGGGGAGATTTCATGGATGAAGATGCAACAGAAACTTATTGGAAAGGTTTCATAGAGTAAGTTTGTTTAATCATTTTCTATCTCCATTTCTGGTTATTACATTATATTATATTCTTACTATAAACTAAGATACTCTGCATAATTAATGTTGTATTATGCTTTCATTGGATTATATGCATGATAGCTTCAAACCTAAATAAAAAAACTCTTATTATTTAAGATAAATTATAATTTTATAATATGGTTTCTGTAAATAATATATATACACTAATTTTTTTCCCACTTTATCTGTTTATTTGCAGCCAACATTCTAACCAGACATGGTCAACAGTCCCATGAAAAAGATGCATGGCATTTGAGAGTTTTCACAGAAATAATATCCATGTATACATAAACATATAATATTGTTAATTTAGTTATGTATAAGGTTGGTTTGTGTGAATTATTTGACAATGGATTAATGTATATGAAATGTAAACATGGAGATTCATCATTAAATCATACACACTATAGAGGCCCTATATATATATGTTCATCTTCTTTGTTTTTTTTATCAGCAATGTTCATCTTCTTTGTATAAAACTGTAAAATAAAATGGTGTTGGTAGGGTTTTCCTTCACATATATTCAGTTATTGTATTATTTTTATGATTAAAACCTGAAATGTCAATGGTTGGAAATAAGGCATGTATGATGAAGAAAATGCTTGCAATCCACTTATTATTGTTTGTCTCATTATATATTTTCTGCACAAACTAACATCTTTGAACCACTCACAAGGAAAATAAATTAATTGAATATAAAATGATGAAGACTTCAGTTGAAACTTGAAGAATGGAAAAAAAGAAAGTGAATATTATAAATGATTAGTTGTGTAGAAACTAGGACACAATATTGAAAATGACCCATTTATATTATATTTTATTATATATATATATATATGTGTGTGTGTGTGTATTCAGATACAAGAAATTATATGACACTATCTCAAGTCCAACTTCTCAATGATTCTTAATAAAATTATGTGCTGGAAAATATTTTTATATTCGTAAGTTGAATCAATCTAATCTAAATAAAATTTGTAATAAAATAGAGTACAAGTAATTGTATATTTTAATGATAAAGATTTGGCAAGTATTATGCATTTGAGAGTGCACTATAAGCTTGCTTTTTATTTGTTTTTACATGGATAAATTTATATTTCCTAGGTCAATGCAGTGAGATAATTAAGTTGTTAGTACTAAAATTCTTAATAAATAAAATGAATTAAGAACATAAAAGGAAATAATTTTTTTTTTAATATTTTATGTTATTTTTCTTGATTTGTATAAGTCACTCCCATTAAATATAAATTTTTCAGACAAATAGAATTAAATTTGTTGCATAATAATAGACATCCTCCTTCTTATGAATAAACTATATATGTTCATATTTTGTGAGTGTAGTAATTATTATGTTGAGGTACATATATTTAAAAAAGTCAAGTCTCTACATTAAGTGATAGATCATATCCATTAGTTACAAGATTGAAACATGGAATGTTCCTTCTACTTAAAATCTAATATTTTATGCTCCAACGAAAATTATGATTTAGTTTTTAGTTTAATAATGTTCTTATATATATTATTTCATTTAAAATTTGAAATCAGTAGGAGATTGTTGGAAAATATTTTTATGTTTGTAATTTAAAATTTAAAATATCTATTTACTTAAATATTTTTTAAAATACGTAAATCCATCTTTTAATAATATTTTTTTCATGTGTAATTGTTGTTCGATATAGTCTAACTGAGATGTAAAATTTTATAATGATGTCTAACATAATAATTTTATAAAAAAAATTCATCTATTCTTTAAAAAATTTATTAGATTATATTTGAATCACGAGTTAGTCAAATACTGTGTATTTTAATTTGATTTTGTAACACATATTTTAGTGTAGAAATGATGTTCCTTCTATTGCTTCATCATAATCTATCTTTGTATATAAAAGTCAAGAGTTTTTGTTATATGTTAGGTAAGACTAATCCTATTCATTCTTACCCAATAAGATCAATATATAATCCAAAATTTGTATTATTTCTTCAAGTAATCCACTTTGCTTCATTTACACTGTCAGTGATTTAAATTTCATGAGAATGGAATTCACCTAAATATTTTAAGAGGAAATTTCATTTAACTTACTTTATTTAATAAAGTTTATTGACCCAGTTGTCGATTTGTAAACAATATTAAATCTATAAATTGTATGTAATTTAAAAACAATTTTATACTTCTACGATATTAATATATGATACAATAAAAAAAAACCTTTATCAATTAACTTTATACAAACAAATATTGGATTCGAGATGATAAACCTACCAATATTTATTTTATCTAAAATTTGAAATGTATTTTAAACAATGATTTCACATAATTTAAGACTTTTCAAATTTCGTATTCTAGAAAAATTATATTTAAGAAATATTATTAAGTTAGAGATCTTATATTTATTTATTTTTAAAAAAAAATATACACTTTCACACCATTCATATTCTCCTTATTTCTTTTAATCGCAATTTTCCATCTTATCCCATTTTTCTTTATCTCTTTTAAGTTCTCTTATTTGTAAAAACTTAATAAACAAAACAGTTTACAAATTATAATTTCTCAAAATTATGGTAACAATCTTACCTCTTACCTCTTACCACCTTCTACAGAATTGCAGAGCATATTCCAAGTGCAGACTAACTTCAATTACAAGAATTAACAATCTTCAAAGTATGGATATTTGCTGCTTTCATTACCACTCAAACAATTTTACACATAATCACACATTCTAATATAAAATTATTGACCACTCTGAAATAGACAGTGGGATTCTAAATCTTGTCATTGAATAGGGTTACCACTCAAACAATTTTACACATCATCACACATTCTAATATAAAATTATTGACCACTCTGAAATAGACAGTGGGATGCTAAATCTTGTCATTGAATAGGGTTAGACTGATCTTTCAAAACCATGGGGACATGCAATATTTCTAAGCAATTCACAATAGGGGAAAAGATAACAAATGTTTAGTCACTATATGGGAGATCTAAAGCTGAAAGTTAAAGATGAACCTCAAGCCAAAAAAACTGTTCATTATATTACAATATACATAATACATTCTCGCGGAAAAAAGTAAGTTAGAAAGTAGTAACTTCCATGTCGAAGAGACAGACATTTTGACTATATTGATATTTTCTAAGGTAGTAATGTTTATATATCCATTTCACGTAGCTTAAGAATATAAATCCTTGAAGAGGCATATAGGAATATAAAATAGACTGCAAAAATCATCACTATAATACCATTCCTTAGTTTGGCTGACTTCAAGCACTAAGAAGCATAGAGCTCACTGAGGAGAGCTTAAACTTTCGAACTTTTGAACCATTTTGAGGCTGAATGATTATCTCGGTACTTGATCTTACGGTTTCTTCTTTCCACTCCGGTTCTGATGCCCCTTCACTTCTATAGTCCCGCAACCTGTATAGAACTTGAAGCCTAGAAGGAGCTGCAAATCATTCCAAGTTAGTCAAAGAAACCGCAAACCAATGACCAAATCAATACAACTATAGAAATCTTGCTTTCATGAATTTTTTCCCCCCATCAGAGAGAGGTCATTATCAGTTGAAACCATAGGTTTATTGAAGATCATTTGTCTCACAGGTATTTATTTCAACTTCATAATTAGAAGAACTGCAGGATTAATAATCAGCAATGAAGAGATCAAAAAACATATTTTCCTGATTTCAAAATATCAGCTAAGATGCGTTTGATGCACATTGAGGGACAATATAACTAAAATAGCACAATATAAGTAGTTGAATTACAACCCAAATTTTGTTCTGTTTGTTGTTTGGTGGCTAATGCACAGCACAACCACATAAGCAGTTGAGGGAGAAAAGGACTAGAAAGGGTGGAGGAGGAAAATTGAGGAAGAGAAAGGGGCCAGGAAGTAGAACTGTCAGAGAGGATTTTTTTTTCTTCTAACTTTTGGACGGTGTTGTGAATAAAACAGAAATTTGTACCTTCCGTTGATTTGTTTTGTACAATGTCCAGTTAAAAACCAAACATAAACCAAGTTTTTAGCTGTCCTTTAATTTCTAGCAAATCAAGCCTTTCGCTGATTTTATGCCCTGATTTTTCTTGATCTTAATTTATATACTTTTAACAAAAAGGACAATTCTACTGTTATTATGTTTTGGGGATAGAGGATATCATAACTACTGTTAAGCACACAGATACAACTGGAAAAAGTACAATCATAATTTATTCCCAAAAGATTACCCAGTCCAAACATGCTCGTCTTTTGGATTACCACACGACCAACTTTTGATCTTCTAATTTGTCTTAAAGCCTCAACGTCTTCTTGTTTGCCCTTAAATTCCTGGAAGTCCCCCAATACATACTTGTTGCCTTTGAGCTCCACCCTATAAGCCAAACAAACTCTTTGTAAGTGAAAAATATGATTTGGTAAATATTAAATTATACCAACAAAACTCCAAAACACACTGTTATGAAGGCATGCACATCTGATTTCTAAACCCCACTTAGATCACAACTAACCAAAAAACTGAACAGAATAATTTCCTCAGCTGCACCAAAATCATTTGCTTAGGTAGGGGCTAAAGCAACATATATTAGTGTTTTAAATCATACAGAAAAGAAGGCACTGAAATAGTGAAATCACCAAAATAAAATACAAGTAAAATAGATGGAACCGTCCATCGGTCAGTTCATAACAGTGTATTAAAAATCTCTTTTATAAAGAAAAAGAAACCCAGCTGAAGGTTTAAGTGGGCCTATGCTTTATGGCTCCAAGCTAGCTTTAACATGATCATTTGTTATTCTGTGACAACACATACATAAACCCATCATCGGGCCCTCTCTTAATAGAGCTTTGAGGTTGAATTGGTTTTGACACACATCAAGCAAGCAGAAACCAGATTTTTAACAAGCCAACATCTGATAGGTCACAAATGGATTGACATATTTGCTTCCCTAAGCCAAAGTTTTGTCAAGGCACTATTAACAGAATCAAATTGCAATAAGTTTTACTCAAATTCAGTGACTCATCAAGTACAAAATGATGACTAACCTATCCCATATTGGTGCTGAGCTAAGGACAAAATCAAGATTCTGATTAACAGATTCTAGCATATCCTTCTTCCCACTACGAAAAGCACTCTTTACCCAACTAGACAATGTGCTCTTTGCTTCTGGCTTCAGTTGAATCCATTGATCATGGGTAATAACTTCAGATGGAAAACCATCTGCAGGAATGGTACTGCAAATACAAATAAAGAGATTATTTGTTTAATTTTGACATGCATTAGCAAAAGAGGTAAGATAACATTATCAGTTGCTTTTGACTAGATTTGCAGATGCATTTTTCCTGTAAAAAATACTGTTTCTCAAGTAATTGAACCATACACCAACATTTGCAACTTATCTAACATATTTCCAACTTATACAAAAGTTTAACTAGAAATTACACAGAATTGATTTCTTCATTTCATGCAAAGAATTCATAAACATGTGAATAGTAAAATAGTCATTAGTCCATTACAAGTATCAATGTTGTACCCATGTTGGATCCCAATATTGTGAAAATCGGCCTAGTAAAATCTTGTCAGAAAGGTTCCTAGGTCGTCTAAGTGTACTAGGCCATCCAGTGTTTGATATGCAGTTTCTACCATATATGGTAGCATGTACTGAAGTCATGGGCCGACTAGTGAAACCGTCTAAGTGACTTTCCAGTTCAGTAATTAGAAGCACTGTTCACGTGTCTTGCTCATTAGTCTGGGTGTGTTTCACATGTGTTAGTTATATTGGTATTGTTTTATATAATAACCTTTGTACCATCATTTGAAGTTAACCCTTGAGTTGTCCTTGAATGAGAGTTTGTTGTAAGAGAGAAACTACGAGTTGTAATATGTAATTGTAGTGGGTTTTGTTATGGATGTAGATTGAAGTTCAATAACACTTCAATTGAACCATGTTATTTCTTAGTGTGATTCTTTCTAGTTCTTCCTCTTATGTTTACCTGTTACCTACTTGCTATGTTTGTGGGTTTCTCTGTTTGTGGTAGACACATCTGCAGTTGATTTGTCTGAGCCAATTCCCAACAGATACTCTTTGGACACTTCCATGTATGCATTTTCAATTTGTTTCCCTGATACTGCTCGGTACATATTTGAAAGGTATCCATTATTTTTTTCATTTGATTTTTTTTTTCTAATGTGACTTGTATACTTCTAGATACATATCTGAAAAGCTTGCCTTAAAGCTTCTAGTCTAACCATGTTTTTCCTCATGTTGTGAGAGGAATTGATGTACATATTCCTTTGCTCCTTTTTTTGAAGAGCACCAAAATGGGTCCAAAATGAATTATATTTGGTTTATTTATATGCTTTCCAACCCTCAACTTTTGTCTGGAAAAGATAAAGAATATAATGTACAGAACAGAAGAGACACGTTGTGGAACATTAGTGAAGCATGATCCAGTTGACAATGGTGTTAGACTTCTTGAATTGGCAGAGTAGCGTCTTCGTCAAGCAAACTTAGAAGCTATGTTTTTTTCTAGATGATGGTAATGGAGAGAAGAATGACAAAGTTAGCATTAAACAATAGCTTAGTAATGATGTTTCTGAAGAGTCAATACTCGTTTTGAGTTCTACCCAAAATGTTTTTCTTGATACAGTTACCCAAGATTCAAGATTAGCTATGATATAGGCAGGAACCGTATTTTTTGTTAGGATCACAAACAACAAATCAAAAGAGAGCAGCATCAAAAAGATTAGAAGAAGAATTTGGCACTAATAATAGAAAGTGAAATCACGAGTAGACTCAAAATCATACCATAATTTAGGATTTGGAAGTATAACTTTGCAACATATGTATCCTTCAGGCAGAGCGACCCCTCTCTGTTCAAGATATGATTCGAGAATAGAAGCTTGCTTCCGTGCTTCTTCCACCTGTACATAATTTGAGAAAACAAACTCATTAACTAGGCAATCCACTGGTGTTCTTCCACGTCTAATGCAGCAGTCTCGATAAAAGAGTGAACAAAAAGAAACCCAAACCACTCTTCATAGTACAATTCAATAAACATCCTAACCAGTTTTCATTCATGCCATCTTACTAAACAGCATTCTATGAGGCAATCAAAGATGCAAGTGTTCAGCATGTATAAGAATATTATAATGATAATAATTAATGGTTCCTTACAGGATCAGGGTGACGCTCTGCTTTACGTTTGTCTGGCTTTTCACAGAGCCAGGTACCATCGCCTCCAATTGTCAAAATTCCTGAGAAGTTTTTCACAGAAACCACCACCAGCTCTCTGCAGTATAATAAGTTGAAATTCAAAATAAAAACGAAATCATGCTTCAAACCTCACAGTAGTATCCATTGCCAAAATAAGAAAAAGATTGAAAAAGAAAACGGAGAATACTGTTTGGTGAGAAGAACCATATCAATGCTCTGTCGAGAAGCAGTGTCAGCATCGGGAATTCGAAGACCCACATACACATTTGCTCCGTAGAGTTTTTTAAGCCTGAGAAAAATTGAACTTGATTTGTGCCCTAGAAGAAAAATAGGAGAAAATGAACAGAAGAAGAAAAAGAGAGGGAGAGAGACCTATCGGCGACGGAGAAAAGAACAGAAGAATCAGATCCTTCCATGTCTAAAACGTCGTCGTCGTAGAAGAATCGTCGGAACAATTTGTAGATGACGAGACCGAACAAAATCTCCACCCACATCGTTCGTTGCTTCTTCTTCTTCGGTCTTCCACCCACATTGACTACCTCCTAAGCTTTCTACTTCGTATTTATACCTCTCAATTTCTATTTTTCCATCTTTTTAAATTCTTTCACTCATTAAATTAATATAAAACTTAATTCATCAATTGATCAACTGCAAAATATTAGTATTTTGTCTAATATAGTTATACATCACTTCAAAATCCATATCAAAGTTAATTTATATATATCTTTCTTCTTTAAAAATAAAATCGTGATAAAGAGTTTCATGTTCAAAATGGATAATACTTTAAATATAATTATGAACCTGATGATTTCATTTTAATGAATTTGAGATTCAACATTTGACTGACACTTCTCTCCTTAATCTATTACATATTTAATTAAATTATGAATATATATTGTACATATTCAGATCAATAACTGTTCATTCAATCTAGGTTACTACTGTAGAATCCATTTATATCTTATGGTAATTATTTATTATTTTTCTTAATAGTATGAGTCCAACCAAACCTATAAATAAGTAATGATTCTTGGGGACATCCTAAACTCTACCATATACTCTTACTCTTAGCTCTCTGTTATCATCTTGTGTGCTCCTACTAACCTAAGCATCGGAGAGTCTTTTGCAGGTGGATATTCCTCTTCCATTGAAGACCAACTGAAAATTCATTCCTGGATGAACATACCATCCTAATCGAGTTGTACTCTCCAAATTCATTTGTTTAGAACATAAAGGTCGGTTGCTACATCTTTTAAAACATAAAATCAAATGAAAAAAAGAATTAAGGACATAGAATTTTGAATTTATACTTTTATGTGAAATTTAAAGTTGTAAAATGTTAAGATAAAAATCCGTTTTGTGGATACCTAGAGTGCGAGCACAAGAAAAGAAAAACACTGCACAAAGCAGATAGCCCAAACATGGCACAGAACAGAGATTTTTTGAGGTAACAGAAACCATCTTTAGTACAGAGTCCTTCAGAGGTGAAAATCTGTCTGCCAAGTTTAAGTCTTGAAAGAGTACAGTTATTTTCAACAACCCGTGTGAATGGCATCACTGCAAATAAAGATTCAATTGTAATCTTAATGGTTTTTTGTGTTATTATTCGATTAAAAACTGAACCTTTGTCTCAGTGTTAACCCCAAGCCAAGACCACCTTTATTTTTGGAAAGCAAAAGAGTATTAATTCCAAGTGACCAAGAGTATATTTATGTCTCTTTGCTTTATATATATTTGCTTGGAGATGGAGGATGGAATTTTGGAGTGTTAAGGAGTGACTTTAAAACAAAATGGTGTTCTTTCCAAGAGTTGATTATGGATACATATAATACTATTCCCATAAACTCGATAATGGATACTTATTATTCCAAACTTGGATGGAAAGGAGATGAAAAAGTTGATCATTGAGTTTCTCACAAACAACATGGAAATCTATATCTATATGTTTGATTCTTTCATAGAAAGTAGGATTGAAGGCAATGTGTTACGCCACTTGATTATCATAGTATAAAACTGTCCTAGTAGTGGACTGAATGTGAAGATCATAAGAAGGTTGGTTTTTATATACCGGAGAATGTGTTGAGCAATTTGAACAGTTATTTTTCAGAAGGAAAATATTTTCACTACATCAAAATTATTAATATGGTTTGAATCACGATGTTACCAGTCCTCTCATATAAGTTGAAAATATGAGATTATCTCATTTGTAAAATATCACAGTTTTCTTCAGATATACCAATGGATGTTGGGATAGTGTGTTGCAGTTATCTACAAATGAGAATGCATGAAAGAAAGAAGATTATTAATTTTTTAGGAAACTTTTATATGCTATAACTCTGTAAGTTGTGGTTTCATTGATCTTGTTTTTTTTCACACACAAAAAAGAACCACGCACGTGCATGAGGATTTGATTCCTTTAAAATGAAAAGATTGCGTGAATTGAAAAATCATCAGATAATATTATAATCTGAACAGGTTTTTTCATCAGAGTATTTTATTCTCTGCAAGTACAGTTTCTCAGTATAGAAAAAACTGGCTCGTGAGGGGAATGCAATCAACAGAGAATGTGCAGAATTGCTGAATCAATCATTAGAGTAGTAACTTTTTTGCTTCGACATATAATTTAGAGTCAATCCACTTAGTATATACAACATGCAAAAACATTTTTTAACAAATCAATGTAGAAAGTGGTGAGAAATTGAATATATATGTCAAAGGGGTAGCAAACATCAGAAGTTCTATCTAGAGTTTCATTGGAATGAAGATAAGATGGTATAAAAATACAATCCAACTTGCCACTTCTTGATTTCGTGAGATCTATGTAGAAGGGCAAGAAGAATCAAAGTAAAGGGACAAAAAAATAACAACAATTGCACCACATACAATTTAGTGTCAACATGGAGAACCGCAACCAAAATAAGTGACTAGAGTAAGACTCCTAAACAATATTACATGCCTCAGTCATTCTTTAAAAGCTATTCATCAAGAAGCAAAAATCATAAAGCAAATACATGCAAACAATTTAATGTTCAATATACCAGCCAAGGTAAAATGTTGTTCTATTTGTGATTGCTTCCACCCTTTTTCTTGAGAAGGCTTCCAAACTTGCCAAGCAAAGGCTTCTTCTTCTTCTTCACTTGTACCTTTGATGGTGAGTTCCTCCCACTATCATCAACGTTTTCTTTTAAAGAGGCTCCATTCATCTGGTCAAAGCCCTCACCACCCTCTTTCTTGGAGTTAACTTCCTCTTCAAAGGATTCAGGCTCTGGTTCTCTCTCTGGTGAGAATTCCTTTTTCTCAATCTTGCAGCTCTCCCACATTTTAAATTCGGCTTCTACAGAATCATCTTTTGCTTTGTCTGCATCTTCCTTCACTTTTCCATTCACATTCACAGGTTTGGGAGATTCAGTTTTCTCAGACTTGTCATCCAAGGGAATACTTTCCTCCTGTAAGTTTTGCCCAAGTCCCTCTTCATCAGCTGAAAGCTCTACCTTCTGGGACAAGTCTTCTCCACCATGTCCATTCTCTTCAGAGAATTCAACTACTTTAGGAAGCATGTCATAGTCTTTCTCACTGTCAGTAACATCCCCATTTTCCTCAGGCTGATTTCTGCTTGTAACTTCGTCGAGCATCTTCGATAACTCTTCCACCTTCTTAATAGATGTGGATTCCCTCATTCGAAGTTCTTCATTTTCTTGAAATACGTTCTGAAACTCATTTTCTTTGTCCAATAGACTCTCCTTCAACTTCATGTTCTCAGCCTTTTCTTCTTTAAGTTCTTCTTGCAGGTGGATCACCTCAGCCTCAACTTCCTTGAGATTTTCCTTTAGCTGTGCTTCTTCCTCCTTCTTGGCACCAGCTTCTTCCTCAGTTTCCTTGAGTAACCTAATCAGCCTGTTAATTTCTTTTCCCAGGGATGAGTTCTCTTCTTCGGTTAGATTTAAGCAGTTGACAAGATGATGTTCTCTCTGTTCCCACTCTGCCTTGGAGCATTCCATGTTGTTCTTGGAATTTTCAACACTACATGTAAGAACGTCAATCTCATGTCGTGCATCATTAAGCATGGACTCGTATTTTTCATTAGTGGTTTTCAAGACCAACTTTAAATCTTCAATCTGAGACACGTAGTTTTCATGTTCTGCATGGCTGGCTAATAGCTTTTCTTTGGCATCCCTGGCTTCTGTAGATACTTCATGCAAAGCAGAAGTTAAGCTTTCCATCGCCCTTTTAGTCTTTTCATCTTCATCTCTACAGATCTCTAATTCATTAATTAGTTTGTCTTTGTCTTCTAATAGGGTCTGAACACTGGAAGCTGCAAGCTTTTCACTGTTCAAAGCCTGAGCCTTCTCTTCCTTGACTGTCTCGAGTTCAGATTCCAGAGTTTCAACCTTCTTTGACATTTCAAGACTCTCTTCCTTAGCCACAAGAAGACAACGCTCTGACTCCTCCAGATCTCCTCTCTGTCTACCAATTGTTATTTCCAACATTCCCACCTTCTCTTTAAGACTAGAAATTTCAGATTTTGCTTCATGCAACAACTCGTTGTTTCCTTCCAACTGTCTCGTTACTGATTCCAAAGACGCTGATGCAGATCTCTCCAACTTATTTGCTTCTTCAACCTTCACTTCTAGCTCCTCGACCTTTTTCGTCCACTCCTCTAGCAGACTGTGTGCATAAGATTCAGCCATCTTGGCAGCTTCAAGCTCCACATTAAGCTGTTCAATGTGATTCTCTTTCTCCGTCAACTTTGCATCATGATCCTTTGCCTTTTCAAGTTCTTCATTAAGAGCTTCAATCTCTGTTTGTAGCTCTGATACAATCTTGTTTTCACTAGCCTCAGTTTCCAGCTTTGAATCTAGTAAGGCCTTCAAATGCATCAGCTCGGCTGAAAGAATCTCTGCTTTCTCCACATGAAGCTCCGCAATTTTAGTTGCATCGTCAGCATGACTCAGAGCCTGGTTCTTTGCATCACAAGTCATGGCAAGCTCTTGCTTAATCCGCTGAAGCTCCTGAGTAGTGGAGAGAAGGGAAGCCACATCCAAAGCATGCTGGTTCCTCACACTTTCAAGCTCTTTCTGCCATTCCACTTCCTTTGCCTGAACAACTTCAATTCCAGCCTGTTCCAACTCAACGGCTCGGAACTTCTGAATCTCGGAATCCTCCTCCGCCCGCTTTTGAGCCACCATTGCCTCCCTGAGTTTTTCATTTGCTTCCTCAGCCACTACCTGTGCTTCTTTCAGCTCGTCAATCGCTTTTGCCTTCTCTTTCTCAGCCTGAATCAGCTGTTCCTTTGCTTTCTTTAGATCTTCTTGGGCAAGGTTTAACTGGGCCTGCAATTCTGAACCCTTCGCAACTCTTGGAAGTTGTTTCTGAAATTCAAGGAACACAATAAACATGTATCAGAGGACAGATAACCAAAGCAAAAGCATGACTAAACAGATTTTCCTTTTTTTGCCATATCAAACCATCAATAATCACATACCACACATCTCAAATGGATAAGAAGCCATGGATCATCTAAACATTCAAATTCCAAGAAAAAAATGCCAAATAACTGATGAGAATCATAACTAACACATGATAACACATTTCACGTTTACTTATTTTATACACTTGTTAACAGACTTGAGAATTTAGCAGGTTCAGAATTCTCAAAGAAAAACAGAACTGGAGAAGCAAACAGTCCAACTTCCCAAGAGTTTCCATTTAGTAATAAAGCCAAACATGACTAATCTCAGATAAGAAGGGATACATAGTACATTTACTATAACTTACATCAGGTGTGGTGGATGCAGGTCTTGGTGATTTGCGGTCAGTGACAGGCTTAGAATTCAAAGATCGTGGCGATGCTTTTTCTGCAGAAAGGCGCAAATTTTGCAGAGGTGATGGTGATTCTGATTCTGGTTTGGACACTCCTTTGCTGAGTCTACTAACTCTTGGAGTTGCAGGTGAGGTTTTGTTGGGAGTTGATGGCCTTGCCTTGTTGGGAGTGGCTGGAGTTGCTTTGTTGGGGGTTTCTGATAAACCGGATCTATCAGATTCACAATGTCAGGTTCATATTACACCATTGAATGAAATGAAAAGACAAGACACTGAAAAGTAACAAAATGCCATTTTTGCTCCCATCAGAGAGATGGATCTAAGCCTAAGAAACCAACTCTTAGTACCAAACTCAGCATCTAAACGCATTCTCAAGCCAAACTCCTCAAACAAGAAATAACCACCAACCCAGAGAAACAGGAGATAGCACGCTATTAACTGCTACCCAAAAGCCAGAATTAGGGCCAAAAACACAGACAACGATGCAATCACAAACCAAAAAACACAATCCAACAAGAACAGTAGAAGATCAAGGCTCAACAATAACTAAAAATAGAAATAAAGCAAAGCCCATCTTAAAATTCCATGCACACACACCAAAAAAACATGGAAATTTACACAGATGAAGAAGAGGGCATTCCACATAATGTCTTCAAATAGCAGATCAAAACCGTCAATTACAAAACCACCCAGAAGAGAAGAGAAACTGCGAGGCCGTACGAGGAAGAAAGTAGAAGAAACCCACATCAGATCTTAAAGCAACAGAGACACCCACAACACAAAGCACCGAACTTGACATACCTGGATTTTGAAGCCATTGGTGGAAGCGGCCAAGTAAGAACAAAACGTGAGAAGGTGTTGCCTTTGCTGAAGTATCAGTTGCAGAACCCAGAATGGTGAAGTTCCAACATTGTCAGAAAGAAGAAACCGAACACATTTGGGATCAGAGTGAGATGAAAAAAAAATTCAAACTTTTTCTTTTGTTTCTCTTTTTGTCTTTTGGGAAATCATGGGAATAGGAAGATGATGAAGAGGAATTTACAGAACATGAACATAAACCAAAGCCAAACAAGTGGGTTTGGTTTTCCTGTCTCCAGAGTAGCCACAGCAACACACTGTGCTATGCTCTCTCTCTCTCTTTACCCTTTTGATTTTGATTTTCCTCTTTGTTTCTTTGTTCCTCTTTCAATGGAAGCAGTGGTGAGAGGGTGAGGGAAGTGAAAGGACAAAAGTAACCCTGAGTTTTGTTAAATCTGTGAAAGGCAAAGGTATGTGTAGCTTTTTCAGAGGCAAAGAGCTGTCTGAGAGTCTTCCAACCTTACCCTTCTTTTCAGGAAAAGAGAGACTCTGCCATGGGATTAGGAACTGACCCTGCAACTCTTTTTTTTCAATTTATGCTCCAAATCTAAATACACTCACAATTCAATTTCCAACAACATGTGCATCTGTCCAAATTTTCAAAACAAAACTGTTTGGTTTCATGAACCATAAAATTCATTTGAAACAGACACCACTGCATGTTACCAATTGCTTTGCCAGGTTGGATTATTTTAAAAAGGAGACATGTGATGTCAACTTCAAATCACCAAATAACATTCATGGTTTTTGCTTTTCTCAACTTTTTTTATGCTTTAACATTTAAAAAAATAATAATAATCAATCTCTTTTTTAAATGATAGTTTTAGGACTCTCAGAGTTACATACAATTTTTAATATGATAGGTTTAAAAATAAAATGTAAATTAATAATTAAATAATATGAAAAAATATTAAAATAATAGTATTGGAAGTTGTAATGTGGTTTTATAAAATTTTGTGTTCTCAATGTCATTATTCTTTTTAAATATATGTAGCACAGAAAATGACATAGACATTGATATGATATGGATACCGACACAGAAATATGTATAATATCTAAAATGTAGGATACGGGACACGGATTTATATATTATATAATTGTGAATTATATAAATTGATAATAAAGATTCATGTGCACAAGTATGTTTCAAAATAATTTGTTTCTTGTTTTTATAATTATAATAAAAAATTATATAATCAGTTTGAATTTTTTGAAAAAAATAATGTTTTTTTCTTAAATTGTGTCCTAACAAATATTTTTAAAATTAGACATTTAACCGATATTGTCCATACGTGTATTACGAATGTAGTATCGTATTAGTGTTGGTACCATATACGTGTGTTAAGAGGAGTCTCCGAAGTATTTAAATATATTTAATCTATTTTTTAAGTAACAAAAACAAATAGTTAAATAACTATCATATTTTGTACTCATTTTTTCTTGTAATTTATAAATAATGAAAAACGACAATAAACCAGTTATCATCTTAAGAAGAAGCAACTCCCGTAAATGAAACTCATTTGGATGTAGAGTCGATTTGGGTAGAATGAGTAAATAATACTAAATGTATAAAATTGAGTAAAATAAATAATCACGACTAACTTTGAAAAATAAATTTTAATTTTGTAGGTATTCATAGAATTTTAATTTTTATAAATTTGTAGATTTATTTTAAATTTTAAATCTTATTTTTCGTATAATATTTTTTGTTAAAATTTAATAATAAACTATATTGTTATAATTTATTATTAAAATTAAACATGTATTTTTTATTAAAGATTTTATTCTTTTATTTAATTCGTTTAAAATCAAAATAACATTTTTTTAAAACATATCTAATATAAGCTAAACTTAAATGACTCATCTAAAGTAATCCCCAATTGTATCATACTATGTGATAAATTAAATGATTATATATAATTTTTAAAATATTAAATTGAAGTTACTCTTGAATGAGTCATTGATTCTAAACTCAATCCAACCCAATCTCAAATTTGTTTAAATGAATTACTGATATGTTGTTTATTTTGAAGTTTGAAGTTTTATTATGGTTTTATTTTTTAAAGACTCAACTCTTTAAGTTGGAGATCCTATATCGGTTAGAGATAATGACATTTCATAGTATGTAAGTGGATGTAAATCTTATCTTATAAATCGGTTTTATAAGGTTGAGTTAGGCTTAAAAGTACAGTTTTTAATCTGGTATCAGAGTGATATAGAGTATATCATAATGATTATTTGTATTCAGCCTATCATGCAACCCGCTATTAGACCACTCATAAATATATAGTCTCATGCATGAATTGGTTGGTCTCGGCACGAGGGGATGTGTTAGAGATCTCACATCAACTATAGATAAAATACCTTTCAAAGTATATAAGTAGGGGGAAATATCACTTTATAAGCTTACAAGGTTAAGTTAAGTTTAAAGTTCACTTCTTAATACTTCGTGAACCTCCTTTCTTGACTTGTAATTGATTAACACTACAAATTTTGATTAAGATTTTTTTTTTTCATCTTACAACTCTCTTTATCCGTGTTCAGAAGAAGATCAATTTTTTAAAATAAGAAAAAAAACTATTAAAAATTAAAAAATATGAAAATGTGGCAGCACATGATATAATTAGACTGTTGTACCAACCTGACGATAAACTAAAAGCACATAAAAACACTTGACTCTTGGATGCAATGAATATTGTTAAAAAGTTAGTCATCGTGTTTCTGAACATAATCCAAAGACAAAACGACATCAAGGATTTGCAGTAAGAAAATAAAAAATTAAAAGTTTTATTTTGTATGTATTTTCAAAAGCTATAATATTCATCTTCGTCTTCCTAAAAAGCTTATAATAGTCTCATGTGATTTGAATATCATTATTATTGTTCATTGTTTGTGTAAAGAAAATTAAATTCAATTTTGACTATTCTGTCAAATAGAGTAAGATAATATATGTCTTTGTGCATAAAGACTTTTTATTGACTCACAATATTGTACATTATCTTCTTTTCTCTCCATTTTTCTGTAATAAAGATAAAAATTATTCATTGTGTTTATAAATTAGGTTATATTGACAAGGAATAAAGATATTTAATAATATATAGGTAAGTGTAAAATTTATTTTATAAATTGATTTTTTAAGATTGAGTTAAATGATCATAGAGACTTTAGTGCATATTATTACGAAGTGGACTTTAAGCCTAAGTCAACCTCTAGTCAATGTGGGATCTCCAACACACACCCCTCACGTCGACTGTCAACTCGTGCGTGGGACTATATATTTTGGGTGGTCCGATAGCGGCCCGATAGCGGGGTGGCACGATAGGTCCAACACAAATACTTGTTAGGATAGACTCGAAATGACTCTGATACCATATTACGAAGTGGACTTTAAGCCTAACTCAACCCCATAAAACCGACTCATAGGGTTGAGGTTTGCACCCACTTATATACAATGAAAAGCTCTAATCTCTAGTCGATGTGGGATCTCCAACACATATTGTTTAAAGATCGAACACGGGATGATCACTCAAAGACTATTTAGCATTGATGTGATCAAACTAGTTTTCAAGACCTAACTAGCATATCTCGATAGAGTATGATTAACATAATCATGGTACATAATGTTACTCTAATACTAAAATTAACTCGATAACTCTTCCTAATCCAGACCCATAATCAGATATTCACTATGATGTTATAAATATGCATTTCACACAAGACAAATGTACACATTTATTACAACAATTAATACTCCAATCACCGAATATCGAACTCTAACTTGAGTGTCAAAGTGTCTTTTACAAGTATTTCACTTCTGATCGAAACCAAAGACCACAGCTGAAGACCAGAACCACCAACAATTGTTCGAGGAAACGACTCTGATCTGGGTAAGTCAATTGTTACTAAAGTGTTGTTTAGCATTAACAAAACTCATAAGTTTTTAATCCAAAACTTCAACCCCAACCCCATAAGATTGTTAATTGTGAGTGTTACTCAAAGATTAACAGATTACTTGAAGCAAATGTGAATGAATGGAGGAAGTGGTGAAGGGTTTGTTGGTGAAGATGAAAGGGTTCTTATAGTGCTCTCACTTTGTGATTTAAGGTAAAATAGTGTGGTGGAGTTTGGTAGAGATGCACAACTTTTTTATTTTTTGGCAATGGGTCGTAATTATTGTATGGTGGCATTGTTACAAACATGTGGTGGGTGGGAATGTGATGGTGGTGGTTATGAATACACAATCACTTGTTAGAGTTTAAATAGTTTTTATGAATTTAGATTAACTTAAATTTTGAAGTATATTATAATTTATTTTAATTATTATACTATTGAGTTTATAGGTTAGAAAACTCAAACAAACATTACACAGTAAAATTACTAAATAAAAATTAATTAAAAATATATATATTTTAACTAAATTAAATATTATTATAAACAAATTATTAGTATTAAAAAAAATTATATTATTAATAAAATTTATAAATTAGTATCTGATTAGTTATCAGATTTTAGTTAACAACTAATTCAGATACTAATTTAAAACTAGTTTATAACATTAATACAAGTGATTAATTCAGTTGCTTTTTTATTTTTTATGAAAACATGATAAAGTGTACTACATTTATCCTCATTATTAATATCCTTTAAATGTTGTTGTCATAATTCATTAATGAACAATAACACTCATTTATAACTAAAGGTCATGTTCATTGGAGTTAAATATGAGCAAAATTTCAACTCTCAGTTTTATTTAATGTTATTATTTTTTTTAATTAAAAAATATGATTAAGGATATTTTAAAAAAATATACCCATGTGTGTTGTATAAGATAAAAAATATTGAATAAATCTAACTACCATTTTTTAATATATGGTCGTGAAATTAATTAATTTTATTTTATATCATAGAAAGAACATAGAAACTATAAAATGTCTCGTAAAAAGACTATTATTTTTTCATAAAAACGTGCTTTATAATAAGAATTACATAAAGTAATATATATATATATACCTCTTAATTATTAAAATAAATAAAATTTTAAAAAATTATTGTAATAAATAAATCGTGTTTGGAAATATAAAAAAGTTATATCAATTTTGACAGGTATAATCGAATTTTAACTAAAATTAAATTATGTTGAGTAGTACGATTTATTATTTTGATAATTTTTTAAAATTTTATTTATTTTAATAATTAAAAAATAAAACTATACCAGAATAATAAAAATTCCCTAAAATCTCCATATTTTACGTTTCTTCTTTCGATCTATTGCTTTGTAAGTTCTTGTTCATTCTGGTTTATATATATAATTTTTATAGAGTATTTTTTACTAAAAAACATAATTCACATATATCTATATAAAATATCTTAAATATAACTTTTTTAAGAGTGAATAGAAGTTTAATTCAATTATAATTCACTTTTAATGCACTTATTTATATATTTTATCTTTAAATGTTCCTTGGATGCTTCGTAATCGATGGAATGTTTGTCTTAATTAGTGTGGGAAAATTAGGTTTACGGTTACTCATATTTTTCGTGAAGGAAATGCGTGTGCTGATAAATTTGCTAATTTGGGATTTTTTCATAGAGAATCTTTTCTTTGGTATAATAGACTTCCATCTTGTCTGTTCTTAGAATTCTTTATGAATAAGTATAGTCTACCTATGTATCGTTTTTGTTAACATATGGGTTTTGGTCTAGTCCCCCGTATTTCTGTATTTTCTTTCTTTTTTATTTTGTTTAATAATATTTTTTTTCATGTGATGGTAAATGATTGTTGTTACTTGAGGTGTCAGCCTAGCTGAGATCTTAAGTGATATAATGATGCCTAACATGAAAACTTTTATTTAAAAAAAAAAAAACCATGTACAAATGATTAATATATGAAACTTAATGTCTTATTGACTAAACAAAATTCACTTACCTTATAGTCGAAAAAAATTATTCTAAAGCAAAATATTAAGACCCTAATCAACCATGTGCATTGATAAAATATTTTATCTTACTTGTATTTCTAAACAATGTAAGATCACTAATACTTATTAAATGGAAATTTGATTACACATATATACTAAATCAAAATGTTCATTTGATTTTGAAGATTTCAGATTTGCATTTATATGAATAATTAAGAATATTTCAAAATAGTTTCAACACAAATATAAATCTACACATCTATTTATCACAACTATCTTAAATGAAATAATAATAATAATAATAATAATAATAATAATAATAATAATAATAATGATAATAATAATAATGATGTTCTTCTCAGAAACAATTATTATTGTCTTCTCGATCTTTTGCTATTGACTTGAGCTTTCGGTTATTGGATCAATAACTTAGACTTTGTTATATGGACTTGAGCTTGTTTTCGGCTACTGGATGTGGGTAAACTCTCGGTTTCTAGGTCCAAAATCAGTCTCGGTTTGGTGTGTGTACCTGCAAGGAACTCTGATGATAAAGACAAAATGAATTTGTTCAATTATCAGATAAAATCACTCTAGATACTGTTAAAGAGATCACCAATTTATAATGTATGTTGTTAGACTTTAACTTTATTGAACTTTTACTTTTCATACCTTACAGTTTTCAAATATATTTTTAGTGTTTTTGACCTATTAATTGGACTTTGATACAATGTTATTTAATTTTATTGTTTATTTATATTATTTTAACCATTAACATGTTGAGGTCTTTTGTACCTTTTTAATAATAAAAAAATATTATAGACAGAAAAAATAAAAAAACTCCTAAGTAAATTTACATAAAATGAAACCTTTAAAAAGGGGTTGAAGAAAGTGTTAGTTATGATTGGTAGTTAATTGTTATAAATGAAAAATGGTTGGAATTAGTGTTGAAAATTAATGTGCAGTGGTTATGGAAAGGGCTTTGGTTTGGATTTGGCATTGAATGAAGTTGTTTTGTATACTCACAAACTCACTTACCTTCTTCCTGTGCCAACCATCCTCATCATCATCTTCATCACTCTGTCACATTCAGATATTACATGCAACTTCATCCATCACTTTCAAAATTTAAATTCCCATTATATCTCTTAGTTTACATCCAAACAATCAAATTTTCTCAAATTCTTCCTGCAACTCTATACTTTCTACTCATATTTCCATAGTTTTAAAAATATTAAAATTACTTTATAATTTTGATTTTTTTTATAAAAAAAAAAAATCACTTTAGAGGTAATTCAATCCTTGTATAAAAATTTAAACTACCAAATAACACAAAACCTTTCAGACTACTACAAACCACACCGTGCCAAACTAACACTGAAACAAACAAGTTAAATCGAGAATAGACAAACCAAATGATCAAGATACCAATCATAATAAGAAAAACAGAATGATTCAATCCTTATAAAAAACCAAAACTAATATATAACACAAAATCCTCCAAACTACTACAAACCATACCCCCGCCAAACTAACACTGAAACAAACAAGCTAAACTGAGAATAGATAAACCAAAAGGTAAAGACACCAATCAGAATAAGAAAAACAAACAAAAACAATTTTAGAAGTAATTCAAGATCAAGCCTTCAATTGAGTAAAAAAAAAGAAAATCTCTCGATGATCTATCACTCCATCTTATTTTTATAATTTAGAATGCACATTTTGTTTGATTTTTTTTTTCCTCTCAAACATTGGGAAAAGTGATGAAGTAAAAAAGTTTAAATTCTTCCCTCAGTTGTCTCCACCAACCTTTCTTTATCTCTTTTTCTAACTTTAACTGCTACCAATTTTGAAGTTGTTTAACCCAAAATACACGTGTATTTGTTTTGTACCTACCTTTCAACGTAAATGTGTGATTTATGAAGATTTGAACAGTGCAATTGATGGGGATTAGTCAGTGAAAAAACATATGTAGCAGAGAAGTTAATGATAACAACTTTAAGGTTTTACCAGTTCGGTGAATTAACTGTCCACGGTGTCACCACAAAGAAACGCTACAAAGTAAAACTCAACAGTTTAAGTTCATAGTATACTCTTCACTTCTTCAACTTTAAACATGCCTCATCCATTTTTTGATAAAAAAAAGTAGGGTACAAATTAATGATATTTATGTGGACAGTTATGAATGACTATATATATTCTTACAATGCAAAATAACTAATTTCTTTTCTTTTTGGACTTTTCGACTTCACGGTCTTTTATTTAGGTTTGGATTTCGTTACTCTATCTACTAATTTGGGTTTGAATTGGTTTTTGGATGCAGGATGTGGGTTCTCATTGATTGAATTCGGTCAACTTGTACTCTCACCTTTTGATCTCAGGGTCAGCTCTTGGATGAAAGTGTACCTATAAGGGGCTTCGATGATAAAGTCAAAATCGATTTTAGTTAATTGTCAAATAAAATTAACTCTACTTTTCTCTTGAGTTGATCACCTATTTATAATATTCATTTATTGGGTTTTAGACCCAATTGGACTTTTATTCTTCATGCCTTATATTTATTAAATAAAATATACATATTTGGATCAATTTAATGGACTTTGCTATAGTGTTTTATTATTTAATTATTTATTATTTTTGTTTAGTTTTTTGTCTTGTTATCGGCTTCTCAACCTTTTGGTCATTTGGCCTAAACAACACAATAAATATATATATATATATATATATATATATATATATATATATTTAAAGGATGTATTTGATATCGTCTGACCCTTTTGAAAAAATCATATTAAAATAATACGAATTATGATAAGATAAATCGTATGAAAAATTAGTTATATCCTTATACATACGTTAACTTCATCCATCAAGTAGTGTTCAACCAAATTCTATAAATAAACCTAACAATTAAGAAAAATATACATTATTATTATAATATTTATCGCATTAGAATAACGATCACTTACTTAAATGTTGAAAAACTTTTTATAAATACACTCCTCGTCTGAAACTTAGAGTCCCAGAGCAAATAAAAAAAAAGAGTGGAAGAAACATCATCGTGATCAAGAAGAGTTCTTCTCTCGACCCTACTTAAAGAACAATATGCACACACATGCAAATGCCCTGAAACTAAAAATGCATATGAGTGGTTTCAACAAAAGTTACAAAGTTAATATCCTCATGCACCAATATGAGTTCAAAAGAAAACATATATAATGTTTTGGACGAGTAACCTGCATATCATTTTACAAGAAGTCATAGTTTTGCAGATTATTAAATATTTTTCATCATCATAATCACCAATTACTAGAACTACATATCGATCAACATTGTTACCTGTATGAATACTGTATTTTATTTGTTGTTTTACTTGGAGATTTGCTTAATTTGAGAAATTTTATCATATATATTGAAGTGTTATATACAATAAGTGATGGTGAAAAGATTGAGAGTGTGGAAGTGTGTTTTTGTATGGGTCGAGAATCGTTCTTCTCGTTCTTCTTGTTCTTCTGAGTATTCTAAGTCATCAGGTATTCCGATTTCAGTTTCGATCGCAGAGGTTGGATATTTGCAAAAAATACTTCGAGATCTTGATGTGGTAGATGAGGATACATTTTAATGCATGCATAGCTTTATCTTGAATGAAGTGCATATTTATAACATCGTAATGAATATTCAATACCAAATCTAAATTAGGATGAGTTATTCGGTTAATCTTAACATTAAGGTAACATTTCGTACTAATCATATCTACCATGTGACTCGAATAATCTTCGATTATGTAGAATACACAACCGTATACTACAAGGTGTATAATATAGATTATATACACTTTGAGAAGCATCTTTCTCTTCACTTTTCAGAGCTTATTTGGCTTCTTTTGTACTTCCATTAATGATCACACACAAGACTTCCCTTCATGCACAATGAGAATTGAAAATTAATGAAGGTAGAGACGAGGGTCCCACAAAAGACATAGAAGTTGGCAGCATACGGCGAATCATTGGAAGAATAATTAATTTCACATTTCATTTGATGAAAGTACCTTCATAATCAAATTGCTTATTGCTTGCAGAGTTAATTACAAGGTGATGCAGTTTTATGGTAAATGGTAGTTATCATTAGTTGTGACTAGCTTCCTTTTGAAGGGAACTTTAGATCATTTCATGAGACTATAAGCATGATTTCTTCTCTTAAATTGAAACTTAGTCATTCTCTTTTGCAAGAAACAGTACATAATTATTCAAGGCTTGGACACACCTCTTAAATAGAGTGTCCGTGTTGAACATACATATCGGACACGATATTTGTAGGACACGTATTTATGAAGTGTCTAATTCAAAATATATTTATTGGATTTCTGACAATTCTTGCATGGTTCTAACACCATTTTAAAAGGAAAAAAATACATTAATCTTCTAAAACTCAAACTTATTGTGTAAAATTTTATTATGATTATAAAAATAAGGAACAAATCCTTTTGAACCAGTCATGAGAAACATATTTGTGTACATAAATCTTTGTTATCAATTTATATAATTCATAATTATATAATATATATATATATATATATATATATATATATCTATGTCCCCGTATCTTACATTTTAAAAATTATACATATCGTATCTGTGTTGTATCAGTGATCGTACATCCGTATCGTATCAAGTGTTCATGTCGTATCAGTGTCCGTATCGTATCAATTTCCGTATCAATGTCTAAGCTACATTGCATAACAACGTGCAAACAATTGACATACATTACTTTTCTTTTCTCTAAAAGACAAAAGAAAATATTGTGGGGATGAACCTTGTCATCATTCGTACATAACGCACATGGTTTTCAGCAAAGTTGGGCCATAAAACTCAATGCAACTCTGGTGATGTGATGAGATAAATGATTAGAATGTAGAGATAGTTTTGGTAATTTTCAGTGTCTCGCAAATTAACTGGAATAGGGACTTGTATATGATCGCATAATTACTTTTTCACGTTTACAAACTTGTATATTTTATAAATTTCATGCATACAACAGACAGAAAAAGAACCAAAATTTAACAGATGAAAATTTTCTAAATGTATCTTTTAAGATGAGATTTATGTAGAACATCTCGAGGGTCTCTTTGTTGAAGAAGACTGATCATAGAGTCTTGGTTCTTGATAGCAGAGTTCACAAGTGAGGGCTTGGATTTGTTCAATGAAGCTACTTTTCAAGTCAAAGAAGCATATATGGCAATTTACTTGGCTTTTTTTTTGCCTGTGTTGATACACACTTTTGACCATAAGTAATGAGATCTTAGTGATAAAATCGTATTAAAAAGTGAACTTTAAATTTAACTTAACCTTATAAAATCGGTTTATGCTGCTTATTTATTATAAAATGTCATAATTTTTAGTTGATGTGTGATTTTCAACACATCTCCCTCACGCTGAGACTGTTAACTCGTGCGTGAAACTATATATTATGGATGATCCGATAACAGTACAATAGTTTGTGGTCTCATAAATCCAACAAATTATAGCTAAAATAAACTCTAAATGACTCTGATAGTATATTAAGAAGTGAACTTTAAGTGTAACTCAACCTTACAAAACCAGCTTATTAGGTAAGATTTGCATCCATTTATATACTATGAAATGTCATAATCTCTAGTCAGATGTAAGATTTTCAACAGGTCTATGTCTTACTTTGGCATGAAGGTGGAACACACTAATAGATTTTTCATAACCAAAGAAAGTATGCAAAAAAAACTCCTTAAAAGTTTCAGATGGAAGATTATAGAAGCACTTATACACCAATAAATCAAAAGGATGGAGCTAAAAAATATTGATGAGATTCAGTATAGGAGAATGGATTGTTTGCTTGATGTGTGAGTTTACTTTCAAGGTCTATAAATTGTGATATGTAACTTCATTCTCAGCTGTCACAAGAATCATGGGATTTATCAAAGAGAAAGATAATTATGGAGTAAAGTATAACTTTTGTTAGAATTTTAAACTTATTGGCTATGGTAATGTCAGTAACAGTAGTCATCAGTTTTCCTTTCCAAGTTTTGGATTTTGAATTTTGAAGTAAAGAAAGAAGACATAGCTTCAAGTATTGTTGAAGCAAAATATGTAGCAGCAAATGCCACATTGAATTAAGCAATTTGTATTGAAAAACATACTCATTTGCATATGAAACTGGATAAAGATTTCTTTCTATGGATTAGACCTTATTAATTATTTTAAAAAAGCTTTTATTTCACACTCTTTACTCATTACATTAACTTTTCAATTACTTTTAAAAAAATATTGAACCTTAATCTGCAAGGTGTTTTCTCTAATATATTTATTTATTTATTTATATATATGTAAAGAAACCATAACATCATTTTTTTTCCAGAAAAACTATACTTTTGACAACCGAGTAAGTTTATACAATATTCGATGTGATAATTTAGAAAAATATAATAAAAGTAATTAAATAGTGTGGAAATTTATTAAGATAATATTGTTGGAAGTTGTAAAATGGGTTGTTAATGTGTTTTTTTTCTCATGATTTCTAGTCTTCTGGTTTTGGAAAAGTTGAGCTATTGTTCAAATCTTTAATTTTATGTATTTTACATTTTAATCAATTGTACAATCTTTTAGTCATACCTTAACTAAATAATATATATATATATATATATATATATAATTGAAGATTAAATAAATTTGTGAGGGTAATTGTTTGACTGGTGTTTTTACTCATATTATTGGGTTTGTCAATTTTTGTTTTCACTGTCTGGCTTTATTATATGAATTTGTTGTCTCTTTTAAAACACAAGGATTAAAATCTGGAAAAAAATAAATAAGGGATTAAAATTATGTATCATGAATTAGCTGACTAGACTTGTAATTTATTTTTTTACAATATTCTATAGCAACACAAATAAACATTCATAAAATACTAAAAGAAATACTAAACAATTTGTATAAAAAAATCATACAACCAACAAAAAAAGAGAGAATTTTGCATTATAATCAGTAAGTTATAAAATATTTTATAAAAGTGGATAGACACAAAAATAATGTTGTATAAATTATTACTTGCGCATCAAATTTTAATAAATAAATCATAAATATTAAGGAGACCTTTTTAACGTATTCTCGTTTTATTGCTGAAAATAGGTCAGTAGAAATAAATATTCTGTCCTAAATTGAGAATTTATAATCAGATGAAAACCCATTTTAATAATAAAATACTAAATTAATACATTTGATTAAAATGTAAATCAAATTATTCAAATAATAATAATAATAGTTCTAAAATTATTATATAAAGTTGCATTATCCTCTCATTTCTTTTATAATTTATTTATATAAGAAGAACCATTTTTTGGATTTTTTTTTTCTACCTATGTTTGTTCTTTGTCCCTCTAAAATTAATACCACTTTTCTTACAACACTAATTAAGTATTCATATGTTGAACAAAAGTTAAATAATCATAAGTGATACACATTAATGTTGTAAATTATACTTGCATCACTTGAAAATATTATTAAAAATTGTTAATAATTTTTTTATTTATCTTCAAATAAATATTAAGAACTACAACATCTATTTAAAATTTTAGAGATGATTTTTTTTTAAAAAAAAAAGAAGAAACCAGCTAAAATTCATACATTTTATAAGAAATAAAAGTTATTTCAATTTTCTAGGATGAAAAACAAAGAAATTTTTTTATAAAGACCAGAATAAAAAAAATTCTAATTTTATTGGGACTACAAACATATTAAACTATTATCATTTATTTTTTTATCTTATAAAACACATAACTTAATTGTTTCTATTGATTTACTATATCGTAATTTCTTATTTTGTTCCTTAAAACATCATACATTATTCAAAATATAAATTTAATGAGTACATGTTCTATATGCAGTTGAACTAAGATCATGGTTGGACAAAACCTGGTTTCACTGGGTGTCTACTAATGAACAAAATTATCTACTTCGGTTTCACCATGTTAACGGGTTTTAATATACCTGTGAGGAATATCAGTATCCCGTGGTGGCATCAAATAAAAATACACCCTGGTTAGCAGAGACCTTTCGTTCCTCGTCATCACTTGCAAATGAGAAAGCACTTTTTCCATGAAGATATCTCAGCTAGCTACTTTTCTAATCTTCAAACCAGCGCTTTGTGGTGCTAGTGCAGTTAATTCCTTCTCTACTTACCTGTAGCAATCCCGGAAAAATATTATTAGATGATAAAACTGATCTCATATGATATTTTATATTTTCAGTTGTAACTACCTTTTCAATTATAACGGCTTTATCAGTTATAACTGTCAGTATCAATTTTTATTTTTTATATAACATTCAATAATGTAAGTGCGTAACAATTCTTGATTAGTTTTATATATCTCATATCCAGAGAAAGAAGTGAAAATGGAGAAAAGAAGAAAATGATATATATGAGATCAGTTTTATCATCTAATAAATATGAATGACGAAATGAATACAAAATTGTAATAGTCAATGGATCATGCATAACTCTATTTAATACTAATTCAGCTCGTAGTCCAAAGGCAACATCATACATAAAAGTACGGTGATGTCTTCCAATATACTCTGCTATCCGTTAGTATTTATTTCTCCTTGAGAACTGGGATCCGTTTTAGGCTAATCTCCCATGATTTAGCAAACTAAGGGAGATCCAAACAGTAAAATGGAGTTACTAATTTATTGGGGATCAAACCATGGTTGGCCAGTAAATGACTGACTAAAGAGAATATTACCATAATTTTGGCGCACTTTCGTGAAGTTGTAAATGGCTTTGATTAAGGAACCATATGTCATGAAGTTCAACGATCCCATATGTCTGTAATAGAGACAAAATTCGGTCAGAAGAATCTATCAGAAGGAAGAAAAAAAAATGTCAAAAATAAATCAGAATACGCATGATCCAAGTCTTGCCCAAAACCAAAATTGATTGAACCTTGGTAGCATTGGCCCTTTGCCTAGTAGTGTCTACTAGAATTCTCTAGAATGTTTGTTCTCTACTGACGGAGCTATTTTTTACCTATTATTGAATTTTTTTTGTATTGCAAGATTCCTTATCCTACTTGCTTGCTTGTGTGTGTATGCTGTAATCATTTGTACAGAAATGAAAAATAGAAATTTTCAGTCTTTCTCTATCATTGTGGATTGTGGTTCGTCCTTTAGGTCCTAAATATCCAAATCTTCTGAAAAAGGCTGTGTAGTACTCGAGGCTGTTGGTCTCAGTTTTCTAACAATAAAAGATGAATGTATATAGCTTTCTTAAGCGATCATGAGATACTAACTTTTAATATTGAGTTTTCATGTATAGTTGTATAGTCAACATTCATAAAAAATTATAAACAAGTCCTCACATCACCTACAGAGCAGAGCCTATGATGCATGGGAAGGAAGTTTACGTTTAACTTTTAAGGTATAATGTCTCTGCAATAGAATTATGGAGTAGCCACTGCTCCATAAAAGAAGAGTGGAACATAGAGCATAAAAGACGAGCTGAATCAGACCGAGATTTAAACTAATTTCATTTATAAATGATCAACCGACTATTCCAAGTTAAGAACTAATTCAGAAGAGAACGACAATGTAACAAAACTACCGCTTTTAGCTTCATTTCATGTGAAAAAACAAACATTTTATCACTTTCACTGATATAATAAAAAATAATTGTTTCCTCTAAGAACTTACACGATCTCTGTATAGCGAAGTCTCCATGCAGGAAAACCAAGATGGCTCCTCACAGGTCCATAAACCAGTAAAAGGTCAGGCTCGGGGCCTTTGCAACCTGATAATAATGATAAGTACTTTTTTCAACAAGGCAGTCAACTCTTATACTATTAGTAGGTCTAGAAAGCAAACATACCAACAATTGGCAATGCTTCATTCAAGTGAGGTTCTAACAATATTTGAGCATCTAGTTCACCGAAGTTATGCCGCGTCATGTTCTCCACAAAAACCAAGTTAGCTGCTTTGGCCATTGCCTCCTTCCCATCCACATAAGAAAGAAACTCTATAGTCATGTGAACTGGAGCATGGTGTGTGACAACTTGACTAACTTCCTGCACTGAGTTAATGCTAGATCAGATCAAACAAGTGACATTGCAGCAGAAGTTACTATTTATGCTTGACAGCAATGGCAGATGAACAAGACATTTATGATCCATATTTTTTACTAATGCATTTTCTGGAGGCAGAGAGAAAATACAAAGAAAACAAATGATAAGAATGATCATCTTTCCCTTCTTTTGCTTAGATGAGTAAGAAAAGGAAGAAATTATCAACATTTTTATTATTATTGGGAGAAAAAAGAAGAAGAAAAAGAGACGGTTCCTGTATAAAGTCTGTTTTCTCCTTTCTCACTTCATCTTTAGAGAAAATATTCTAGGGGGTACAAAGGTACTATTTCATTCCTATTTTCTGTCACTCCAATTCTTAACCTACCATCAAAGAACCTAAAATAAATAATAACTGTCTAGGTTCATTTCCTTCTCTTTGCTTTTGTCTCCATTAATTTTCACCATATCATAAATGTGCATCAGGTCAAGTCTCAATTAGAAAGCCACGTAGCTTATAATACATAAACAGAATTATGTATTTCATATTCTTATCAATAATTTATTAGATAATGCACCACAAATAGTCAAATACTATAAGTAAGCCTCATCATTTATGAACATTTTAAAGGACAACGGAAATGAGATCAGATGTACTCAACCAATTTCATGTGTAAAACCAATTTAATCAAGGATACATCATCTACCAGAATCTAAATAAAGGTTTGGTTATATCCTTCCCCATCCCCTATATTGAACAGTAGAAAGAAATAAAAGAATCAATCAAAATAAAATGAGGAAAAGGTGGGATCCAAATTGATTAACTTGGGAAAATTATGGAAAACCAGTCACATGCAGGTTAAAATCATAACCGGAGTCAAACTTATTAATAGATTAACAAAGAAACAATTATATGGTACCTCGATGGATCTTGCGTTCTTCAAATTTTGAAATATGGTTTCCTTAGATTTCTTCAATACTCCTAGAATGAAGAGTTCAAGGAAAAAACTATTATATGACCCGAGTAAAAGAAACTTTAACATCACTGATTCTCCAAAACCTTTCATACCATTCATGTCATAGAGGCAGACATTCTTCACACCAATAGAGTCCAGCCACTTCAACAGTTTAACAACTTCGGAAATCTGATAAGCTTCTTCACTTTCTATGACAATGGCAAGGTACTGAACCCTTTCTGAATGATGAGACTTGTATTTCTCTAGTACTCCACGAGAGATGAAATAGCTTTCCAACAAATTACCCACGACTACTATGAAATACCATGTGCTGACAATTATTTGCAGAAAGTACCATAGCAATCGAAGCCAGAGATCTCCAATCTGTACAACCCACAATGAATGGGCGTTTAAATTTTAGGTTGAATGGAAAAGGATATGCTCAGTTGCATAGACCAACCCCTTATGTTAAATATCATTGTGTTCAACAATATATAGATCAAAGATGTATCTAGATACTTTGAAGTCAATCTCTATTGAAGTTAAAGATGTGTCTAAGACAGCATGCTATTTGAAAGAGATAAAGTGCTTGAAATTCAAAGAATTAGCTGCAGAACATCACAGGGTCTCTAAACAACTTTTAATTAGAACTCAAGTCAATAACTAACAATTGGCTATAAAATTGAATGAATACTTTGTTTCTACTAAAAGCCCTTAATATGAAATAGATATCTCTCAGAATATTACTAAGTATTCTTGATATTGCAACTACAAAATTAAAATCAGTATTCATATATGCCTAAAAAAAGATTGAATAATTTAGCTATTTTATCAATTAAGAAAATTGAATACCTAACTTTCATTATGCAAAATTTCTTTGAAATACAGTTTGCAGAGAGTTGTAGTACTGATGGAAGATTGGGCTGAAGGATATGAAGAGGTGAAGACTTACAGCAACAATAAACCGAGAAAACTTGTGAGCTCCATCTCTAAAATCCATGGATCCTAAAAACATGAAAAACATCAATTAGATCAATTTGAAAAGGAGAAAAACAAAGTGGGAAACGGAAGAAGATGAATCGATTAAGCGAGGAACGAAAACGTGAAGGCAGAAAGCAATAGACTAACAGAGACGTGAATGCATAATTGCAACGAAGAACGCAGAAAGAGAGGAAGAAGAAGATGACGCGAACAAAACCGGGTTAGGATTCAGCAAACACGAAAGAGAATAGGGATAATCACGACAAGAATAAGAGAGAATCGGAATGGCACCTGAAAGAGAAACCGAACGACACAAGCATTTAATTTGCGGCGCCAAGTGAGTAATTAGAGAGAACAAAGTGAAGATCAAAATTATTTAAATTATTGTATTTTTTAGTATCGAATTTTTTGATAGATTGAGGAAACTATTATTTGACTCACCATATAAATTATTGTTGACTATAATTTTATATTCATCTTTCTTTCTTTTCCTTATAACTTTATGCATCTTTCTCAGTCAACAATACTGATAAAAAAAATAATTGTACTCCTAACTTTGACCATACATTTTAATCGATTTTTTTTTTAATTTGTTAAATATCTCACACAAATTTGAAATACAACATTAATAGTATATAAGATGATGCAATCTTTATTTTATAAGTCAACTTTGTGAAAGTTTGTTGATTTTATCAGGTTACTCGTTATTGAATCATCCATTATATAGTTTCATGTACAACGATCGAACCATCTATTATATAGTCACGCACACGAGTTAGCAAGTTTAGACGTAAAAGAGGTATGTTGAAAATTTTACATCAATTAGAAATATGAACATTTAATAGTGCAAATTTCATCTTATAGATCGATTTTATAAGATTCTGTTAAATGTAAACTTCACTTCTTAAAGCTAGTCGAAATTATATTTTATAAAGCTAATCGAAATTAAACTTTATGAAGAAAAAATTAGGTACAAGTTGTAAAAGAAATAAAGTATTAATTAGTTTTTTTTTCTATTATATGTGATGGAGGTACGAAGAAAGAAAAATATATCATTAATAACACAGGTAATATATAATAAAATGAGTGTTGATAAAATTACTCTATTTAAAATAATATTGAAAAATTGCACAACATAAAGATGCTGATGTAAATGAGAGATAAAGTAAATAAGTGTATATTTATTTCAGAGGTTGTCTACAATTGACCCAACCTTTCTTGGGGTTGTCTTAAAATGATATTAACACATCATTTTAGTTTGTAAGAGATTTTCACCTCTCTCGAAGCAATATTAAAGAATAACCAATTAAATTACTGGTTTTCTTCATTTATACATGATCCAAATATCAATATTTGTCTAAAAAATGATAAAAGTAAAATAAAATCTTAGTGAAAAGAACAATCAAATAAATATTAAGCACATAAAATAGAATATGATGTGTGCAGTAGGATCCTCCTCGTGTATAATTTTATACAGAATGAATTACAATGGCAGTACATGAACAAGATCAGCTAATGCTCAAACTAATGGTAACATCATTAGCCGTAGTTGTTCTAGAAGTAAATCAACTAGCTCCCTTTAAATGGTGAAAGATCCACAAAACATATATATGGGTAAAGAAATAATGATGTAATTATCTCTGCCTCAAGCTTTCAAGGGAGCTTCTGTGCTCTAGAAACATTCCAAAGTGAAGAAGCATCGCATTTGATCCTGTTCTTTGCACTTGTTTCTTGAAGGGACCAAAACGGAGGGTTAGAAATCCTGGTGCTGTAATCTATTTACATTCGCCACCAAACAAAAAGGAAGTTTGGTGCATGAAAACCTTCTCATTGTGAGGTCGGAGAGGGGTTTAGGGTTTAAAGTTTAAGGTTTAGGGTCCGGAAAGGTCTACGCAGTGAGTGGGAGACCCACCCATGACCACCAAAAAGAGTGTGGACTCTGACCCATGCAAGTCCCACCTGTAGACACCACCATAGTCTGTAAAAAACCAGACCATTTGGCAAATTCCTTCTAATGGCCAGTTTCTCAAATGAATAGCAAAAAAAATTGAACCAAGGATATACTTCCCAAAGTCCTTGCTCCTAAAAAATATCCCCTAAAAGCTGATTCCTTGGCTCCCGAGCTACTTCATAATAAAAAACAGATGATTATTTGTCTCTGAACTTCAAAACTAGACAACAAATATAACAACTGAAGATGACTTTCCCTTTAAACTTTACCAGTTTCACAACTGAACCAAGAACATAACTAGTTTGAGAAAAAAATAGTAAGTATATTTGCTAATAGCGGATGATTGGCTATTGTAACAAAAATCACAAATGACTTGCTATTCTTCTGTACTCATAGATTTCACAGAATTTCCAAATTAGCACATGGTAAAACAGCAAAACCTTAAACCCTAAACAAACAGCAATAAAGAATGGTCTATTCTTGTATCAGAAATGAATCTGGCACGCAAATGGCTGACCACAAATAGATCTTTGAAACCACAAATGAACCTCTGTTTGCAAATGATTGGAGGAAAAACCTCTTGTTAGGAGGTAGGTGAACATATCCATTCATTGCAATAAAGGCCAGACAACTTATTGTATTAAAAAATCTTTATATCAATCTCAGTTTATTGGTTATATAATGCAAGTACGTCACACACTTAATATAATTTGTCGCTTCTTAGAATATTAGCGAATAACAAAAACATTATTGAGACGTAATTTGCTCCAAAAGATATCAAGGATAGAAATTTAATTTTGATATACCTTGGCATCTAATAGTATGTTTGATCATAGATTATCAAATCATTACCTCTGGCATGATGTAACGACAGGAGGAAAAAGAACATGATTTCTTCAAAATCCCATGTTTCTGCAAAAACCCACATCTGCAGATGAAAATCAATAACAAATGAAAGGCATCATAAGATATTGGAGATTACGAAACAGCAACCACTTACTAGATTAACCATTTCTTCCATCCTACCTGCATTCATTTTCCCTCAGTTGTATAACTCACATTCTATCTGTAGTTCTGTACATCAAAAATCTAATCCGCATCGGTTACCTCCTCATGAAGCCAGCAAATATCCTGCAATGTCGACAGAAAATGCAAAGTAAACAGGGTCAGAACAAACATGCATAAATAATAACTAAAGGATCTAGTAGATTTACAGAGCGGTTGTGTAACAAATATCATGGCGAGTTTGACAAATACTTTTACCACTGAATGCATAAAGGAAGCACTTAATGTTAACATGTTTAAAATAACTCAGCAAAATGTCATGGAAAGTTTATCCTTGGGTTGTTTTGTACTTCGCAAAGTTAGAGCAAGTGTAACAAACCATTTGGCATATGCTGTCTGATAATTGTAGAGCTTCTTGCCACCTACCAACCCTGGTAAGGCCTTTGATGAGGTAGACAAATGTGCTAAGCTCTGGAACAACATTCTTATTTATCATGCTTGCATAAAGCTCAAAAGCTTTATCAACCTTACTTGCAAGGGACAGACTCTCAATTAAGGAAATATATAGATATTTGTTGGCAACTGCAGGGCTTGGAGATGATGAAATCTCCTCAAGTAGATTCAGCGCAACTTCCAGTCTTCCAGCCTTGATAAATTTATCAACCAAAATTCTGTATAAAGACTCGACTGGGGCTGATTCATTCTCACTCAGCTCATCTAAAAGCCCAATTGAGATTACAAACTCTCGGTTAAAGCCCTCAATAATTTTACGGTAACTTGACAAATGCCTTGGCCAATACGTCTGTGTCATTTCATCTAGAAGTCTGTGTGCTTCATCAAGAAGGCCAGTGGAACAACAATGATTTATCAAGACCCTGTAGGTTATAAAGTTTGGTGCACAGCCCTTTGAGCACATACCAGTATATAGCTCAAGACACTGTTCAATATTTCCTAATTTCCCAAAGCCATCAATCATTGCAGTATAAGTTACGACGTTTGGATAACAACCCACTTCTTCCATTTTAAGCATGAGCTTGTATGCTTCATCTGTCTTTCCAACTTTACAGAGCCCATCAATCATCTCTGTGTAAATAACAACATTTGGAGTGCAAGAATTTTCTAGCATCTTGGATAAGACCTTCAAAACAAGATCCAATCGTTTTTCTTTAAACAGACTATTAATTAAAGAACTGTAAGTGTACAAATTCGGACTGTATCCACGCTCTGACATCTTTACAAACACCTCCCGTGCACTTTCAAGCTCTCCAGTCTTGCAAAACCCATCTATGAGAGCATCATACACTATTTGGTTAGGTTCACAACCATTAATTGACATGGTATCCAATAATTCACGGGCTTCTTTAACCCTGTTTGCTTTGCATAAGCCATCCACCAAAGCCCCGTATGTAATAATATTTGGTGTTTCACAATCATTGTCATCTAGCTTAAAATACATGTCAATGTCAGAGGATTCCATGTCACCTTGCATTCTGGCATAGATCTGGCAAGCTTTATCAATCTGCCCAGCCTTACAATGACCATCAATTAAAGCAGTATACGTAACAACATTAGGCTTGCAACCTTCAATCAACATCATCTGAAATAGTTTATTTGCATCAAACACCTTTCTTGCTTTCAGGTATGCATGAATAAGTGCAGTATAAGTCACGACATTTGGGATGCATCCGTCTCTTAACATCTCATCAAACCACTTGTGAGCCTGTTGAATAAGACCAGCTTTGCAAAAGCTATCAATTAAAATAGTGTAAGTATAAACACTGGGAACAATGCCATTCTTCTTCATTTCTTCAAACAACAAAAAAGCCTTCTCTACCTTGGAGGCATCACAAAGAAAACCAATCACTTTAGAATATGTACTATCATCAGGAATGAAACCCTTGCTCATCATTTCGCATATAACCTTAAAGGCTTCATCAAACTTTCCAGCTCCACAGAGACACCGCGCAAAATTGCTGACATTTACCTTATTTAACACAAGCCCTGAATCCAACATTTCACTGTAAGCCTTTTCAGCCAATTCCAGAACATCAGACCCGGGCAGCTCCTCGTTGCCACATACACTACCAATGAATATATTATACAGAAGATAGCTGGGTTGGCACCCACACTTATCCATTTTCTTAAACAACTTATAGGCATAAGAGTAATCCCCAGATTTACAATAAGCATGTACAAGAGAATTAAACATCTCCCGATTAGGATAACAGCCTTCTGTCATCATCATGCTAAGAATTCTCTTACACCTACCCAGCTGCCCTTTCCCCAGACAACCAGAAACCAAAACTCTATATGTGAAAACATTGGGAATGCAGGAATTCGACCGCATTCGATCCAAAATTTCCATAGCTTCTTCAAAACGCGAAGCTTCACACAACCCAGAAACCATCCTATTATAAAAAACTGTGTCAGGCACAAACCCCTCCTTCTCAATCAAACTCAGTGCATCCCCAAACCTCCCCACTTTGCAGAGGGAATAGGCAAAACAACTGAGAGTATATCCATCCATCAAAAACCCATAATTGGACATTTCTTTCTGAACCAAGTATGCAGTGTCTAACTTATCAGCCCTAAGAAAAACCTGAATCAAAGCATTGTAAGTGGCAGGAGAAGCCTGGTACCCGAAATCCTTAAGCCTCCCCAACTCTTCCAACGCCACATTCCACATCCCATTCCTGCAACACTTCTGAATGAGAACATTGAGCAACTTCCGAAGCAGCTCTCTGTCATCATCCCTAATTTGCATCAAAAACATGTCGGAAACTCTGTCATGAACCTCATTGCAACACAGCAACTCAATCAGCGCAGTGTACACCACAGGAGTGTGGGTGTAACCGATTTGGCGACTCGCCCAGAGGAAAAACTCGACGCACAGCTCAGGCCGTTTAACGAGATTCATCACCTCAACAACCAGAGACTCGCTGAGCTTGCCCCGGAACTGCCTCAAGAAATTTCGGGTTTCGGAGCCAAACCCGGTTCTGATTGCGTTGGACATGGATACGGCGTCGTTGGAGGAGTCATCGGAGTGGGTGGAGGAATTGATCAAAGCGTTGCGGAGGAATGCGTAGTGGTGCGACAAAAGGAGGGAAGAATCGTGCGAAGTGTCATCGTCGTCGGAGGGAAGAAGACCTGGGAGAGGGTGGTGTGAGGAATTGGAGAAGTGTTGTTTTGGGTGTAAGAATTGGAGAGAGCGAGAGAGAAGATTGTTCAACTCTCTCTTCTTCATAATCATCAATCAAAATCAACAACAAACACCAACCAACCAACCCTTTGTTCTAGGGTTTAAGAGAAAGAACAAAACAAAATAATAAAACCCTTAACTCCATTTCATTTTCAAACAACTCATCATCATTTCAATTTTGCATTTCTACACTGAACTGTAATCAAGTTTGAATTTTTAATTTTGTGTAAATTAACTAATTTTTTCACTGTTAGACTAAACCTAATTGTTTCTTTTCTGATTCTCTCCACACCATATCAATTCAAAATGTATCCAACACAACACAACTAAAATGTCTATTTTATCCATTTAAAATATTTTAACCTTTTATATTCAGATCTCGATAGCTAAGTTCGGAACTAATATATTACTTTTGAATTTGACTATCTAGAAGTGTATCTGAACAGTACAAATGACATTCTCAAAACTGAAATTCAAGATGCATAAACAAATAAAAATGAGTTTCGAATTTTGATTCTCAACACCATTTACAACATATCATTCCAAACATAAAAATTAAAAATTTGAAACTCATAATTTACTCAAATCTTCAAAAACTTAATTGAAATACAAAAATAACCTTATAAATTTTTAAATTCGGAGTATATAACCGTCACTTTCAAATTTATACATGTGAATTTTAAATTTTATGATAAATATGTTTCTTAAATAATATAGTGTAAGGAGAAATTGCATATCTTAAATGATATAGGGAGAAAATGCCTAGCTTATGGTCATTTGTTGGACTTTATTGTGATCATTAGATGTGATGTAAAATTACATTGAATGTGGTGATTTTCAATCTTAAACTAACAAAATAAACAGATTTTTTTATAGAGATTAAAATAAAATAAAACACTACTTTTTAAGAATTAAAAGAATATATATTTTTTTATAATTGAATTTTCTAAACAAAATTTGGAATTTAAATTTTACGAGAACATTTTAATATCTCATTTTATTTTGATAATTCGAGTACAAAAACAGTTTTTTACGTACCAAACTTGCATTTATTATTGATAATTTTATACAACATAGGATGGTGAATTTAAAAGTATAATTAAACATAATAACAAAGGCTGGTGTAATTGTTGAACGTTGGCTAATTCTTATCCACTTTTTAATTTCTAAAATCATCCTTCATTCTGAATAAAAAAACAATTTTAAAATATAAAAAATACATTTTAAAAAAAGTAATTATGGAATTAAAAAATACATTTAAAAAAATTCTGAAAAATATTATAAAAATTCAAATCCAAAAACATATTTCAAAAAAAACAGATTTCGAAATGTATTTTAATCCACAATTCCTTTTATTTAAAAACTGTAAGAACATTTTTTTTCTTTTCACACAAATATGGAGTGCATATTCAAAGGTCATCAATGCACTCGTAAAGTACTCTTTTCTTCTTCTTCTTCGGGTCCTTCTATTATTCTTGTAGTGTCTGTTTCACTCTCTTGTGGATGCCTTGTCATGTTTTAATAATAATAACTTCATTATTTATCTTAAACCATTATTGCTTCAACTTAATTTATCTTACAGAACTTAAAAAATAAATACTTAAGAAAAAGATTAAGCTTAAGTTTCTCTTCTCAATATAATATCAAAGTCATTTTGCATTATCTTAAAGATTGTTCGTTGAGTTTATCAGAACACCTTCTATCGGGTCATTATCGTATTACCCATAATATATAGTCTCATGTACGAGTTGGTAACCTTAGCGTAGGAGATGTGTGAAAATTCCACGTCGACCAGAGATAAAACAATTCATAATATATAAGTAAGTGCAAACCTCACCTTATAATCCGATTATATGAGATTGAGATTTTAATATATATAATTAAGCTTCTAAAGAAAGAAATTAAGTGGTAAAGGGCTAAACATGTTAAATAAATTTGGTTATTTGTTCCTCTATGCATTACACTAATCAGGTAGTAACAAGAAGTGAAGCATGAAAAGCAAGAAAGAGGAACAATACAGAAGCCAAACACATTCTGCATTTTAAGCCACTCAACCAGTTCAACAATTCAACACCACACTTTCAAGTCTTTGAAAGGGAACATGAGTATGGACATATACCAAACCAAGTGGAACATTTTAATAATCATTATGAAGACTTTTATGGTCTAAAATACAACATTTTGTACATATTCTGCATCTGATAACAACACATATCATTCTTACTTACACCAGTATAATTAAACTATATTCTATAGTTATTTGATTTCTGAACTATACTTTTTTCTTTACTACTTTCCTCCTATATTTTGCAGTATACAAGACAGTGAAGAAGTTCCAACACCGGCCTCAGTGAACAGTGGCTCAGGTATTGTAACCTTATAAGGCATGAGATGATGCCTCAGGTTTGCCAGAAATACAAGAATTCCTAGCTAAATGGTTATCATCTTCTTCAATCATACGTTCTTCCTTATATGCTTCATTTCTTCCTGCTTTATTCTGTATCTAGTCTTGTTTCCGGTCTTTGTTTAGTATTTTGTCTCCTAATTAAGTGAAACTATACTAGTTTTTATTACATGATCGATATTTGATCTGTTTATACTGTGATCGTGATCGAACTCGACCCATGACACCACACTACCAATACTACTAATACTACTGCATGACATTAGTTTAGTAGTATTCTATAATGAGGGCACCCCCCATTGGAGATCTATGTGGGACACCCTTTCTCCTCTTAGCAGACCTGTAATTTACCACTGTTGGTGGTGGTGTTGATGGTGTGAAGCTCTGGATTTTGTTTCTTGCACTTTCATTGCTGATGCCATTTATTGATTCTTCACAATCCGACCCATCTGTCTCAGCAAACAGTTTCTTCTTCCGGAACTTTTTGGAGGTTCCAACTATCTGTGGGGAAAAAATTGAAGACTTGAAAAGTGGTGGCAAGTGTAATAGTACCAGTTTTCTTAGAACTAGAGCAACTTAAACACTTGCATTGCTAGTGCCAAAAAAAACTAACAGATTTGTGATGATAATGCAGACATTTTATTAACAAATCTCATTTCTTTTACATGTTTCTCTTATGACATGATATAATCAGCAAAACCAGTCACTTTTTTTTTTCTGCATGCAAATATATATAATCAGTAATTAACAGTATTATTATACACAATACCTTACAACCAAGAGAGCAGAAGCTGAAAGAATCAAGAAGGCTACGCTCACAGACTTGGCAGGTGTTGGTTGTAAAAAATAGACACTCACTCACACTTAAATTCTCTCTAAAAGAAACACTCTTCTTTGCAATTCTCTCTATTGTATTTCTTTCTGTGGTGTATCTTACAATTGAGAGAGCATCCTATTT
>Ga0123342_1000495_pt1 | contig 62459 bp, 30 predicted proteins | sample Turbeawhitnodule_FD_89960 | JGI IMG/M metagenome (GOLD analysis project Ga0123342, IMG submission 89960) | Root nodule microbial communities of legume samples collected from Mexico - Turtle bean Mexico white nodule | ecosystem: Host-associated > Plants > Roots > Nodule | place: Mexico: Nepantla... | reverse complement strand
TCAGAAGAGTTTGTGGGAAGGATTGTATTGTTGTAGAATCCATTAGCGTTGGCTGTAGCGTTGGAAGATAAGGAAGAGAGGAGGGTCCTCACGCTCGTCTGATAGGAGCTGTTGTCACTGCTTATGTCTTCTTCACTGCAAAATCGGTAAAGATAATCAGCGCCCTTTGCTTGAGGAGTTGCGAAAATGAAGAAGGTAAAACAAAGGAAGATGAGCTTGAAGGGATTCCAGGCCATGCTTCTCTTCATCTTCCACAACACTCTCATACGGTGGGTGGATGAATTCTTGTTGTTCATATTAGGATACACCATTAATAATCAAGAACTGATATTTTAAAGTAAACGGTTTGAAAAACAGTCATCTTCACAGTGGTGTCAGAAGTTAAATAGACCATTTTTATATATTTTTTTCTTTTCAATTTAATATTCTACCAATTTAAAATTATTCTTTTTTAAAAACACTTTCCATTAAAATATAGGGTGATGGTGTGAAGTTTGAAACCCTTAAAATTCTTGGGCATCAGCATGGTTTTTGACATGGCACATTGTGTCTCTCTCAGAAACAAGGAAAGTTGGTAGATTGTAAAAGAAAAAAAAGACGATAATTAACACTCCTTACATTAAAAACACATTATTAACAATTCATTAAATTAATATGTTTTTTAATATGAAATATTATTTTATTATTTTTAGGGGTTGTCATATAATTGAAGGTTTATTAAGAAGATAATGGAAATTGTATTAGGAAGGAACTTTAAACTTAATCCAACCAACCCAATCAATTCGTGCGTGAAACAACATATTATGGTTATCTGATAACGTCACTATAAAGCTAAACAAATTTTTACTATAATAAATTAAAAAATAATTATGATATCAATATTAAATAGTGAATTTTAAATGTAACTTAATCTCATAAAATTATTGAGATAAGATTAACGTCGACGTCAATCTCTAAGAAAGTGTTTTACTGTTGACTTTGAGGTATCAAAAAGACCATTTCTCTTCTGTTAACTATACAAAAACTAGAAGAAGAAAAACTATAGAAAAAGAACATTTCTCTTCTGTCAACTTGTATGACAGTCTTGTGCGTCTATTAATCTATTAAACCATAAAGACCTGGTTACCCAAAAGTCAAGGTGACTTGCACAAATTCACAATGGAAAGGGTCCACAGTAGCCAAATGTCCTTTTCTTTTCATACAAATCTAACTTATAAATTTTTTTAATAGTATCGAAAACCTGTTGTACAAATTTTTGAAAATAATGTAATATAAAAACTAATTTTTGAAACAAATGAATTATAATTAAAATAAATTTTACATTAAAATAATAATTACTACCAAATTTTCATAAATAAAAATTATATTTCAATATAAAAAATATTAAAATAAAATAAATAATAAAATATCAAAAAATGATTAATTTTTATTCATTATTTTAATTATTTATTTATTATGTTTAGTAATATAACTATTAGTAAAGTATTAAAAATGATCTAGTAGATTAAAAATACTAACATTTGTGCACTCAAATCGATGATCGAGGAGTAAAAATAATGTTTAAATGCTCTTAATATGACTAGCAACTAAGTAATGTTCCGTATAAATATTTTAATGTCTTCTTAGATCTACAAATATGTGATACTTTCTAGGAAGTACAAATTTGTCTTTTGTATTCAATTAACCTAATAATATCCTATACATAGTAGTCAATACTTGCTTGTTCACTCCAACCACCAATTGCTCATCGTCGCCAACTTCTACTTCTCGTCGTCGTCGATCACCATCATCGTTGATCACCACCTCTGACCCTTTTATCCTCGTCGTCAGTGCCATTGCTGCCACTGTCTGTCATCATTGTTGGTGCTACTTTCTTGCAAGTGTTATTTTGGTATCAATTCATCAATACACTCGATTTTGGTACCGAGTAGATTTGACATTTAACCTTGTAAGATTCAAGAGTTTTCAGGATATGATTGATGTTATAGGTGCTTATTGACACAATTTGTCGGCTCCTACTTATCATGAAATTAGAGTTCCACTTCTCAACAAGGATGTTGCCCACCCTTGTTGAAGGATCATAAATTGCAGTGTAACAAACATATTGTTCTATTATGTCAAATGCATGAACAAACCGGAAGCAACAATGTTTGATTAATTTTTTTGTGAGCTCCCTTGCAGAATAATGTTTGTCAAGTGCATTGATGGTTCTAAATTTGTGAAGACAAGAAAAAAGCTATTTGAGATGCTTGATACTCTTGTGGAGGAGATTAGAGAAGAAAATATTGTTCAAGTTATCACAGATAATGGAAGTAATTATGTGTTGGCTGGTAAATTGTTGGAAGAAAAAATACCTTATTTCTATTGGACTCTTTGTGCTTCCCACTGTATAAATTTCATGCTTGAAGACATTGGAAAACTTTCTTTGATAAAAAAGACAATTCAAAGAGGAGTTAGTCTTGTTGGTTTTATCTATAGCCATTTTAGTTCCTTGAGTTTGTTTAAACAATTTACAAATAAGAGGATAAACAAGTTATAAGGTGTTACCTCTTATTTATCATTACAAACGTTGCATCAAGAGAATAGAAATTTGAGAAAGATGTTCACTTAAGATGAATGGAGCAAGAACAAGTTGTCTAAGGAAGCTAAGGAAGCTAAGGGGATGGAAGAAACAAAAATTGTTCTCATGCCTTCATTTTGAAATCATACCGCATTTACTTTCAAAGGTATGGCTCCTCTTGTTTATGTACTTCGTATGGTGGATGGAGAAATAAAAAATAGTTATGAGCTATATATATGAAGCAATGGAGAAATCCAAGGAAACAATAATGAAGTTATTCAATAACAATGAAAGTAAATACAAGGATGTATTTACAATCATTAATAATATATGGACACGCCAACTTCATTGCCCATTGCATGCAGATGATCACTTTTTGAACTTAGAGTTCTATTATTCCAACCTAGAAATGGAATATGATTTAAAAGTTACAAATGGATTGTATGCTTGTATCAAGAGGTTGGTGTCAAGTAAAGATGTGCAACAAGAAATTTTAACCGAGTTGCCTCTTTACAAGAGTGGAAGTGGACTATTTGGTGTTGATTTTGAAAAAGAATCAAGGAAGACACAATCTCAGGTTAGACACTTAAATGTTTTATAAATTGCATTAAGATATAAATTATATCATACAATAGTTACATTTAAGTTACTTTTTCTTACTTTTACAGTTGAATGGTGGAAGGAGGGCATGCAACTCCCAACTTACAAAAGCTAGCAATTAAAATTTCAAGTTTGACATGTAGGTCATTGGGATGTTAGTGCAATTGGGGTGTATTTAATCAAGTAATCATTATTCTTCATGACATGACTCATTTGATTATTATCTTTTTGTAGAATGTAGAAAGAAATTAATTCATATTTTACTTATTCATAATGCAAATTCATTATTAAAAAAAAAGGAATAGACTGGACCACAAAAGGTTGCATGATTTGGTTTGCCTAAAGTATAACCAACAACTTGCTCGAAAATACAATATTAGGGATGAAATAAACCTTATTGTACTTTGTGACATTGATGAATGCAATGAGTGTTTAGTGGGCCAAGTAGATGATGATAATGATAATGAATACGTACGGGGACATGAGTTGTTTTTTTATGATAATCTCACTCTTAATTGTACATTTTTTTATGAAGCTTCAAGTGTTGGAGAACCAATAACTTATACAAGGAGACAAGCAACCAGTAGAAGAAAGAAATCATCAAGTGGTGGTATTGTCACTGGATCATCCCATGCTTCTAAGAAAGGTACATGTGCAACTGAAACCCCAACAAAGAGGGGCAAAGAGAATATTCAAATTAGGGTTGGGAATGAATTACATGCTAGTTCTGATTCTAAGTATAAAAAATTACTTCACTTTAGCAAGAGTTTATCAGAAAGTGAAGAGGAGGGAAATATACCCCATCAAATAATACTAAAGACAATTATGTTAGAATTTAAGAAGAGTGAGATAATTAGAAGTTTAAGACATTTATTTTATGTTTTTTTATTTTTATTTTAAGTAAGTTTTGAACTTTAAATTTGTGGTGTTTTCATTTTATGTTATTGTTATTTAAATTTTTAAATATAATTTAATTATTATGTATGACTATCTCTTTTATTATTTTTGTATTATAATTATATTTTTATATATTTTTTAAATTATCTATATGTATATATTGAATTTCTTTTAACCTCAATGATTAGGCTATAATCGTTATGATTTTCATTATAATTTTATAAATTATTTTTGAAATCTCAATATTTTTTATTATCTTATAAATAACGCGATACCAAGTAATAACTTTTTCTCTCTTTTTTCTAAATAAATGCTATAAATAATTTTAGAAGAAACGCCATAGTCCATAACCACTCTAGGAGAACTTGTCCACTTAAATTTCTCCTTCTGCTATGAACTATTCATCATAATCTATGAATGACTTGATTTTTTTTTATGTAGAAATAAAAAATGATTGGCCACACAAAGTTGTCTTGTTTGTTATTTCTGTCGTTATCATTGTAGTTATATTCTTCTTCTCTTTTTCCTGTTACTTCACAAGAAGAAAAACAAAGAACTACAAAATATTCGATAAAATTGTAAGTACTGTGAACTAGAAAAAGAAATCAAATACATACTTCTTAACAAGCAGACATGGAAAACTCTACATAGTTTAATATTTGAAGCATTTTTTCTAGTTGGACATGAAAGTACTGTGGTAGAGCCATTGCAAAAATCATATTTTATATATATATATATATATATATATATATATATATATATATATATAATTTATCACCAAATTAGTTAGTATATTTATAGTATGAGTATGCTAAAATACTTCATAAATATATAGAGATTTGCCCATCACATCTACTTGCAAAAACAACATTGATAATTTAATATATTTTTATTAGTTTTAAACAAATATAATTAAGTATAATGCACACATCATTCGCTTGTGGTAAATTCCAATGTGGTAATTGAGAGTTCTACACATCATCTCCATGTCACTTAGGTTTTTTTTTTATCAATTTTGAATTTCTTTAAACATTTCAAACAATTTATGAGAATTTGGAGTGAAAATTTCTCCTAATATCATCCTCATGTTTAGTTCTCTACATCACCATTCTTTCTATGAGGAGAAAATATTATAGTTAATTTAGAAAAGTAATACATGGATTAATTACACATAATGAAAATCATTCAAGTTAAAACCAATAATTGATGGTCAAGCTTAAATAGATCAATTGAACTAATTTCACTCAGCAAGAAGAATTATATGAGTAACAACCACTAAAAAATTATTAAATAACAACTAAATTTAGAGATAAAAATAATTAATTATTATATTGACTAAGTTAAATACTATTTTAGAGACCAGAAAATTATTAGTATCTAAAGTGATTTCTATTATTAATAAAAATGTATCAAGTAGTCTCTAAACTGGTATCTAAATTAACTACTAATATTTTAGATTTTAAATTAGTATTTAATGACTAATGAAGATTAATTTAGAGTATAAAGTAGTTGTTAGTTAAAACTTGATAACTTAGGAATTACTTTATAAATTTTTATTAATAATAAAAATTAATTTTGATAGTAATAATTTTTTAATTTATAAAGTGGTATCTAATTTAGTCAATATAATAATTAATTGTTTTATAAAATTAGTTTTTATTTAAATATTGTTTTGTAATGAATGTTTCAATTGAAGTCCTTTGTGTCGTCAATTGAAGTCCTTCATGTCTTACAATAAGTTAAGTTGCTTTGAAATTTCCTAATCCACCTAACCAAGAAAAACACATTGTTTTACATCCTCTACATGCTCATGGCTTCCACTGTATTTATAAATTAGCTATAAAGAGCCTATGAAATTGTAACTTGTGACACAATCATTGAGTATGGTTCATTCTTCTTCTAAGTTTGAATCATGTAACACGATAAACAAGTTTTGAATACCAACCATGGAGGATAAAGAATTACTCTACAATAATTGCGCGACTCGTAGGCATTGAGTTTGTGATTGTTGTGTTGCTACGTATAATAAGGATGGTGTGAAGGGATATTGTGGAAAATCTTGAGATAAAAAGTGTAATAGTGAGAGATGCAACAAAAAGGGTTTGGGTTGATGATGATGGTGTGTTTCTTAGTGGGCTGCTTTTTTCTGCACTCAGCACCCCATAAATTTTATAATTTCAAAAATATTCTTTTGTAAAAAAAGTTAAAATGTTTGAAAGTTTAGTTATGGAGGTGTGATTTTTGTATATTCTTAATTGTGTAATTATAGAAAATTTGGATGAATCTAATAAAATGTTCTGGATTAGTCATTCTGTAATGTAAAATTATATTCTAGATTATATAATTTGAAGCGTGTTTTTTTTTAAAAAAAATTATATTTTAAATTATGTAATTCAAAAGTCAATTTATAATACAAGAAACTTTTTTGGATGGGTAGAATTCCATTTTTTTTAGAAAAAATTATTCTAGATTACATAATTTATAAGTTTTTTCTAAATTTTGAAAAAAAAAAACATTTCATATTACATAATTCGAAATCTGAATTCAAAAATAACTTTTGAATTTTTAATACAAAATGTATTTTATTAAAATGTGTGTTTTGCTTAATACAAAAGTCTTTTTCTGAATCTAAAAGAAAACTTTTAAATTATAAGTATTTTTTGACTGAAGGACAAAAATATATTTTCACATAATGTACATAAAAAAAGTATGAAGGTGTAGAAAGAAGCAACATTCTTAGTGATAATACTTTAAGTCCATATCGTTACTTATTTTTTATTTTATTTATCCTTGTCTATTATAATTAACTAATACAATTCAAAAAGAAACTAAATTAATAGACATAAAAAATAATTATTGATTAATGTTGTGTCAAAAAATAAATAAAAACAAATAAAGAGATAGAAAAATATTCATTAATTATCATTGACTATAGCAAATTCATAAAAAAAAAATAGTTATAATGATCTAATACAAATCCATTACGAAATTTCAATTTCAAAATTATTTATCAATTCCATTGATAAATACACTTCTTATAACAAATGTGATTAATTAATCCATCATTCTAATTTTTTTCTTCATTATAGAACAATAACTCCTATTATGTATATAAAATATTGTGTCACAAAATTTCATCGAGTTTTGATTGTACGCAGTCCAACTTAACCTTTGCAAGATGTGAGTTTTTATTAAAATAAAACAGTATGAAAAATCACTCTACAACCATTTTTTAAATAAAACATTATATTATAATAAATAATAATTTTTTTACTATATTGTCATTTTTATTAACCTTACCTCCCTTAAAAGAAATGTGCCTCCAATACAATCCCCTATGATTTAATTTTCTGCACACCTTTTTTTTTTTTGTCACCTACCCTTTAACGTGCTGATAAGTGTCCTTATAATTGCTAGAGCATATAATTCATAAAGAAAAAGGAAAAAAAGTGATATGCAATGAGTAAACAATAATGACCTTTTGATAGGTCAAGGGTATCGAGAAAGGTTTAATTATGTGGGTATTGCATATAATGATTCAAACCTAAGAGAAATAACCCTAAAGAATACGAGAAATAACACTAAAGAATACGAGAAATAACACATGTTCAAAAGTTTTTTAAGTATAAAATGAATTGATCAAAAATATAGGTACCACCTAACTCCTCATTCATGAACACAGTTAATATAATCTAAATTTGAGTTTAGACATTAATCAAATTTCCAAGTCTTAAATTCTAAAAATGGTTAACTTGAAAGCAATGCAATACCTAATATTAATAATATTTGCTTAACACTAATACACTGCATTTATTCTATTAACAGGGTTAATTTTGCATAATTATTAATATGAGATTCTCTGTTTTATTAAGCAAACCACAGTCATTATTATTAATAATAAATATGGACACGTCAGTGTAAATTAACATTATTTATCAGGATAATATTTTGTATTAAATTTGTACAAAACAATAATCATCATGAAATAAAACTATATAGTAATGTTTTTAATATTTTTAAAGTAAGTAAATAGAAATGAAAGCATGCATTAATAATAACAGAGAAGAGAAAAGAAATGTTGCAGAGAACAGGAGCGTGAACATTAATTGTATATTTAAAACACAATAATACTATTTATAAATAAGCAATTGAAAAAGTATATTGGAATTAAAAAAAAAAGGCAAAGCGATAAAGAAATAAATAGTGGAGTACGATGAAAAGCAAAATCAGAAAAAGCGATTAAATATGGCATTAAGGAGGGAGCGAGTGAGGTGAAGAGAATTACGGGAGAAACAGAACGGGGGGAGAAGGCGAAGCATGAAAATCTGGTCCTGCCGGAAATCACCGCCACCACCGTCAGCGCCGTCGTCTGCTACTCCGCAACTGCCACCGCAACAATTGCTCCCACGACGTCGTTTCCCCGCTCCACCACTTGAATGAATGGGAAACTGCGGAACCAGAGAGGAATCTGCCGTAGTATCCAACGCGCAAGGTTCCAGATCTAGGGCTCGCAATTTTAGTATCAATTAGTTACATCATTTACTATTCGGCATCCTCTTCAATTCAATTTCACTGTGTTAACTCCGAACTCGCTCGCTCACTCACTCACATTGTTTGTATTTCGTTGCTTCAGTTCAGCAGCTTCACCATGCGGCGTCCTTGGGCGCCAGTGCGAGGAGTCAGAATGCCGGTAGCGAGAAGAAGCACGGTCACGGTCACGGTCACAGGCACAATCTGAGTGAGTGCGCTTCGGATCTGAGCGAAGCGTGTTCGACACCGCGCGGTAACAATAACAACAGCACGCACGTGATAGCGTTCACGCTCTACGAGTTGGAGACCATAACGAAGAGCTTCCGCGGAGACTACATCCTCGGCGAGGGAGGGTTCGGCACCGTTTACAAAGGCTACATTGATGAGAACGTTAGAGTGGGACTCAAATCGCTCCCTGTAGCGGTTAAGGTTCTGAACAAGGAAGGATTACAGGGACATCGAGAGTGGCTTGTGCGTTTTGCATCTTCTTGCTTTTTACTTACTTGATTAATTTGTTTATTTAATTTTGTGATTTTTGTGTGTGTGCAGACGGAGGTGAATTTTCTAGGGCAGCTAAGGCATCCTAATCTGGTGAAGTTGATTGGGTACTGTTGTGAAGATGATCATAGGCTGCTTGTGTACGAGTTCATGTTCCGTGGGAGTTTGGAAAACCACTTATTCCGAAGTACGGCCGTTTTTACGCTTTTGAAATGAAAATTTGGTTGTTTTCGTTCTTGCTTAGTTTAGGAATGGAATGGGTTTGGATCTAAGTGCAGAGAGATTTCTAGTGTTTTTTACTAAAGAGTAAAACAGCTATGGTTCGTAAATACTAGTACATAAGAATAAGTAATTTAACTAGGTTATGTTCAGATAGATTTCTCAACTAATAGTTCAAAGAAAAGAAAATAGAAAGTGAATCAAACTTAGCTTTTGGAGAAGTTAGACAGGATTTTAACTCATGGGAGGGGTTTGATTTGTTTTATCTGCTTTTTTCTTTTTCTTTTAAGTGATTAGTAAAAAGTTTATACAAACAGGGCCTTAAAGTGTAACATGCATTACTGGGATTGGATTTGGCTTTGCTGAAGCAGGAAGTTATGGACGTTGATTGGAAAATCAATGAAGTATTTTAAAGGAGCCTAGTTTCTGTGCTGCTGTTACATTATAATCCTTCTAACAGAATCTAAGCCACTGAGTGCAGTACACTTATAATGCATTAGAATTCCTGCGGAGAAAGTGGATATTTGGTTGCACTTGTTCTGTGTGGGAATGTGCTTTGAATTGATTGCACGACAGTTTTTCTAGATTTTCAGTTTAAGCTCTCAAAGATTGCCTAATTTATTTCAATTCTAGAGAGATTGTCACTGTTGTTTCCCCAATTCAAGATAACACAGCCTTATAGTTTACAACTAATGATTGACACATGAACTTTTGGATATGGTTGATTTAGAATCTGGAAATGTTGTTACTGATCTGCTTCAATATATTTTATTCACTTTGTAACTAGATAAATCATCTTGAACAATAAATTGTTCTGACTTTTTTTGTTCATTATTAGTTGTAATACTGAGTTAAGCTCAGACTTTTGCCTTCGGGTGTTTTTGAACTTGTGGATATGACCTTTCTTGATTCTTCCAGAGGCAACTGTCCCTTTATCATGGGCTACAAGAATGATGATTGCTTTTGGAGCTGCCAAAGGACTTGCATTTCTCCACAATGCTGAAAGGCCGGTTATCTACCGTGACTTCAAAACGTCTAATATATTGTTGGACTCGGTAAGTTTCTGGTAGTTTAATTTATCTCTCTCTTTGTTGTATCTTATGGCTGTTATAAAGGAGTTACTATTTTTTTCACTGTGATACCAAATGACTTCATAGGATTATACAGCAAAGCTTTCTGATTTTGGACTAGCTAAAGCAGGACCACAAGGTGACGAAACCCATGTATCCACTCGAGTCATGGGTACATATGGTTATGCTGCCCCTGAATATGTAATGACTGGTATGACCATTGTTTTTCAAATATGTTGAATTTGTAAAAAGAATGGAAACTACAAATTGCTTGAAAACTTGAATAAAAGATTTTTGTACCATCATGTTTTCTAATGTGAAGTAGCCAGGGGGAAAATTGTTGGATGGACCAAGAAAGAAGGTTTATGAAATAACTATGTTGGACTCAAGATATTGCTATCACATTGGGGGTCAATCCCAATTGTTTCCTGTCCTTCAATCTTGCAACTTGGCTACAGAATTTCTTAAAACGATCTATGCCGTCCTCTAAATATAAATTCAAGATCATTTTCTCATTATATGTCCTGATGTTTTCAAAATAACCAAAGTATTTCTACATTATATTGTCGCATACAATGAGCTACTGCCATTGTTCTGCATTCCCATGGGTGCATGTTTAAGCGTGCATTGACACATCTAAATTTGGCATTTGTGAAAATGGTCAGGCCACCTGACGGCTAGGAGTGACGTCTATAGCTTTGGTGTTGTTCTTTTGGAGCTCTTAACGGGAAGGAAATCAGTTGACAAGACCAGACCTGGGAAGGAACAGAGCTTGGTAGATTGGGCAAGGCCAAAGCTAAATGACAAGAGAAAGCTGCTACAAATAATTGATCCTAGGTTGGAGAATCAATACTCAGTGAGGGCTGCACAAAAAGCATGTAGCTTGGCTTATTACTGTTTAAGCCAAAACCCCAAAGCGAGGCCCCTAATGAGCGATGTAGTTGAGACATTGGAACCCTTACAAAGTTCCAGTGTTGGTGCAGGTGAAGTCTCATTATCTGGATCAAATAGTGTGAGTGCTGGGCCTTTTGCGATGAACAAAATCTCTGACTACCGTATGCGCCAAAGGTTTTCAAACAATGTTGGTCCTGGTGCTACCTGTCGATCTCCAAACCCAAATTGTTCACCAGGTGCCCCAGCAGCACTACGGGTGAGATGATAATCTCATGCAGCTTTAAAACCCTGTCTTCTTGGTGTGCTTCTCGAATCTCCACTTATCTCAAGAAATAGTAGTTGTTAAAATGGGTGCATCCTTGTGTTTTGTTGCTTTGTACATGATAATGTGACAAGAAGCCCGGTGCATAATTTTTGTATCCATGTTTGGGCTTGTGTTCATTGGGTGGGAACTATTGTGTGGAAATATGTGTAGTTGTAATCGTGGTGGCATCAGAACTAATGTAACTGGCTTGGCTCCTCCTCACATCATCAGCAGTGGAAGAGAAAGACGAGCGAAACACGCAAGTACCTAATGATGTATTTTATTGGAGATTATTAGGGAAACTGAGGGTAAGAAGAGGTAATCATAGTTAACATTTCTATATCATCCACTAATTGCTATTTTAAAAAATAAAGATGGAGGAGGGTCATTTTCTACCTTTTTAAGCTTTTTCTAAGCTTCCTCCACTTTTTGTACTTCGTAGCATCTTCACTATAATATAATAATCAGTTTGTTCAACAACCACAGGTTCAACCAATAAATCAATCTAGTTACTTCTTTTTTGGAACAAAACCTATTCAATTTTTAAACCATAATACAACAAACTGGTTCTTTAAGAATTATTTCATTTACTAGAGACATGTTCGACATTACAAAAGAAAGAAATTAGCTAACAATATTGTATATTTAGTCCAGTTAAAGCATACCTTTGTAAACTAATACACCATTCGAGAAAAAAAAAATTAGGTTCAAGTATATAATAATTTCACTTGTCATTATCATGTATTCTTTTTAAATCTATCATATCTCTAATAATAAGTATGAGAATGCTGGCATCTTCAAAAGTACAGGCAAAATTTGTCACGTGAAATTGCTGGTAAATTTCAGCAATTAAGTAAATTTTTTGTAGGTTCAACATAACCTCAAAATAAGCACAGGGAGTGGAAGAAAAGAAAGGGAAGAGAAATAGGTCAAAATTAGTATAAATAAAGGTTGTTTAGTTGAAAAGAAATAAAATAGAAATTATTTTATTAAAGAGAGTAAAATATGAATCTCTAAAAGTAAATTTTTAAAATTATTTAATTTAAAAAATTAAATTATTATGTACTCAAATTAATTTCATATTTCTTTTTATCAATAATATTTTATATAATTCATTTTCATTATTATTATTAGGCTTAAATACATTTTCGGTCCCTGCAAATATAACTGTTTTTAATTCTTGCAAAAAATATTTGTAAGGTTTAAATTACTGAAATTTTCTTATCATTAATTTTCAGATCTTATCCTTAAATGTAATTAATTTAACACTAAAATGAAGAATATTAATTGATATAATTTAACTAACAGAATATTTTCAATTAAGATAAATATTAATTGATATAATTAAAGTAACAGAATATTTGCAACTAAGATAGTTAAATTTTTTGCATACGTAATTTAATTAGGTAATATATTTATTATTTAATATGTGTGCGTGTGTTTTAGCCAATAATTTAAATTTAACATTGTATTTTATTAAAAATTATTAAAATTGATTTTACATTTTTATGAATTACTAATTAAAATATATTAAAATTATATGTAATATTGAAAAATTATTATTATTCTTTTTCTTCTTTACACAATTTAAACTAATATGGAATAATTTTATTCATAATATATTACTATATTGTACTAACTATTCTTTGCTTACAAAACGATAAATTTATAATTTAAAAATAGATATCATATATAACGATTTTATTATAAACATTTAAAAAAAACTATAATCATTTATAAAATATACTAAAAATAATTTTCATAATACATTAAAACAATGTGATTATATTATATATGAAAATATTAAATATATTACTAAATTGATTCGGTAATTTACATTTCCATTTTAAATATATTACTTAATTAAACATTTTCATTCGGTAGTTTATTTATACTAAATAATAAATATAGTACTTAATTAAATTATATACCTTAAATATTCTTTATTGCCTTAAATGACTAGAAAATATATTTAAACCTTATATTATTAATTGTATTTAAAAACAGCATAAGGTGGATAAAAAGCACACTCTGTTATGTAACTGAAAACAATATAAAAGTAGTACATTTTCTCAACATGGTTAATTATATTGCCTTATAAAATTATTTTCCTCATTTTTCTTTGCAAAACAATGTTAAAAGAGTAAATCCCATTTCATATTTTTAATATTTGCAATGTTTTTTCCTCTTTGCTTTCATCTTTATTCCTCTTCTCTCATTCTCATCCAAACTAAGCACAAATGGTATCAACATTTAATGATTCAAAACCATGTCCATAACATACACTTGTAAGCACAAACAGCACAACTTAGTTGCTATAACAAACAGAAATTGAAATCTAAAACTATTCAATAGTCATTTTTACGGAATACATTTTCACTAACTGATCAAACAAAAAAATAATACTTAATCACACAACACAACTCTCCATCAAATTCTCACACAGAAATAATACAATATAGGTTATTCAAAAGATAAAAAAAATGAAGAAAAATAAGTTGTGTTCGGATGGTAGCATAAGTTGAACATTTGGGTTCAAGTATACCTTCAACTACATAATTTAGTTGATCACCAAATTATTAGGAAACACTTTTTTGATACTTGTGTCAACTGTGTTGGTTAACTTGTAGAGAGGCAGAACACGATGTCCAACATAGTCTACCAAGTCGAACAAAAACCTATTTTTCGATAAGACTAAAAGTTTAGTGTCTGTCTATGTGTGAGTGCTTCAAACGAGACACACATTAGTCTCCAGACACGTGACCCTTGCCCTCATAGTATCTTTTCTCACTCTCTCCCTTCTTCTCATTTCGTTTCTGCATGCCAAAGAAAACCAGAAACAAGTGATGAGAGCAAAAACAAACAACATATGTTGGATGAAAACCAGATATTCTCTCTGCATGTATGTCTAATCTTCATGCACACCACTAATCCAAATTGAAATGTTCATCTCTTTTCAGCAAGGCTCTTTTCCCCTCATCATCATTCACTAACATATAAATTCACACAACCTATCCAGGAATTTTCAATTTTGATGGGGCATTCTCGCCAACAAAAGTTTCTTCCCTTCATTCACATAACTTTAAAATGGATTCAAGATACTTTGTACCCAAAAAACCATAATGAAACAAAAGATCGCTTTTTCAAAGCAGGCAAACCTTAGTTTGCGATAATGTCTGCTATTTCCTTTCTATATTTTCACACAAATCCAAATACTCTGCTTCTTTGAAATCAGAGAACAACGTAGTATTGTTGTCATTTATTTGTTGGAGAAAACAAAAAACTTTTCCACAAACAAACCCACCGTTAGGCTTAGTGGACCGAGAGATATACCTCACTCCCTTCTAAACATTAAACTTCTGCCTATATTACTTGCTCCAACTACTTTATATAGAGTCAAGTTACCCTCAAAATTCTTGAAATCAAACCTCATTTCAATAGGAGTGAGAAAATAAATTCACTCCTCCTAACCTACCAAAAAAGAATTGATTAAAATAGGTATATCAAATACAAAATCAACCCCATCAAACCCCTTCAAAAAAAAATACGTTTACTTCTGCTTTAATGGAGTAGTTCACCCACCTTTGCCACCATATTTGTAACTTAGGAATTCCTTCCATATAATCAATGCCAAAGTCATTTATTTGCCAAGGAAGGCCTTAAAAAATAAAAAGTATCTAAACTACTAAACCAAATTGCCAAACAAGCCATAAAAGTTAAAATGGGAAAAATGTCATTTATATTTCTGAACAACTAATGTGTGTAAAAAAAAGGATTAACAGAAAGAAGAAGTGTGCTCCAAGAAAAGGACATCAGTACCTGTATGTCTGATTTTATTATGAAGTCGTTAGCTAACAAGACTAACTAGGATAGTAATTAATGGATTGCTATTAAAATATTACTAGATTTTTTTATTATTTTCCCTATGCAATTATAATTGAGACAGGTTCTTTAAATGTATAATTCTGACATATTTTGACAACAAATCTCATACTACATACTAATCTCAAACTAACAAATCCAAAAGAGAAGTTAACCCAACTACATATATGCTTGCTCTGAGTATTATACACTATACATACTAATTTATAATTTAGAGTGTAAATGCTACAGGCCATCATAATAAGCATGCTAAATATGCTAGCCTTCTAATAGTAACAAGTATTATAAAATTGAAAAATAAGCCAAAGAATTCAACAATTACTTCTAACCAAACAAAGGTCTGAAAGTACCTGGTATGCCTCGTGATTTGAGACAATTCTTTTAATTATTGTAGTAGTTGTTATATCTACAGGACTTTCTAAAAGTTTGAAGACGCCCATGCTAATAGGAACAGCATATGGATTGCATTGTTCCTATACGGAAACCAATGTCAATAACTGATAAAAGGAGGGATAGTTGGAGATGCAGAAGCAACTTATACAAAAAAAAAGTAATAATTGTAAATACATTACTGTGGCACCATGTACCTTCTGAAAATCATTATTTTCTGCAATGGTTCCATGAACAACTAATGAGATGTTAAACGTAGTGATCTGCAATCAAATAATTTAAACCAAGTGATTACTTAATTTAAAGCAAAATATGTAAAATGAAAATATGTTCCAACTGAACCAACCAACCAAGAAATTGTCAATAATATTTTTCTGCTTTGCAGTAACAAAACCTTATCTCAATAAGTGGGTTGGCTATGTTGCTGCACTTATAACTAAAATAACAATAGGCAGATGCACAGAAAACAAAATTGTGAGAGAGAAAGAAGAGATTTTCAATGTCATGAACTTAACCAACTTATGCAGTATATTACTAAAGGGTTACAAAGATAATATTAGTTAGAATGATCAAAACTAACATAAAGCAAATGAAAAAAAGGTAAACAAAAGAAATTTATTAGTAAACCAACACTGCCAGCTTGCTATGTATTAAAGAAATCAAAATCACTACTACTTTGAAACAGTCATAAGCAGAATCCTGATAGAAGCTATAAGTAAAGTCTTGTCTTGTAAACAATTTAAAACAAAGAACCATTTGTGTAAAAGGATAAACAGTGAAGGTTAATGCTCAAGTTTCCCCCTTTCATCAAATAGTGACATCACCTAAAAGAAGACCAATTTCAAGGAGACATCATGTGTAATTACCATGTACTGACTAAGAATTTCAAAATAAATAAGGGTGAATAAAATTTGTCAGTTAATAGTATTGCCATTACAGCATATATTAATAAATCTAGTGGCTCTTGAATGTTTACTGCAATAGAAAAGAAAGAATCACCATGCACAAAATCAATGAAAAATAAACAAGCTAATATGAGACTGACCATATCTTTCGACACCTCCCATGGTGCACCAATTATGACCTCGTCCACATAGCGACATGCTAAAACACTCAGACTTCTTTCATGAAGATTCATGATAGGTCGATGCGATCCTCTAGTTGTACTACAAAGAAAGAAATCACAATATAAAATTTCCAAACATTACCACCCTGTATGAAATATAAACATAACCAAAATTAGATGCTGAAATTTTACTAATTCAAATTTATAACTTACAATCAAACGCAAAAGAGTTTCTATTACTGTAAAACATAGTTTTTGGCAATGATGTAAGCCCAATAACTATGGAGCCTCACCCAAACACCATAAAAATGCAACAAATAAATAGAAAAGATAGATTAATCTTTAATACAATGATAGACAGAAGAAAAACAAAAAATAAAAAAACAAGTCTTTCACATAAAACAAAATTATCATAATCCTGCGGCATATTTGGGACAAGACAACCACTTCAGAAAATCATTAAGCCCAAATGGTCAAATAGAAGCCAAGAACATACATAACCTTGTATTTAGAATTTTATATCACCCTATAATTCTTGAAAAAATCAAGGTGACAAATTACCTGCATCATATCTACACATGAGGTGACAAAGTACCATTAACTTTTTTTACTTGAGACTTCCTTCGTAGTACAAAAGATGCATTTAAAGTTGCAATATATAAAATGGTGCAAACAACTTCCAAGAACAGGCCCAAAAATAACTGTATTACCCCCTTATAATTTCAATATAAAGTCACCCATGGAAGAAAATGACCAGGTAGATTTTACATAAACCAATGTCACACTAGCACCATGGCAATGCAAGCAATGGTGGCACCATAACAACAACCACCTAACAGACATTGGATCAGAAACTAGAATAGAATGATTATTGATCCAATTCCTATTTCCAATCAGTACCAGTATGATGCAGAATGGAAAAGGGAAAAATATACAATAACTGAAAAAACTCAGGAGTTCAAAGCCCTGTCTCTCACATACTCCCACTCGATTAATTGCTTCACATTAGTAATTTTTTATGCATCTGACATTTAGTATGGCCAGATGCACCTCATTCACCAACTATCCATCCAGCTTATTTCCATAGTGAATTTTCTGGTTGCCACTATTCACCATTGATAACACTGATAATAGGTATAAAATAAAATTTTAAAAAATAAATAAATAAGGTTGACAACCTGACTGTCTGATCAGTGTGTATTCCAACAAGAAGAAAATCTCCGAGATCCCTAGCAAGCCTCAAGATCTATATAACATAAAGGTCAGTCCGATATACATTAAAACAATCTAAATAGAAGTAGTAGCATATAAGTAAAAAGTATTGCAACGTACCAGAATACAATTTACCACGTCAAAATAACCCCCATCTTAATGACAGGCATTTATTTTGCCAGATATAACAGTTAGGCAAATGACAATAGATTATTCAATAAGAGCACTTCAAAACAGGATATTAATTATCTTATGTTTCTTTCTCACTAGCCACCACTCAATGTTGTGAGACTGACACATTTGATTTGACACAGGTGCTTGTTTGGATTACTTTGCAATAAAAAACAGCTTACAATCAATATATTACTAAGCTGAGAGAGATTTGAATAAAAAGCTGTTTTTAGGTATATGTAACAGAGTCTTCAAACTATACCTCCACATGTCCAGCGTGAAAGAGATCAAAAGCACCATCTATATATACAATGCGAGAATCAGGTCCAGGACCCTGGAACAGCATGAATAAATTATCAAGTGACATGAAGAAATTACTACATACAGGTACAGCTTACACAAAGCATGGATCTACGAAAAATCATTTGGAAAAAAATGTTACACTATCTCAAAGTAGCACAAAATAACATTTCTTGATCTCTTCACATAATCACACTCCAAAAAAATTAGAAAATCACAGGCTTGAAATTTAACTAGATTTACTCTCCATAACTCTGGGGCCCGTTGCTAGTCAATTAAGATGACTGAACATGTTCACATCAATAGCAAAAGTTCTCCAATGAAGGTCAAGCAAGATAAGTCACTCATGTCTCCCACAACCAGAAAGCCGTGTTTGTTGTAACTTGTGTAGCATTCAAAATTCAATTTGCTTTTACATTTTTCAGTTTTTCAGGAAGGTTGCTCTTTTAACAGCTTTGAAGGGTGATCATGGGTTCCATTGCCATGAACATGAACAATCAGACAGGACCTAACATAAAGGTAGTCTGGGTTAATTCAGGTAATAAGGATCCGTTTTAGGTAGAAGAATGGCAGTGATGGATTTGTGTTGTTATTTTGTTTATTTTTATTAAGCCAGTGAACTCAAGCTGGATTTGTTATGTAAAACTAAAACCTCAACCTGTGCCTCACTCAAGTAAATCAAGTGATTGTCCTGATCCCAAATTAAATGGCAACACCTGGCCCATTTAAATTCTGGCATTTTTCTCCAACCATGTACACCAAAAACTGAGAAGTGAACAGCACCAAATCCATTTAGCAACAAGGTTCAATTTTTTACAATTCTCAGGCCCTAGGCTTTCCTGACAGTTGATTTTCAAGTAAAAAGAAATATTGCTAGCTCTTCCAGTCCATAAGTTAATATAAACAAGTCTAGTACAGAAGCCAAATTAAATTCTTAAAAGTAATTTACATGAGAAGGAAATAAAAAAAAATGCATTTGTCAACGACAAATAATCAAAGACTAGTCTTAAAGACCAAAATCATGGTGTGAATCATGATTCAAGCATAACAAAGACTAAAGGCTGCAGAAATAATGTGAGAACTAAGGAAGTTGATAGCAAGCTAAGAGCAACTAGAAATCAGAATGAAGATTTTACATGAACATACCCTCCCATTTGAGAACTGAACAATTCTACGAGATGTTGGCAGAAAATGAGATATACGAGTTCCACTTGCAGTTGGTGCAGGTGAACCAGGTTCAAACTTTGGACTGTGGCCATTGCTGAACTGCCTTTGTAAAGAAGAATGATTGTGACTGTCACTTTTAGACCTTTCTCTTACACAGAGAAGCATGCGACCTGGGTAAGAAATTATTATATACTTTAATTTTATATATATGTGAGGACTGTAAGGGAAACCCTATCAGAAAGAAATATAACCTAAAATGGAAAACATAAGCACCAGCTAAAATGCAAATGAATGCTTGCACAAAGTAAACATCAGACAAACAACACAAAAAACCATTTAGAATGGAACAATGAGTTACAACCGTTGCTAGTTCAGTGAGAATGGTCCAGAGGTTTCGTCATCACGTTAGGTGGACAGAACCACAGTCAATGGAACCATGCGGAGTAAGGAAAGCAGTCTAAAGAAAAGGTAAGGTCTGAAAAGTCTTCTAAAAAATTTAGTCAATTTGTGAGAAGGAAATCTGTTGCATAATTACATAATTTGAGAACAAAGATTCACCCATTCACCAAAATTTCCAAATTAAGCTTCACCACAAAACTAACCTAAATGGAAGGAACATATGTTAAATTCAAGTTCATTTAACATTTTGCTTATATACAATGAGAAAAAAAAATATTCGAGAGAAGAAAAGGAATATAAAGCTTAAGGAGTGATGATAACTGATAACTTATCCTCCACCACACCAGAAAAAAAAGATATGGCATGTAACAAAATATATATACATGCACACACACACATATGGAGACGCAGAGGGAGAGAGAGATGGATGGATAGCTATGGGATAGGATCTCTTGGTATAAGTCGACTTATACCAAATATTACCCGTCAATTAAAAGAATGTAATGGCCCATAAATACTTGAACTAAAAAAATTGAAAGAAAAAATAGCATATGACTTGTTTTAAAACATATCTTTGTCCTTTCTTTTTGCTTCCATTACCCCGTATGCTCCCACCGAAAATACTAGTACTGGAAAGCAATAATAAACCCCCAATTGTAATGAAATCTTCACAATAAACTAAATAATTACATTCATTTGGAAACAGTTCACAAAATATGCAAGTGTTTTCCAAACCTTTAATTTTTTAGCAATGCCTTACCAGCCAGAGCACAGCAAAGATAGCGGTTTTATTTTCAGATAAAAGATTTCAAGCATTGAGTATGATTTGCAGTATTAGCAGAAACAGAACTGGAATGGATGAAATTGAGATGGGTTGATTTGTACTAAAACAGATTATTAAAGGTAATTTATAGCAAGAACAGCCCTTGCCAATTCTAAATTCCTGCAAAATTAAAATTTGGTTTTAAACATAGAGAGAGAGAGAGAGAGAGAGAGAGAGAGAGAGAGAGAGAGAGAGAGACCAAACTGTCGAGTGGAGGGGGATAAAAATGATGGAAGATCCGATAGCTAGTTTATTGCTGCAGCATCCTATGGCAAATCCATGCTGGCAGATTAGAAGAAGCATGGCAGCAGCTTCAGGTGGAGGGGCAGCAGTGTGTAACCTTCTTCAACTAGGCCACTGCCTCAAATTCATCCTTTACATGGGATTGCTAGTAATTTTTAGTTTTGCCCAGGTTAATGCAGAAGAGAAAGGCCAGCCTAAAGTCACCTTTTTTTAATATTTTTATTTTTTGGTCAAAATAATATAAACTGTAAGATTTAGTTACATCATCAACAGTTCAGATTCATACACACTAATACCGTCAATACCAAATGCATATATCTAAGTATCACAATCTCTTTAACACGTAAACAACAAAAGAATATTCTCAAGTATTTGTATCCAATATTTATGGAAACTCTATGATAGAGCCCAATAGCATTAGCAGTTGCATGATAACCAAAGAAAGAATGCAAAGCGGTATAAATCTAACCAACAATATCAGTGCTTGAAACCCCTTCAGTGCGCTTTATCTGCTTATACCGACCAGCCTTCTTAGCATGAGCATAAGCATCAGTTCCATCCGGAAGAACACAAGGATCGTCCCCATGAATAATGTAATCAATCTTGTACTCATCAAAAAGCTTCTTCATAAACTCCTCAGTTATCGCATAGGGAGCTTCAGGAATAACCTCATCCACCCACTTCACCGCATTCACCATCATCAACCTAACACAACAAAAAACACACTAAAAGCCACATCAAGATTAAAACAAACAAACAAACAATCAAGTTTCACGAAAAAGTTAAGAATCCGGCTCCTCTAAGGCGGGCAAGATTGCTGTGAGTAATATCAGGTATCAATAAGAAAATCAACTGTTGATACTTTAACCAAGGTTTTTAAAAAAAAAGGTTCACGAACATTATGCTCAACCTCAAGGGCTTCCGGCAGAGGTCCACCAAGAAGATTACTACACATACTCAAACCGCAAGGAATTCCACTTCTCTGCAGCTACTCAACACCATGGAGAAGGCGAAAATCCGCGACCACAGTGTAAAACTTTGATTTTAACACATCTATGATTTGTTATACACATGCCAATGACATGGACAGCTTCATCAACCAATCATTTTATTACCCTCCAAGGCAAATTGCTGACACTAGAGGAACCGGATCCCAAAAATGAAGAAACAAATAAATGACATTCTAAACAATGCCAAAATCTCAACCTACAAGATCACCACCCCAAAAGAAACGGTAAATTAAATTACAAAAGGGAACACAGAGATGAAACCTTTCGTGAAGAGGGGTAACGGGAGGACCCTTGTTGGCAATGATCTCGGCGTCACTAACAACCCCAACAATCAACTGGTCACCCAGGGCACGAGCTTGGCGAAGGGCATTGCAATGGCCATAATGCATCATGTCAAAGCAACCGTCCATGTAGACGCGAACGGGCTTCTTGTTGCGCTTTCGGGTCTTCCAGAACATTCCAAGCTGGCTAGAGTACGCACCCAGCAGTGACACCCCCACGATCACCCCTCCCACCATGCACGTCACCACCCACTTCGTCGTCGCCGGCTTCTCCGTCACCGCCTCGTAACTACCCATTTTCCCTCCCTCTCTCTCTCTTTCTCTCTCTCTCTGGATGTTGATATCTCTGTATCACCGCTGCTTCTCCTTCCTCATTCGTAGCACCACACACAAATGGAATGGAATGGAATGAAAAGCGTAGCGAATTGGAATTGCGAAAGCAAAATATTCGGCCTCGGTGCGACAATTCTAATTCTAAGATTCCGTAAAAATGGGCCAAGTGTAAACCCAACCGACACAACGTTCGAGACACAGCCCATGGCTTGTCTTTTTTTGGGAATTTCTTTCTACACCCCTATATTTTTCTTCCTGCACCCCTAAATTCTTTAAAATACCGAAATTACCTTTTCACAGTTTTATGTGATTCCAGTGTTTTCAGAATAGGAAATTTGAAAGAGAAAAAATTATTCTAAAATATCTGGACTACATTTTTTTGATTTTCAGATTAGTAAATCCATAGTTATTAAAATGTATTTCGAAAAATATGTTTCAGAAATATTTCAGAATAATCTGAAAGTCATTTTTAAAAGGGTCGTCTTTTTTTATTAAAAGTTCCGAACTTTGAAGAAACAGCTGGCTTTGACTTCCTGTACCACCCATTTTTTAGTCTGCACCCTTACATTTTTTAAAATTACGGTTTTATACCTCTTAAAAGTGATTTTTGGATTATTTATTCTGAAAACTTTTTCTAAACACGCTTTTCATAATTTACAAAATATTATTTTTGGAACATATTTTTCAAAAGAGGATAAGATTTTTGGAATAAAATTTATAAAACACAGCTTTCTAAAACACTTTTTTCTAGAATTGGATTTTCAGAACAAACTTTATGCATTTTCTCAAATGAGTTTTATGAAACAAGCTTTCTGAAACACGTGAAATATGTTTTGTAACAGATTTGTTGTGTGTCTTTTGTCTTTTTCTGCGGCAATGATAGTGCAATAGCGAAGGCAGCAGTGGTGGAAAGCGAACGTAGGGTAATTCAGTTATTTCACTAATTGTGGAGGTGCAGGTTGAAAATGGGCGGTGCAGGAAGTCAAAGCCTGACACAAATATTGGCACAATTATAGCCCATGGGCTTTTCTGCGTCACTCTTAAGAAGCCTTGGTCAAGACATTTTAAGATTGCATTGCCTCCTTTTTAGCAGCACGAAAATTTTATTTCATTTCCATTTTGTAAAATGAAGACACAACATTTTATAAGATATATCTTAGGGTTAATTATTTTTTAAGCCTTTTCTCTTTTTTTATGTTGATTTATACCTTTATTCAGTTATAGAAACTTTGGTTAATCATAGTATCTTACTAAATTTTCATTTGCATTTTAAATTATGTTAATCAATAATTTGTCGCCCTCGCTTAATAAATGGTTGTGTCATTAAAAATTATTGATTAGATTGATAACTTTTGAATATATTCTTAATTAAACACTTTAATTATTTAAATATCATTTCATAATTTAACGTTTTTCCAAATTGTTCGACAAAGTTTATATTATTTGGACAAAACAAATTATAACGTTTGAACATGTAAGAATGTCTTAATTATCACTTTAATTATTTAAATATAATTTCAAAAAAGTTTAAATCATTTGAATTAAAAAATTAATCAAAGAAAAATAAATATAAATATTTTCTTCTCTCTTTTTTTAAGCAAACTCTACTACACAACATTTGGTTCTTTTACTAACATAATTTTATAGATTAATTACTAAAATAGGTAAAAAAAATTAAAAATTGTTATGTTCTCACCATTTCAACCTTGTTACACTACTTTAAAATATTCATTAATTGCTTGTAATAGTAAACATTTATTAATAATGAACTTACTAACCTCAGTTAACCCCATAAGAAATAATTCATTATTATCAATCCAAGAACATGAAAAATATATTTACACACAACATGGTCGAAAAAAAAAGTCACAAAAACAACATAAATACTGAGTTTTGAGTTTGTCTATTTGAAGATCACATTTCTCCTTATATAGAACTCATGTAAGAAGTCATTCATCTAATATCTAGCCAACACAAAATAAATAATTCTACACATTATTTCATAATTTTACATGTGACTTAAAATGTTCACTTATGAGTTGATGGAAAATTCATAAAATATGCATATCACTAACATAACATTTATATGATTCCAGTTTTCCCAGAAAAGTCTTCTTAAACATTTTAATTGACAAAACCATTTAAGGCCATGTTCATCCAATAGAAAATAATGTTCAATTTAAAAATGGTAAACAACTTATAAAAACTCCAAAAGCTTACCAAAGACACCATAAACTATAAAAAAAAGACCTAAAATTACAAACTTTATGCACAAAAAATGTCTAAATCATAACAAGTAATCAATCATTATTCATTTGTTAAAAGAGCTTGGAAAAGATTGAGTTTTCTCTCTACCTAGAGTGTTTCCATCTTAATCTTTACTTGTTCAACAATAAATGGAACTTCTTAAAGTACTTATATCCTAAAATATAAGGTGAAAAGAGAACTTGGTTGATTAGAGAAAGTACATACTAAGTTTAGGTCAATCAAATAGTAAATGGGATTTTGATGTGCTTACCCTATGAGATTGTTGAGAATACTTTAAACAAGCCAAGAGATTAATCACTTTCTTTACTCATCTCTCTCAAACCTCATGCCACCAATTTGGCAAAAGGCTAAAGAGTTCCAAAAAAAATCCCTTTAAACACTATTATATAGAAGGAGGGAAAAGTAGAGTAATCAAAAGATATTTGGACATGATTAATCATTAGACAAATTTATCTAAAACACAATTATTTGATGGACAGTGCCATGCTTCTTCTACCTTGTTATTCATCTTTTTAAAAAGTTGACCTATAAATTCTTTATTCTTCACACTAAAGTGTATTATACAATAAAATAATAATAAAGTTAAATTATCAAAATGATAAATTTGAATAAAGTGTTAATTATTGTTAATTTTGTTGAAGTTACATTAATTATTTTGTGATTCATGTAAGTCAAATCACAATTAAATCAATTAAATCGCGAATGAGTTTGATGAGTTTCAATTAGTAAATCTATAACACTCGAATATGATATTAGGGTTGTGGGGTATTTTAAGTCAAATTAATTAATTAAAAGTCTATATAGATAGAATAAAAATCGATTTGAAAAGAATTTTATCAAAAAATAAACATTAAATATAAACAATCTCGTTATTTTCTTTACATATTAAAAAATAGTTTAAATATAAGTTAAATAGATAATCAACCTTCAATATTAAAAAAAAAACTAAAAACAAGATCGAAAACATAAATAAAAGAAACATGTAAAACATAAGAGGAATCGTAAGATAAAAAAATGCAAAATGTAAGTTCGACTAAAAATTTCTATATTTTTTACTTAAACTAAATGTTTTAATTTAGATTATTTTTCTTGACTGATTAAAAAATTAATCCAACATATCTTTTTAATGACTAATAATCTAACATTATATATGTTAACTTAATCTTAAACAGCATATAACTAACTTCCCATAGACTTAATATTCTCTGCCACTCATTCCATACATTACAGAAAATTGTAACATCATTTAATTAATTTATGAACATCTCAAAATGATAAAACTATTATAAACTTAAATATATGCATATAATCCATTATTACATAAAAATAATCAATTAAATATGCGTGATAAAACTCATGTTAACATTTAATATATTAAATTACAATTCCATCCATTAGTAGCTTATATTAATCAATTATATAAACGTTCGTAAATTTCACAGGTTAAAAAAATTAATCCGTTAATTTCATCTTCATAGTTTAAAATATAAATGACAAACATATTTACTAGAATAATTAATACAAAAAATCATTTAATTATTGAGAAAAAAATTAGGATTAACCTTTCCATTTATATCTTTTTTTTTAAATCAACAAAAAATAAATAAAATAAAATGAGACACTTTAAGAATATCTAAACCTTCATACAAAACATCCATAATAAATTTTCTAACACCCAACCAATTAAGGATTCACTAAACATTACAATCCATTAACCATAAACCTAACAAATCAACGTACCGAATCTCAACAGATACAATTCCATTTTTATCAAAAAAGTGTTAATGATAGAAGAAGCATCTACAACTTTATATAATTCACTATTATGTGTGAAAATAATGAAACTTTTTTCTATGATTGGTAGGTCAGTGTGATTTGAAGGGACGCTTGTAATTTTAGACGATATTGTTTTACCTATGGACATGTTAGCATGTTAGCGTGATTTAAAGTAAATAAAGTTGTAATATAATGAAATGATGAAGATGGTTTCATTGATTTTTAATTACAGCACATTGTTTTAAGATGAGTTGTGTGCAGGGGTGAGATATGAAGAAGGTGGTAGAAGAAGAAGAGATGAAGGAGAATGAAGGAATGAAGAAGGGAGAATTATTTGCATTTGATAGGAAAAAGACGAAGGAGTAAGTAGAAAAGTGAAAATGGTGTTAGCAAAGTCCAAAAACATGGTGCAAGCAAGTTAGCTTTAAAAGCAAAGACAAAACATGTATCTCATCAATCTATCGCAAACTTTCTCTCTCACTTTGTACTAGACGATGCTACAACACCCACACCTCTTCAACCCCAACACAACACTTGCAATTTCATTTCCAATTTCAACCATTTTATCTCAATCATCTAATGCTTGGACTTTTCCCATTGTCATCACACAGCCCATCTTTCTAAGTCTTGGAAACCAACAATCATTATTATTAACTCAAACTTACATAATTCAACAACAATTTTTGGTTTAGTGTGTTAAATAATAACTCTAATTGCACTCTCATTTCTACTCAAACTTACATTTTTTTTGGTCTGCGACTTCGTTTGGCATGTCTGGTGTCTTTGTTTTAAGTGGCTAGGCGTGTCGTTCGTTATTCATAAGGATTCTTTGGCAAACTTTTTACAGTTAAGGTTAAGTCAGACTTCAGATTCGATTAATGACATTTGGAGTGCAATTTGAGTTGGAGTTGTGAGTGGTATTTGGAATCATAGGAACTGTGTGTCCTTCGATAGGGGGTGGTAGATGTGCTCAAAGTATTCACCTTGGAACAAGTAAAGGTTTGGTCGTGGATTTACGCAAAGTCTTGTTTTACTTCCTTTGGATACTCTAATTGAGTTTTGAACCCAATGGATTGTACAAGGATGGTTGTTTAATGTTTTCATGTGGTTAGTTTGGTTGTTCCTTAGATAATCAGGTAGATGTTTCGTGGTAGGAGTATGGTAAGGTATTTTGCTCTTTATATATAAAGGGTATGTATAAGGGTTGAACCACCCCTGAATTGCTTCCCATTTATTTATTTTTTATTTCCAAGAAAAAAAAACTCTCATTTCTACTATATATCTTCCAAATTTTAATTTTAGTCATTTCAAACTTTCATTGAATTGTGACTTTGAAACTTTTCTAATAAAGTTTTAGAAATCCGACGTTCATCGATTATATATGATAAAATAAATTTATAATATATAAGGAAAGTCATCATCACTCATCTGTATAAAACTCTTAACAGATTATCTATAAATATTTACTTTTATACTATAACTTTTTGTAAATTCTAACGAAATTTATTAGACCTATTATATTATTTATATAAAAACAAATTGTTTTTTGAGATTATTTACAAATATTTAATTCTATGCTAAAAATGTATGTATCTCTGACATTTGTTAAAGTTATTTTGATTTTTGTGAGTGAGATGAAAAGAGAAAAGAGAAAATCTCAGTAATAAAATGGTTGATGCATGATCCGTCAAAATCAGTGGGGGAGGAAGAAGGAGGTGATGTGGGTCAAAATCAAGTTTTGTCTTAAGGTCAGCAATGTCGACTAGAGCTTCTGAACTCAATCTACTGTTTGCGATCTTGCTCAAACAACGTCACCACCAATGGATTTTTTAATTCTCACGAACATATCTCTGTCAAAATATTATTATTCTTATAACAACTTCGGGAAAATATATACTTTTTATGTTTTTAAGGTTTATATTTTTTTATTTGGTATTATATTTTATTATAATATTATAAAGAGTAATTTAAATCTAACTCAACCCCATAAAACCAGTTCATGGTGATGTTTGCACTCACTAGGCTCAATATAAACACTAGTTAGGATAGATTCAAAATGACTCTGATACCATATTATAAAGTGGACTTTAAACCTAACTCAACCTCAAAAAACCAGCTATGGGATGGGATGAGATTTGCACTCACTTATATACTATGAAAGACTTTAATCTCTAGTCTCTAAAATATAATATATTATTATATTACCGTTTTCGTTAAAAATACTATGTACTTAATATTTTTAATTATTTAAACATTGGTTGGGTGGTTAGATATGATAAAAATGCGACATATACAATAAGAAAAATATTAATTATATTCTATGTTTGGTATGCACTGTCACAGAGGCTGCATAACAACATGTTAAGTTGGAATGTGGTAGTAATAGTAAATGTTGGTGGTGATGCAAGAGTGGTACCTACATCTATTGTAAAAGTGGTAGCAAAATTTTAATATCAATAATGAAAGTGATAGTGATTGTTATAAACAATTATAACATGGTGATCCTAGTAATGTAAAGATTGTTCTAATGGATATATAACACTTTTGGTAAATGTGAGGTAGGTGAAAATGATGATAGTAACAGTAATAATATAAATGATAATAATAGAAGTGATGAGAAGTGTTTTTTTTTTTATAATTTCATCATATTATTTTAAGAATTTGACTTTAAAACCAATTCAATTTTATAAAATTAATTTAATAAAAAAAATTATACTTACTTATTTATTATAAAATATTAATTTATTTATAATTGACTTGAAGAGAGTGTTAAAAGAAAAAAAATATATGGCAAATGATATGAGAACAAAAGTAAGTTAACTTGTCTTATTAATTTTTTTCTATATCGGTATTAGAGTAAAAAAATGAATTTAGGAACACAAAATGATAAGAAAATTGAGTTTTGTTAATATATTAAACTATTAATGATAATAGTAGCATAAAATACTTATCTTATCTAAACGGACTATATCTTACACACCGACTTAATCATAGTTATGTTTTTATTATATATTAAAAACAAAAAGTAATGTATTTATATATTATTCCTTGTTCCATGAAAAACATACTATTAAAATTAATATCCAACTTAAATTATAAATAAATACGTGATCAATAAATTAAATATTACATGTTAGTGATAAGATCACACATTAAAAAGAATATTAACCATTTGGTATACATGCTAGATATTTTAATTCTTTTCTTGAATTCTTGAAAGTCATTTAACAATATTTTAACATTATGAATTTGGGTTTTTTATTTGAAGCTTATAAATTGAAAATTGAATGGGGATGAGTTGAAAAAATGTATTAATATAAAAGAAAAGTTGAGTATTATATTATAGTCTAAAAAATAACAAAGAAGTGTATTATAATATGGATAGTTTTTGGAGCTATACGATAACATACTCAAATATTTTTAATCTCTTAGGTTGATAAAAAAAAATTAAATATGCAAAAAATTAGTCCTCCAAAAACTACAATTAATAAATTTTTATTTTTTTTAAAACAATACATAAATTAGTCCTCTAAAGAGTTGTTATTCACTTTTCATCTACATAGTATTGATGCTTACATTCACCAATTTTAATTTGTGATTATTGAATACATAGTAAATTAAGGCATGTGTGTTGAACATGTTGGTTTTCATTTTTTACAAAGTAATATTAAGTTTCTAATTGAGGAAGCATGCATTATATTTTTCTAAACTTGGTTTGGTGAAAGAAGGAAAGAGATTATTCATTAATCACACATGATAATTGATGATTCGATATACTCCTTTGTAACATAAACAATACTAATAGAATTAAAAGGGACCAACACCATCTTTTTAAATCTCTACCAATTTTTTAAAAGACTAAAAAATAATTGTATTATCTTGGAAGATTAATTTTTACAGATTTTTTTATGAATTAAAAATATTAACTAATGAACTATAAATATATTTAAGAAAAAATATGTAAAATGATAATTTATGATTGAGATTAAATATAAAATTCACCTAAGGTATTCTGGATACATGTAAAAAATATTTGTAATGGTATTTATTTGTTCAATGTTCAATAGGGAAGAGTCTTGGGTTATAGATTCATCATAAAATTTAAAAGGGTTGAAGTGCAAATATTAATATTACACTTAACTTCACTAATATCACTTTGAATAAGTTCTTATTGTACAATATTTCATTATATAAGTATTTAAAATTCAATTAACCATTGGCTTTTGTCTATATAATTACTTACATAATTGTTTGGTTACATAAGTACTTATTAGAAGTTGTTTCGAAAAAGAAAAATAAATCAAATCATGATTGATAGCAAATTGAAAGTTTTCTAAGTAACTAAACAATTTATATATAATACAATAAATATTAAAAACATCACTGGTCACACTTTATCTATATTGTTTGTAATTTGATGTGAACTTAAATAATAAAAATAGTTTATGATTAATTTTGTTGATGATTTATAATATGCCTCATTGATTGTGTATGAAGAGAAAATATTGTTATTTATGAAGAGATTTTTTTATGAAAAAATATGATGATATATTGTTGGTTCCAATCGTTCAAGATGACGACCAGAACATATTTATTTTGGCATTGGTCATTGTTGAAGACGACACCAAGAAGGATTTGATATGGTTCTTTCAATTATTGTGACAATACATCACATCTTAAGCAAATTTGTGCATGATCACTGATACAGGAATCGACATAATGTAAGCATTATACTCCGAAGAAGTTGGATGGAAAGCAGATGATCTCATTTATGTGTATTACATATGTTATATCACATTCAACTTCCACAAAATATTAAAAATTTATGAGTTAAGCTACGATTGATCAACACGGATAATAATAACATTGGTTACTTTTCCTCATACAAAGCTACACAATCAATCAACATGTAAATAGTTTCATTTATTACATTGTGACGGCTTATAAAACGAAGTAGCCCACTCTAAAAGCAAAATTATTGGTTATGCGATTAGAATTATGGCAAGTAGTTTCTTGGATAAATCGAATATTGTTAGAAAATTGGTCAAGGGGAAAGAGGTACGCGCATATGACAACAAATTAAGTCAAATGCACAAACTTCATTTTGAAGAAAGCACGTTTCTTGCTTTTTGTTTTAATTAAAGAACAAAATCATTGTTTGTTAAATAAGGATTGAAAACAAGCATGGTGTTACTCCATGTCATTATTATTCAAAAGATATCACTACCTTACTAAGAAAAAATGAACAACATTCAACTGTATTTTGTATATATGTATAATTGAGAAGCATTTGAGTTTGATGTTCAAGAACCCCACCTTGATCAATGACCAATGTCATATACAAATAAATTAAATTATTGACCAGTGTGATTATGAGCACTTTAAAGCTCTTTAACTTCCTAATCTTCATATTATAGTCATTTACTTCTCTTGTCATGTATAGGTAATGACATTTGTTGACTTCGTATACAACCTACACAACATTAAAAAAGTTTATGAAGTCCAATTTAATCTAATTCTAAATAAAGATTATTTATCTACTTCTAAGAACCAAATTTCACGCATGATGTTGGAGATCCCACATCGACTAGAGATTAGAGCCTTTCATTGTATATAAGTGGGTGCAAACCTCAACCTCATGAGCCGGTTTTATGGGGTTGAGTTAGGCTTAAAGTTCATTTCGTAATACATGACCCTACAATGTGTCGAAAAAAGTCAAAAAGAAGAATCATTATTCGTTTCTAGAATGAAATGGATTAGCAAATTCATAACATGTTAAAAAAAAATCACTATTATAATAAAGATCTCAATAGGTAAAATTATCCATTTTGATATTATTTATTTAATAATATTATAAAAAAAATTACTTTATCATTAGTCATTCTTTACAACTATATATATTATCAAGATAAATAGATAATATATTTCAAAAATTTAAACAGATACTTAAATAACAAAGTTCATACAAAATAGTTACTATTTTATTAAATCTATTAAAAAATTCAAACACACTGAAAAAATTGATAAAACAACCAAACTTATTATTTAAATATTGATTAAATAATTTTATTTCATATTTATAAACCATCCACCATGCTATATTATTACATTTTTTAATTATTAACTCATATTATTTACTATTTTATTAAAAATAATTTAAATAATCCAAACACGTTATTAAATAATTTGTTAAAATAAATCAAACCAATTACTAAACAATTTTTTACATTATTTTATTTTATACTTTTAAATAGGTTACTATTTTTTATTCCCATCTCAGTATTAGTACATTAAAATAATTAATTTATTAAAATAATTACAACTGAAAACTAATGTTCTTTTCTATCGACTTCTTATTTTTTTATATTAAAAGTGAAATTATTTTTCACGGGATCGATTTCTAAAGTTATATCACATCAGGACAACTTATAATATTTTTTAAATCTCTATTCTCAATTTTTGTATAAAACGACATCATTCGTATAAAAAATCGAGAATCCATGTTGTGAAATGTGAACCATTTTCACTTGAACATATCTCAGAAATCAGATTTTGTATGATGTACGTATTTGGATTATGCGATATTATCATAAGTACAAGGTTGTACATTGCATATTTCTTCAATATTTTCGCTCACCTAAAGATATCATGTAACTTTTTTTTAAATAAAATTTTTTATATTAGGTTTTATTATGCAACTTGATATCTTGTTTATACTGATATTTCAAGTAACAATAATAATTTATCATTACATAAAAACTATTATTATTAAAAAAATACAAAAATATAAAAAAATTAGACCAAAATCCATATGTTAACAAAAACGATACATATAATGATTATATTTATTCATAAATAATTCTAAGAACAGACTATATGGTAGTCTATTATACCAATAAAAAGATTTTTTTATGAATAAATTCTAAATTAATCAATTTATCAACATACACATTTAAAAAAAAAAATAGTATCTTAAATCTAATTTTTTCATATTAATTATGACAAATATTATCCATTACTAAACATTAAAAAAAATTATATTGTGTACTTTATAATTGGAACTCAACTCATATATAATCATTACTTTCTACAGTAGGTTAAACATAATATTTATATTAAACATAATATTTATATACAAGAGCTTGTGGTTTTGGTAAATTATACTATTTATTCAAGAAAACAATTTGGGTAGGTAGTTAATTATACTGATTTTTATCTTTAATATGCATAATTGTATGTTGAATAGTGTTGAAATCAATTATTTTAAAAAGTTTGAAAATATACAAAAATAATTATAGTTTGTTGATAAACCAAATGAAAACCATCAATGTAATGATGTTAATGCAAGGCAATTATTGTTTAATGAAGAAGTATGAAATTATGGAAAGGAAAGTAGTAAAGGTTGAAGAAAATTTTGTGGAAATAAAATTATTGAGAAAAATAGAGAAATAAATTTAGGTGATAGAATTGATGGAATTAAAGTAATTTTGATGGTGCATGTGTTTGCAATGAAGGGTATGAAATTGTGTACTATATAAGAGTGTTGTCATTTATTGAATGGTGACATTACTCTGAGGAAAATGTGGGGTTTTAGGAGTCTCTGTCTCTCACGTGCTCTAACTTTTTCTTACTATCACTGACACTGCCAGACACACATTATTCTACGCATCACTCTCTCTCTCTCCCTAATAACTTTCTGGCTCACCTTTATGCACCTTTTTCTTTCCTAAATCTTAAATAAGATTTTCCTATAATAAATAAATATTTATTTTAGAATCATTCAATATCCCTTCAGAAGAGATATAGTTAATATACAATATATATATATATATATGGCTGAATTCATTATTTTTATACACTGATCTCTTTCTCTTTATGTCTGTCATGCATAATTTGTAATTTCTGTAGGCTAAATATGGAAACGATCAATTTGGAAGTTTGTATAATAATTAAAAGATTATTTAAGTTCCGATAAAGAAACTAGTTTACATTTTCAATAGAATTCCAAACTAAAAGATCTGAATGTGGGGTGACGTGGTCACCAGTTCCAATTTTTGCTTATAGGATTGTCTCTTTTAAGTGTACAGTAATATATTGATTGAAATGATTGAATTTGAATGTTATATATTGATTTTAAGGTGAATAAGTTATTGAAAGTTTTTGAGAATTGAAAGTGTTTGAATAGTAATATCAATAAGTTGAATTGTATTTGAATAGTTTGTTGAAGTAATTAAGATGTGATGTTTGATTAGAGAGTATATACGAGTAAGAACTGTCATTTTAATGTGTAGATTATTAAAATTATGAGTTGAATACATTTTGGTTTAGCAATAGAACAAGATTGTGTAGATTTCTCTGCCTATCAAGCTCAGGCGAGCAAATTCTCCATCAAGCGATAATAGAATGGAAAGATGGGGTGTTCTCGGGTCCATTTTCGCCCAAGCGAGAAGGAATCTCTCTCAGGCGAAAATGGGATAAATTTTAAAATTGCTTTCGGAGATCCATTCTCGTTCAAGCGAGTTTATTATTGCATATTGTTTTTAAGTGAAAATTCTAAATTTTATTTAAAGAATATGATGTGATTGAATGTGGCATTGATGTGTTACATGAGATATTGAATGGTGTGAAAGTGTGAATTTATAATAATGGTATTTAAGGTCATATGAATTTACCATGTAATACGAGATGATGAGATGTTTATGCACATGAGTGTGTAGATTATTTAATTTGGATATTTTGTTTTAATCTTATGTAATATTTAAAATCTATTACAAAGTGAACTTTAAGTCTAATTCAATCCTATTAAACCGGCTCATGAACTGAGGTTTGCATTCACTTATATACAATGAATTGTCTTTATCTAAAGTTGATTTGGGATGTCAAACAAAATTCCTATAAAGAAGAATATATAATTTGAAACATTATATGATTTTGGTTATTAGATACGAAAAAATATAGGTATTTTAGACTTTTTTTTCTCTTCTAAATTTGTATTTTAATAATTAATATATATATATATATATATATATATATATTACAAGTAAATTAATATTTTTTTGATAAAATTTTAATTTTTTATAAGGATGAAACTAAATCGCACTTCTCCTTATTTTCTAAGGTAGACATTAAGAGAAAATTTATTATGAAATTGTTCGAAACTTATTAAGTTAAGTGTTTTAGGTTTATCAAATATATTATTATTCAACTTTTTATAATTTTATTTATATTTTTTTCAAAAACTTCACATAAAAAAAATACAATCAAATTATAATATATATAAATATAATTTTTAAACTTAAATTAAATTTAAAATATATTTTAAAAAAATAATATTTTATAATAAAATTATTAAATATATATATGTGACATTTTTGTAATAAATATTATGTTTATTTTTTATAGATAAATATATGTTTCGAAAATTACATAAGTAAAAATTTCCAATTTTTAATTTACATAAATAAACAGATTTATTATTTGTATGTAGGCCAGGATTCGGTTTTTTAAGAACAATGATTATATATGTATATATAAACGGTCTATTTATATAAATAAAAATTAGAAATATGTATTTGTTTAATTTATAAAAAATAATAAGTTTAATATTTTCCTTCATCGGGTTGGGTTAAATTAATATTGATGGTGCTGCTAAGGGTTCTACTGATTTCGCTACTTGTGGTAGTATTTTTTGTGGGAGTATGAGAGATTTTATTGGTAGTTAATATGTTTTTTTTTTATATTCAAACAATTTTGGTTGATGAATTTTATAAAGTTATACATGTCATTAAATAAGCTAAAAAGATGAGTCTTACTAGTTTATGGTTTGAATGTGATTCTGACTTGGTTTGTGTTGCATTTATCGTTAGGATTAACATTCCTTATATTTTTCGTAATAGGTAGAACACTTGCCTCGATGACTGTGGAAAAAGTAGATTTAATATTTCTCACATATTTGCATGTGCTAACCAACTTGCTAATTTAGAGTTTATTCATAGAAAATAATTTCATTGGTATAATAGACTTTTATCTACTTTTTCCTTGAATTTTTTTATTAATAGGTATAAATTATCTAAGTATCGTTTTTCTTAGATTTTTATATGTGGATTTTGATATAATCCTCTATATTTGCTTTTATATTCTTTTATATTTATTTATTTTTCTAATAATATTTTTTATACCGTGATAGATATTGTTGATATTTCAAATGTTAATTTAATTGAAATATTAAGTTTTATAGGGATGATTAACATATAAATGTTTATAAAAAAAAATAAGTTTAAGGGAAAGGGAAAAAAAAATCTTATTACATTGGGAGAAGTATTTTTTTCTGTTAAATCTTAAATATTATTTCAACAGTCAAACTTTTTTATAATTGTATATTGAGGTGGAAATTTGGGTAACAGCCCACAAAATCTGTAATGTGTGAATTTGGTTTTGTTTAATACTTTAAGATTTACCTTTTGCAGTTAAGTTTCTACCTTTCCTCTTATACAGTTTCTACTTTACATAAATTTATATTACAATATTTCTAACCTATGAATTTTTAATTGGTCCAAGCTTTTTTAATAACTCTAGTTGGTAGAGACATTTTCAAAAATATATAACTTTTTAAAAGGAAATTATAATTTGTAACAATTAAGAAGTGCATGGGTATTAGTAGTTGTAGTAATAGGGCACAGGACACGAGAATGGGTAGAAACAAAATAAAAAATAATTGAGGGGTAAATGTACTATATAATATAATATAGTATAATATAATATAATAATATAATAGTAGCATTGAAGTAAAAAGACATTTACCTTTTTAATATTTTGATGCAGTGCAAAGACGTTTACCTTTTAGTTCACAAAAAAGAGTGCATAATAGTTTACTGTTGGCTCGAGAGAATCTAAATAAGGACAAAAATTCAATTTTAAAATTTTGTTTTTACTTCTGAAAGACGTGTGTGCCTTTTTCCCTCTTCCTTCTAATTTTACAATTTTCTCTTTAAAGAAAAAAACACCAAAATTTGAGATCTTTTATTTTAGATTGGTTTTCTATTTTGTATACACACATCAATTTTGGAACTACATTTTAAAATTGCTTTCTCAGAGAGTTAAACTCTTTTTAGTTTTAAACAGTTAATTAATTTTATCGTGAGATATTTTTCAAACAAAGCAATTACTAATCATTTTTAATATTTAATTGTTTTCAACGCATTCAATTGTTTAGGTACATCTTGGACGTGGCTTGTTTTTAATTTAATGTAAAATATCTTTTGGCGGATTTTGAATGGTATTTTATATTTTGAATTGTTATAAAATTATTAAATATGTTAACACAAAAATTGTTAAATATTTTATAAGAAAAAAGTACGAAGTATATTATGGTTAATAATTTACATGGTTTTAAAGATAAAAGTTATAATAAAATTTATTATTTTATTTTAAAATATAATATATTTAAGTAAAATATAATTATAATTTAAAATAATATTTAAGAGGCACATCATATATATATATATATCATTTACTGTTAACTTTAAATATATAATATTATATTTAAATATTATAAGCATTTTTTTATTTTTACTGCTAGGACCAATATTCTTTAAATGCTTCGTAATTGATAGAATACTTGTCTTAATTACACAGATTTAGAGTTACTCTTATTTTTCGTGAAGTAAATGCGTGTGCTAATAAGTTGGCTAATGTAGGATTTATTCATATAGAATCTTTTCATTGGTATAATAAACTATCATGTAGTTTGTTCTTTGAATTCTTTATAAATAGAGATAGTCAGATAGTCTGACTATGTATCGTTTTTGTTAACATATGAGTTTTGGTATAATTCCCCCCATATTTTTGTATTTTTTTTATTTTTTTATTTTTTTAATAATATTTTTTTCCATGTGATGACAAATGATTGTTGTTACTTGAGGTGTCAGCATAGCTGAAATATCAAATTGCATAGTGATACCTAGCATGAAAGCTTTTATTTAAAAAAAATAAAAAAAATATGTACAACTATCTCAAAAAGATATTCCTTTTCATAGGTATTTTAATATATACATCAAAAGTTCCCAAAAACAAAACAAAGTATTTAAATAAAAGTTATCTCATCATCTAGTTGTTCACTGAGGAGTTCTATTATCTACAACCTCATCTGCTCCCGTGTAAAACACGATCATCATAGATAAAGAAACAAACACAAACAAAGAGCAGATAAGTCATCTATATAAATATTTCTATATAATTTCAATTTTAAATTAATAAACATAATTCATCAAGTCTCATACAATTTCTCAAACCATCAAGTGTCTATTAAAATTCATAAATTAATCTTTCACATGTCAGACTTCTACTGACTCACAACACATAGATACTTGACTTTACTTTCAGAAGACTCGTGCGTTGACTTAGACTCAAAGATTTGTATTGTCATACTATTCTACTGTGAGATCCACACAGCTACGCGCATAAATAATCTCAATATCATCTCTCCTAGTATGACATGTTAACTCATAACAAATCTAGTTAATTATCTTTCAAACAACTTACTCATTCATATGAACCTCCTTCGACTCTCACCACCCGAATAACTTCATGCATATGATTCAATTATCTCAGGAGAGTCAGGATATCTCCTTCTTGATTGTGATCTGAACAAGTCATTAAATGTGTTTGAGTTGTATTATGATTTATTTAAAGTGTAAACATCTATAAGTTTTGATTGTATAAGTTTTGGTTGTTTGAATTTGGATGTTGAAGTTAATGAATTTAGTTTAAAAATGATAGGTTGACACTTGCTAATGACACTTCAATATCACTTCAACTATCAATTTTGTTGCTTAAGAAATATTTAAGTACGATGATCTACTTCTAAAAATCTACTTTTTTTTTTAGTGTATTTAAAAAACTATTTCGTTTAATAGAACTTTTTTAACAATAACACATTTCAATAAAAATATTTTATTTTATTAATATTTAACACCATCAAAACTAAAAAAAAACAATTAAATTTGTTATAATATCCAATATTTTCAAGGTAGGTTTATTTAAACCAGTTTAATAATACACACAAATAGATTAGATATCTCACATCAAATAAAAATAACAACATTTAATAAAATATAACACACAAATAAAATAAATTAGATATCTCACATCAAATAAAAATAACAACATTTAATAAAATATAAGTGACACAAACCTTATAAACCAAATTTATAAAATTGAAGTAGATTCATTCTTAATAACCTAACAACAATTTTGTAATCCTTATCAAATTCATACATCTTTATATACTCACTCATATTTCACCATACTTTAATATAACTTACAAAATGAGATGCAATTTCAATCTACTCAAATAACTAACTAAATTAACTTTCCTGAACTTAAAATTTCATGGTTTAAAAAAAATTATATGAAGAAAGAAAAAGCCAAAAATATTATAATTATTCCTAAAAAACCAATAAAAAAATTAAATGCATCCCTACAAACTTAAATGAGCAAATATTCATCATTTTGGATCAAATCGTACTTCCAATAACAAAACCCTCTCCATACATGCAAAACAAAAACAAAAAAACTTGAAATTTGAAAAAAACTTATTCAAATTTAAATTCGAATAAAGTAACATAAACTCTATTACCTTCTAAATCATATATAACAAAAACAAATCCACTTCAAAATCTTAAAAAAAGCTTCTAAAAGTAAAATAAATAAAAAAATCATTTGTAATAAATAAATAAAAATAAAATATTTTATCACACGTATTATAATTTTAAAAAATTCGAATATAGATTAGAAAGTGGGACAATATATTGCACAGAATTTTTCAACTAAAATGCACGTAGATTAAAAAAACACATGTAGCACTTACTTATGCTATGTATTCTAAGACGTTTTTCGTTTTTCTTAATCACGTTTTCAATAATTTGGGTAAACTTTTGGGGCTAAATTGATCCTAGAATATTAAGACCCAAATATTCCCAACTTTTGTCAAATTCAAGACAGAATTAAAGTTTATAAATCATTAAAATAAAAATTTAATATTGATTGAAAAATAAATATGATGACGTGTTCCAAAGTTCCATTGGTGTCAATGTGAGTACAACTTATTCTTCCTAAAACTGTAGTTTAATAAATTATTATTCTTGGAAATGAAAACCCTTTTGAATCTCTGTCTGATGATAGACATCAGTCAAAATTTACCTAAAGAATAAAATCATTTTTATAGCACTCCTTGGATTTTGAGAATGTTTGAGAATGAATTTAATTTTGCATCACATTTAGTTACTTTTAAAAATATGTTTGTAAGTTTTTTTAAAAACAAAAACCAAGATTCTTCTAGGACCACCATTTACAAAATAATATTACTTTTAAATTAAGGTGGTCAACTTTAACCTATTAACACTAATAAATAGTGGGTATGAATACTATTAATTCAATTTCTTTAAGCAAGGTTTGCTTGATGTTCCAATCTTACAAATACAAATATTTATTTTTTTAGTAAAAATATCAACTAATTTTTTGGTAAAGATTAATGAATAATAATTAGCTAATATTTTGTATAATGTTTGGAATACTTATTCAATCACTTTTACTTTACAATCTTTATAATACTTAGTCTCTAATTAATTCTATATATATACCTACTGTAATTTCTCAATATTTTTAATGGTTAAACAGTGGAAAAAGTACTTGAAAATTAAATATTATTATTGAAATTGAAAACCCTTTCACGTAACCTAAATCGTAAATTCAAGTAGTTATTTTTAATTATATTTTTATTTGTATTATATTTGAAGTTGAATTTAAAGATAATTTTTATTTAATATTTTTTAAATTTGTTTTAATGATAAAACCGTTATAGAGAAACAAATTCCAAATCGAATAACACATATTTCTAATAATACTATTTCAACTACTAACAACATATATTGAAAGAAACTCTTAGATTAATAAACTTTTTTTCCCGTTTTAATAACTAATCGAAGTTCATCTTCAAAAAGAATATCACAAAAACTTGAGAAGGGAACTTGATTTCTTCTCACCTTATTAAAATCACATTATTTGATTCTATATATATAAAAGTTATGTGAACATTAGGGTTTTTAGTAATAGTTGAATTTGTTTTTGGTGGAGTTTAAGATGAAAAGGAAAGAAAGGGAAAGGTTTTGAGTTTAATATTTGATAGATATGGCAGCAAAATCTTTGATTTGATAGTGCCAAGTCTTTTGTTCTATACAATATTCTAATCATTCTTTATATTTTTACAAACAAAACTTGTCAGAACACCTTAAGTCTTGTTTCTTTCCTTAGGATACCAACCACCTTCCTTAAACCACTTTCAAACTAATGCCAATGCCTAATTTCGTTTATGTTTTCAATCTTTCAAAATTAATTTAATGCCTACTAAACTTCATAAACCAACACTATCTACATCTCAAATTTACGTAAGAAAATTCCTCTTACCATTTTTTTAAAGTTATCATATACTCACATGACTTGCATAATAAATATGAAAGGTGTTAAAAAAAACTAACGAAGATTACGAATAATATGATTTTTCAGGATATAACAGAATTTTCTATACTGATATTGAAAATTACAAGACTATTAAACAATATCTTAAAAACAAAAAAACTCATAAGAAGAGAGTGTAAGAGAAGGATGAAGAGTGAATTAATGTGTGTTTTCTTAGGAGAAAAAAGACGTTTATTTATAAGAAGTTGAGACTTACTTACATGGTTACAAGCTCATGTAATTATGAAAAATAAGATGAACGGATAAAGGAACAACAACATTCATGAAACTTGGAGTTCAATTATCTTCTTAAACCTTAGTCTCCAACTTTCACAAGTCACAAAATAAGAAAATCTAATTTGTCATTCACTTTAAAAATATTAGAACTATCTTGATATATAAATCATCTAAAAGTGTCTAATCTAGACAACGCAAAACTGTAACATCTCTATATTTTTCTACATCTAATAACCAAAATCTGCAATATATTTATAACTCTTTCATACAATGTTTTAAAAAAATCTCTCTTCATAGGGATTTTAAATATACACACAAAGGTTTAAAACAAAATATTCAAAATAAAATAAATATTTCCATCCTCCAACTTCTCATTGAGGACTATAACATCATCTGCCTCCGTGTAAATACATGATCATCACAGATCGAAGATAACAACCACAAAACAAATCAAAGGGTAAACTAACTATTTTTAAAAACTTATAATATAAATATAATTTTAAATATTCACATAAAGCCATCAATTTTCATGCATTTTCACATAACCATCAAGTGTTTATCAAAATTTCACAATTCATCTTTCTCATGTTGTAAGGACCAAGAAAATTAGTCTTAGAGTATAAATAGTACAATTAAAATGATACCTGAATATTTTATTATTAAAATAAAGAGGCTATATAAATAAAAATTAAGTTATTCAAATTTCATTTTAAAAGAACCATCATCTCTCTAAAAAACTCATTTTTCCTTTCCTCTACCTTCTCTCTAAGATTCTGACCTCCTCGCTTATCAGATCAGATTCTGCCATTGGACTTTTAACAGTGAACTTTACAAGCTTGCCTGATCAAAATCTCAGATAGAGTAAGTTTATTCTTGACTCATTTTCCTTTGAGTTAGTTTTGATCTGGTTAGGTTTGTCTTTAGTATAAGCTTGCATGTGATGCTTTTATCTTTAGAAATAGTCTCTGTTAGCGTAGAGTCCTAGTGGTATAGTTATATTTTTTATCAGGACTCTCTGTGCAAGTTATAGGCTACCCTTAAACTTTTGGTAGTATGGAGCTCTTAGGGAGCATCTGCTCAGGTTGAAGGGAAGCTAGTTTTAAATTTTCAATAGAACCTTAGGCTAGAAGCTATGAATGTGGGGTGACGTGGTCACCAATCTAAAATTTTCTTGCATGATTGTCTTTTTAAGAGTAAAGTAATTTATTGAATGAAATGGTTGATTTTGAATATTATATAGTGATTTTTAAGGTGAATAAGTTGATGAAAGTGTTGTGATTGAGAATTGAAAGTGGTTGAATGGTCATATAAATGAGTTGAATAGTTTGTTGAATTACTTAAAATGTGATGTTTGATGAGAATTGATTATTTGACTTTAGATGATGTTACTAGTGATAAAACTCCTCGGTGAGAAGATGGATGATGAAAATATTTATTTTATTTTATTTTAAACCTTTGTGTATATATTTAAAATCCTAAGGGATATATTTTTGAAACATTGTATGAAAGAGTTATAAATATATTGCAGATTTTGGTTATTAGATGTGAGAAAATATAGAGAGTTAAAAAACTATACTATATATTTTTATACTTTCATAGTACTCACAATACACAATAAAAATAAATAAATAAATAAATAAATAAAAGAATACTAAGATTTATTGTCTTTCACTTAGACTTTGTTTTATCTCAAGTTTTAATTTTCACAAAAACTTAAAAATGGTTTATAAATTATTTCGAAGAAGAGTTCACAAGAAAAAAAAAATCCAAGTTTTTTTGTAAGAAATAAAAAAAACCTAAATTCCAACATTCTAACACTATTATGATAAAAAGACAGACATGACCTCAAATAAATTGAAAGATTACCTCAAATAAACAATTGAAAGGTTAGGAAGTTAAATGGAATAAATTGAAAGATTACCTCAAATAAACAATTCAAAGATTAGGAAGTTAAATGGAAGGGTGCTGATAAATTGACAGCATAAATTGACACCGCACATAAACATTTACTTGACAACCCACTAAATTAATATTTCAATCACATTTAATCTTAAATATTATTATAAGAGAATTAAAGTATGTAGTTTACTTTTTCGTTATCAAAAGTAATATTTTCTTAAATCGGACTAAAATCGAAACCTACATTCGAAAGAATAAGCTATTATTTTCACTTTTACCCTTTAGAATTTGTTATATATAACAAACGACATTTAATTGTATAATGCAACTGAAATTAAAAGCGAAATAAAAGAGTTACGATTTATTAGGGTATACTAGTTAGAAGCTATGTAGGAGAGACATTGATATATTGATACTGATACGATATGGATACAGAGAGACATTGATACTGATATGGATATGGGTACGGAGATACATATAATTTCTAAAATTTAGGACATGTATCTATATATTATATAATTATAAATTATATAAATTGATAAAAAATATTTATATACATTAAATATGTTTCAGTTTGTTTTTAGCAGAAATATGTTTTTCATAACTGATAAAAAAATTGTTTTTTATTTTTATAATCATAATAAAATTTTATAGAATAAGTTTTAGTTTTAGAAAATTAATGTATTTATCCTTTTTAAAATTGTGTTAGAATCGTACTAGAATTATCAGAAATTCAACAAATAGTTTTTGAATTAGACACTTCACCGAGTGTCGATGTTTATACGTGTGTCCGACAAAACACGTCATTTAAGAGAAGTGTCCAAACTTCACATATTAAAAATTAAAATATAAAAAAAAAGTGGACAAGTTATTTTTTATATTTACTTTGTAGAAATAATTCGATAATATATAAAACATAGGTATGTATAATTCTATTTTATAAAATTTTAGTCAATCATAAACAAAGACATTATATAATATATAATTAGGTTGTAAATTTTGTCTTATCAATTAATATGTTATAAAAAAATTAAAATAAATTCATATTAATTTTGCTTATGTGATGGAAAAAGTAAGATTTTATAAAATGAAATTAGATTGATATTGATTTTGTTTGTGTGATGGAAAGGAAGGAGAGAAAAAAATGAAAAAGGTTTGGGAAGAAGTGGTGGTATTGATTTAGGTGGCAGCTTTTGAGTAATGTGTCCGTTGCAGTGGTTGGTTTGACAAAATTGTTAATGGGAGAAAAAAAAGGAATTAAAAAAAGGAAAATTGGGATGAAGTCAAGAGGAAAAAGCTGGTTGGTGATGCCGCAGTTGAAAGCAAAATGTCAAACGCTACGATTCAGATTTTTGGGAACTGAGGTTTGACAGCTCTTCCTCTGCTCCTCGTTCCTTGCGACACCATCTATTTTCCTTTTTCTTTTTTTAATCCCTAACCCTTCAATCATTCATCTTCCACCCTTTTCTTTTCACCATTTTTTAACTTCAATTGCTACTTCAAACACAACTCACCTCACAGCAATAACACACTACCTACCACGCTTCCATCTTCTTTCTTCTTTCTTTCTCTAGCTACCTATTCTTTAACATATCATATGCTATGCTATGCTATGTCTCCAACACAACACAACACATTCATATTCATCTCAAACAAAACTAACGTATGCTTAGCAACATATAAATAAAATCAAACCACACAAGGACGAACCACTAGCCGCCGTGGCTAGTGTTATCCCTCCCAACAAGCCTCTTTTGCAACCATCCAAAAGCCAAAAGGCATAGAGAATCGTGCTGGAGAGAGGTGGGAAAATGGGAATCCTATACCCACTGTCCCAATCTTCACAACGTTATCTCCTTGTAACTTTGGCCGTGCCATAACCCCTCTTACAAAATTCAAAACAAACACACACATGAACTTGTTTTAAGCCATGCCCCCCCACCCCTACCCAGAGAATTATTTGACTGGCAAAAAAAGCAAACACACACGGACACACTCCACAACAACCTCAAATTTTTCCCCTTCTCCTGCTTTCTTTCCATGATCTGACTGAACAAAACCCAAATCATCACCTCGTTTTCCATTGCCCCTCACTTTCTACAACCCCAAATGGCTGCTTGCGCTTTGTTCAGTGGTGGCACGAACATTACCGAAGATGGCAATGTTAACAACGGGAGTGGGAGTGCTACTAGTCCTCTGACAAGTGCATCTAACTCTAGCAACATGAGCAACGAGGAGCAGCAGAACCTACATGGCATCATGCCGCAGCCTCATTGTGATAGAAAGATGGTGAGGAAAAGAATGGCTTCTGAGATGGACCAAGTTAACGTTCATGTCACTCCACCACACAACGCTTCCTCCACAACTGATTATCCTAGGTTTCCTCGTAGAAGCACCGCCAACATGAACATGTCATCCTTAGAAAAAGGGTCCACCACCACAGCTACGTTAGCCGCAGGTACTTGTAGTAATAGCAATAATAATAATAATAATAATAATAACTATCATTTTAATAATAGTAACCATAATAGTAATAGTGGAAGTATTTCGTCAAGAGATAACGTTGCCATTCCAAATTACCCCACTGTGACGGTCACAACCAACTACTCCACTATGTTGCTACCTTCTTCCACCACCATCAATTCCTCTGGTGTTGCTCCAAACTACAGTGCTCACCAACACCATCATTTCCAAGGACTTGTTGAAAGTCAAAGCCAGGACCAGCAAAACCCCGTGCCTGCAGTGTGTGGATTCTCAGGGTTACCACTTTTTCCATCTCAAAGCCAAAGGAACCGAGACAACAACACCGCCACCACCAACGTAAGAAGCAGTGGTGGAAATATTATCGACGTCGTTGCCTCTTCTTCTTCTCCTTCCATGGATGACACTTCAGCCGCCACGAGTGGTTGGATCGATGGTATATTGAAGGATCTCATTCACAGTTCCAACAGTGTTTCGATTCCCCAGCTAATCAGCAACGTGAGGGAGATTATATACCCTTGCAACCCCAACCTTGCAACGATTCTTGAATACAGGTTGCGTCTTCTCACAGAGTCTACCCCACAAAACAAAAGAGGCACAGAAGGGGTGCCTCTTCCTCCTTCCGTGTCCTCAGTGAAGCTCATGAATAATCGTGTGGATGGCATTGTTCCTAATTTGCACTTCACAGATGCATCAGGTGCTGCTGTGGTTGTGAATCAGCACATGTTGTCCAATTGGGGTGTGCCTCCAATCACTCACCACCATGATAACAACGGCAACAACAACACCAACACCAACAGTAACCCTTCAGTTTCTTTGGTTACTTTGCCTTCACCGCCACCACCACCCCATTATTCACCGCCACAAGAGAAGCAGCCTCACCCTCAAGAGGAAGATCTAGCCGCAACCAACAGTGCTGCTGAGGTGGCACTCACAAGAAAGAAGAAAGAAGAGTTGCGGGAACAGAAGAAGAAGGACGAGGAGGGACTGCATCTCCTCACCTTGCTGCTTCAGTGCGCTGAAGCAGTTTCTGCTGAGAATCTAGAAGACGCCAACAAGATGTTGCTGGAGATTTCCCAATTATCAACACCGTTTGGCACATCAGCCCAGCGTGTGGCCGCTTATTTCTCGGAAGCCATTTCAGCAAGGTTGGTGAGTTCATGTCTGGGAATATATGCCACTTTGCCACACACCCATCAAATTCACAAGGTGGCATCGGCTTTCCAAGTGTTCAATGGTATCAGTCCTTTCGTGAAGTTCTCACACTTCACAGCAAACCAAGCTATCCAAGAAGCTTTTGAAAGGGAAGAAAGGGTGCACATCATAGATCTGGATATAATGCAAGGGTTGCAGTGGCCGGGTTTGTTCTACATTCTAGCTTCAAGACCAGGTGGAGCCCCTTATGTGAGGCTCACGGGGCTTGGTACTTCCATGGAAGCACTCGAAGCAACGGGTAAACGTTTATCTGATTTTGCAAACAAACTTTGCCTCCCCTTTGAGTTCTTCCCAGTGGCCGAGAAAGTTGGGAACCTTGACCCTGAGAGGCTCAATGTTAGCAAAACCGAAGCTGTTGCAGTTCACTGGTTGCAACATTCCCTCTATGATGTCACCGGCTCAGACACCAACACCTTGTGGCTCTTGCAGAGGTAGGTGAAGGGTTTTAGTCCATTCATTCATTCATTCTACGCATTGCATGGGTTTATATTACTCCTTGCGTAATTTGCATGATCCAGAGGGAGTTGAAATAAGCTGAGTGGGGTTAGTACATAGGGAAATAGTCATAGTACTTTTCATGAAAGAAGTCCCTAAAAATCCCTTTTTTACCTTTATAGGCTCTAGTACTCACTTTATGTCTCTGCCCTTTTCTTTTCTAAGGAAGATCGGGAACAATGATTATGTCTCGTTTTGAATTACTCTCTCTTGCACATATCTTAATGGGGGAGAAACAAAAAAAATAACAAGAGAACTGTGGAGTGTATATAATATGTAAGTTTTGAAAGAAAGGTGATGGGTGTGGTGTATTTATTATTACTTACATTGTCACTGTATAATTTCTGGAGTTTGAAGGCTAGTTAGTGAAAAGATCAAGAAAAAGTTATAGCTTTAAGTAGTTATTGTAAGAGTTACTGGATATAGTAAGTGGGAATTGAATAACTGTGTAAAGATACTTTACAGACGTTGCGTGGACTATTATTCTAATTTGCGATGCTGCATTTCTTGCATGGACCTGTGTTATGCAGGCTAGCACCTAAAGTGGTGACAGTGGTAGAGCAGGACCTAAGCAACACTGGTTCATTCTTGGGGAGGTTTGTCGAAGCCATACACTACTACTCGGCGTTGTTTGACTCTCTCGGGTCTAGCTATGGGGAGGAGAGTGAGGAGAGGCATGTGGTGGAGCAGCAGCTATTGTCTAGGGAGATTCGCAATGTGCTAGCTGTTGGGGGGCCATCGAGAACTGGGGAGCCAAAATTTCACAACTGGAGGGAGAAGTTTCAGCAGTGTGGATTTAGAGGTATATCTCTAGCTGGTAATGCTGCCACTCAAGCAAGTCTACTCCTTGGTATGTTCCCATCGGAGGGTTATACCTTGGTGGAGGACAATGGCATCCTTAAACTTGGTTGGAAGGACCTTTGCTTGCTCACTGCTTCAGCTTGGAGACCTCCCTTCCATGGTGGCACTGCCATTACCCATCACAATTAGCCTTTTTTTTCTGTTGTTGGCCTCATTCTAATCCTATGTAGCATCCATCACTCTCCCTTGTTAATTTAGCGAGAGATTGTTAGGTGATCCCAAAGCATGTGATTTTTCTTGCCTACTGTGTACTGCTTCAGCATTAACATAAAAAAGAAGATATAATTAAAATAGGAAAGAGTGAGACCAAATGGTTGAAGGGGTACCCCACATGAAGCAAGAAAGTTCTCTTGCTCGGGGAGCACTTGAGAGTTTTTCTAATAGTATATTTTATTAAGAGAACTTCTAAGGATGTTACTATTATATTCTGATTTTAATGGCTACCCCCAATGAGTGGGTTGGTTGTTAGTTGCTGATTTTCTCACTATATGGATAGAGTTGGTTTCAAGTGTTACCTGCAGTTTACCACTAATGTAAAATTTTGTTACCTCAAATTGATCTGCCATTGTTGGTTGTTCAGTTTGGTTTGTAGCAGTGACTTGAATGGCTTTTCGACCGCGTGATATAGCACGAAGGAAAAGCATATTCTAAATTTGGATACTTTCATTTTTCTTTTTTCAAGGAGCCCTGTTAAAAGAGATCTATACCATAAAAAACAAATTCACTGTTGAGGAATCCACATTCATTACTTCTGTTAGGAACATTCAACGGTCTTTTTTGTGAACACCTTGTGCTTTTCTTTCTTATTTATAGCACAATCTTTTGTTTCAGGAAAAAGGAAAATCAAAAGCTGCACATTCTAAAGTAACATGGTACTTCCATTATTTCTCGGGGAAACATTGCAATCTTCAAAATGATATATTTTGTGCATTAAAATTTACTAAACCACGTCCTGAAAACTAGCGGTGAACTTTTATATTCGTGTAAATTTTATCTAAAGTTTGATGTGTTATTAATCCATTTGGGTTTCTCAAATATTACTTCATACAATTGAAAGCGAATGAGGAAGTTCAATTACATCGAGTTGTTTTTTTCTAGTATGATGTGAATTCAGCTAAATTATTTATTTATTAATTTTCTTCAATTACGAAGAGGGTAAGATCGAAGTAAAAGACGAAAGACTCCATTAAATTTGAAGTTTGAGCCTGACAACAATTAATAAAAAAACATTGGGACTTCCTGCGTAAGAAACTGTTTTCGAGGTAGTATTCAAGAAAGTGGTAAAAAGTTAGAAATCTAAAATAATTTAAACTAATGCATACACTAATCTCGAATCCATACCTAACCTTATTATCCCCTCAGCGCCATCCAACGGTTCTTCCTCTCTAACAAATGCTCTGCGAATATATTGCAAACCGCATTAACCTTTAAATAGAGGTTGGTTTGACCACCAACCTGCCTTGCGCTCTTCCTATGTTTCAACCCATCATGATCAGTTACGAGAGACTGCTCTAGTAATTTGCCTAGGATCATGTCTTCTACATATCAAAACAAACTGCACCAGGTGTTCTTATCAGTAACACAATTCAAAAATTTGTATCAGATTAAACTTAAAATATGTTCCTTTTGGATAAGAGTATCTCCATTGGAATTTTTTTAAAATAATTCGTTATAAACAAAATCACTCCTATATAAACCACTCCTTTTAACTTTGGAAAACACATTTATAAAATTTAGCCGGTAAGAAAGTCATAACCAAGCATATTTTACGGAGGTTGTCTACAGTTTTGGCGGAAACTATAGACAATCCCAATCAATCTCATTGTCTCAGCGTATATTCAGTGCATTGTACCACACTTCTCGACCTTGGATACAACAGCCCACGAAAAGCATGTTTCACTGATGCAGTAAACAATAATGAATTGCAAAGAAGAGTAGTTACTGTTAAAAGTACTGCTAGAGGACAAAATTGTTACTTTTTCTTTTATATAGAGCTGTTTGGACAACATTCTTGTCATCAAATAGAAAAAACTTGGGGCAAATTATGAAGCAAAGAACTAGAACGAATAGCTCTACCTGTTTCACAGCTACGAATAATTTACATCATGTAGAATAATAAAATCTTGAAACAAACAATTGTACTGTCTTTATATTTTGAGTTATTTTTCATGGACCACTGCCTTGCTCATGTATAAATCTTCATAGTGCCCACCAGCACGATGGGGGAAAACCTCCACCAATTAGCTATCTCGAAAACAGTGAGGCTACTCAGACTTCTTGATCCTTTTGCCAGAAATGCAGGGAAGTTTCCAGGTTTCTTATTGACTGATTAATTTTATAATTGGTGTGTTAAGCTCATCACCACCATTGCTTCTTTTCCACAAAGCCCCTTTGAAAACTAGATCACAAAATTGAGCACCCAAAGCACAGGCATCCTCTTGTTTCTTAAGAGCACCCTACAATTTCCAAAACATGCAAGCTTACATAGGAACCATAACTTATTATGAATTTACATTGCATTCACTTAAAAGCTGATCCTCTTTGTTCAAAAACTTCTTCCAATAGCTTTTATACTGTGGAATTCCCAGATCAAGCCAAGGTTTCATTTTCCCATTATAGTGTAGCACTGGAGCTGTCTTAATGGACTGAGACTCAATGGTATAATCATGACCCAGTCCAGACACAACCCAATCATTCAGTGGATATATTTTATTCTCAAAGGCGAGCAAGCTTGCCCGCCATGCAATACCTTCAACAGATCCTTCTTGCATGGTCAACTACACAGAGAAATAGAAGATTAGAAAATGTGCACAACATAAACTTTCTTAAAATTAATTTCATCTAACATTTTTCCTTTAGTCATAAACCATCAAAAGGCTCTCCTATGTAGGAGACTAATCAAAACTTAATAGGCCCAAGTGATCGATAGTGTGGGTGGGGGCATGTTCGAATTTGGGCTAGCTGCAATAAGTCAGGCCGAAAGAAGTTTATAACTTAGCCCAAACGACACGTTTTATTGGTTTATATGGGCGAATCCATGAAGCTTGGCCCCAAATTTGGCACTCCTATTGCCTACTATATTCAACGAGAGTATCTCAATACTGTTATTTTCAACGATAGTGTTTTCTGAACAGATGTATTGCAATTGTAGAGAACTTATTTACTTACCTCTTGTATCAACTTTTTGTAAGTTTGAGTAAGACCAAGTTCTCTCCACCTCCCCAGGTCAATTATGTTCAACCCTGACATCCACGTACAGGAATTGGGGCTGAAACCTTTCTCGCCCAGAAAACTTTTCAGTTGACCCAGCTTTACTGAGCAGAACTCCACTGCACCATTAACTTTATCTCCCAAGTCTATGTTCCACAAGGCAGACAAGTCTTGTTGGATAACAACATCATCATCCAGAACCACAACTTTCTTCAAATTGCTGAATAAATCAGGAAGTAAATAGTGTGAATCAGAAAAAATTGAAAGGTATTCCGTTCTAATCTGGTTCATGGACGGATTATCATAACCACGAAATGAAACACGGAACTCCTCAGGCAAGGATAGATGCAATGGATTTTCCATTTGGCTGTCCAGCTCAACATTCAGCACTTGAACAGCAGCTTCCTTATACTGGTTCCTCAAGAACCAGAGCTTCATTGCGTAATAGTTTTCTCTATCAGTCAACACATGAAAAACCTGATTCAAACTTTCCTGAAACAATGTGCAGCCACAATTAAAATTATTACTATAGTCGCTAATATTCAACCTTTATCAAATACAGACTAGAAGTATAACGTACTTTTGCATGAAATACAGTGGAGTTGATAACTACTGAAGCTGCAAGCACATTATTGGAGAAAATAACATAGTGCTGCAAGGAAGAATCAATAAACTTTTCTATATTAGCCTTTTCTTCGTCTTGTGGGGATTTGAAATATTCTACAGTTAGTTTCAGTGACAGGCAGTGAAGACTCTTCGGCATCGTCTGCACATTAAGTTTATACAAGAATGCACTCTGCTTCATGTGGAAGTTGGCTTCATCCTCGGTTAAATCAAATATTTGTCTCAATTTCTTGTCCACATTGTTGCAGTCCACAGGGACTGATTTTATTCTGGTTAATGTATTTTCCATCTTCTTTGAATAACTCTCAGCCCTGTAAATAATATTACTACAATGTAAAATTTCTCGTACATTTATAGCATTTTAAAAGTGGAAAAAAAGAGGTACTGGTATAGTCAGTCTTGGTAATAAGATGTTATATGCTTAAACCCAAGAGCTTTTATTTTGGAAGTTAGTTCATGAAAATTTCATTCACCGAGTGGTAACTAGTTTAATTTTTTCTTCCCCCGAATTCTTCTGAATATAGTTGAATCAGCACATGATAAAAATTAGCAACTGCACTATTTGCTTCAAGCCCAAAGGCTTTTGTATGAGGGTGTGCTAAGAGATAATAAAACCAATCAAGTGTCTACACCTAAAACCTTGAGCTTTTAAGGGAGTTGATTCGTGACAATCCTGAAAGGTAAGAATGACAGCAATAGCTTTTGGTTTGAGGTAAAACAACATAAACTCAAAGAAAAAACGAAGTGAGACAAGAAAGAAAGATAAGGCTATGCTTTGGGGAATAATATATTAGACCAATGATTATCTAGGGAACCATGAATGGTGCGAAAATGAGTATTTAATATGTTGGAACTACTTTAAGGACTGTCTGGAAATGTGAAAATCTGGATTAAAAAAACTACCGAAAGCCTGATCTGTAAGCAGATATCAAAACAGAAATTAATTATTTTTTATAAGACTACTTGATTGAGGGTGAGATTTACCCTAATTTCAACTATGAAATTCCAATTACAGTTCAAACAGAATGCAACTCAGACAAGCAAACTTTTGGACAAAGGAAAATTATGTATATAAGCTTACACAGGTGGAAGATCAGCATCTGTGGTAGATTCACTAAGCATGTGCTCCATCTCTTGTATATTCTGTTTCAGTTGGCGAGACAATTTATCTTTCGCTGGGAGTTTTGCAATGCTAGGATAATAAGCTCTAGACACAAATAGTTGGTCTTTCAATTTCTTAATCAGAGACTCTTTCATTTCTTGTCTATGTTCTTGTTGCCATAGGCAATAACTACCAAATGTGAGCTCACACGAATTTCTGTCTTCATTGGTAGAGCTTGTTTTTGGGTGGGTGGCCTCTTCAATATGACCACTGCTAGGATTCTGTTGCAGAATTTAATCAGTTCAAGTCCTTATATGAATGACAATATATAAAATAACTTACGAAGAGCTTTGCTGGAGAATAATGTTGTGTCCAAGTTATATAACTTAATGTTATACTATGTATACTACCTCTGGACTCAAACATAAGCAAAATCAATTACTTTCACACTAATTAAGAATAATAGTTAAGTTCATTTAGTATTGTTGTATTTATACAATAAATAAGTATTTTTTTCTAAATGACCCTTTTCAACTGACCCTTAGTAATATTTATTGGGAATAGTGCTTAGGTTTATAACTCGGGGTATTTTTGAAAAAGTAGCATCAAATAGGATTGAGGTAGTTGAAATTTACTTATATTAAGCTCACCACATGACCTTTATTTTTGCTTATATTTGTGTTCAAAGGGAGTAACACTAAGCCTGTGAGTGCTATTGTGCTAAGCTTGTACTGGTTGTACTATATTGGTGAATGACCTATATTATTATTAGCATTGAACCATTCTGATCAATTAATAATCATTGGAAGATATAGTTTCAACATGGTGCGAGCAAAGCACTACACTTTCCCTCACGACCTTTCCTCCCTTTCATTGAGCAGAGTAGTGTTCCCCCTACTCTGGAACTCTGTCTTGTATACTATCATGTCTTTCTCATCTCAGATTTTCCCTTTTGCAATATTTTTCCCATAACTGCTGCAAGACCCTGACTATGTTTTCTGCTTCTGGTTTTACTGGTTGAAAAAGTGTTAGAAAGCATGACTTTGTCTATATTATGTTAGATTCCAGTATGCTATTAATGTTATTGGATCAGAATCGTAACAGTCACACTAGATACTAGATTTCCACTGGTTTAGACTATTAGTATACTTGGGGTCTGGATCAATATTATGAAGTGGACTATCTAGTTCCATTAGTTGGTTCATGTGTTAAACAAAAGTTTCAACTAATTACAGTAATATATGCGTACATTTGAGGTCGGAGGTGATTGCAGAACATCATTAGGTGGCACCTTAGGACCTGAAAATCATTTAAAATTAGAAGCATAAAAAAGGAAGGAAATGGGATACAAGAAGGTATCATGGGATGTGGGTAGTCTTATCAATGACAGTAGAACAACCTCTTTGTTTATCATCACTGGCAGTCTTATCAATGCTGTCAGCAGAACCACCTCTTTGTTTATCATCACTGGCAGTCCTATCAATGGTGTCAGTAGAACCACCTCTTTGTTTATCATCACTGGCAGTCTTATCAATGGTGTCAGTAGAATCACCTCTTTGTTTATTATCACTGGCAGTCTTATGGATGGTGTCAGTAGAATCACCTCTTTGTTTATTATCACTGGCAGTCTTATGGATGGTGTCATTCTTGCCTTCTTGAGCATATTGCTCGAGAACATCCTGTATGAAATTATTATCGAAAATTAATGATATTGCCAAAATTATTCTACATCTATATGCAGTGTACCCCCACCCACCTTAAGTTCCTACGAAAGGGGGATTCTTATCCTCCTTGCTCTTTTTTTTTTTTTTATCTTAGAATTTACACAGATCAGTACATTTATACCCCCATAATACAAAAGAACTGTAATCTATTGATAAATGTGTCATGTTAAAATGGAAAAAGAGTTTAGAAGATTGAAGGAGACTCAAGGAAGGAGTTAATAACACTAAATTCATAATAAATATTCTAATTCTATGGACATCCAAAATTGCAATGCCTCACCATCTGGGTAATCCTTTAATTCTTCTATGTTGAGTATACTTCAGATCAAAAAGTCACACCCTAAATCTTTATCCAGACAATAAAGACACCAAATGAAATTTAAAATTTAAATCCCCATAACACAGAAAATAGAAAATGAACTTGTGTTGGTCTTTGATGAGAAGTAAAAAAGTCACCGAGTCACTGGGTTATAACCTATTTATACAATCAACCATCAAGACCCAGCTAAGAAGGAGTCAGTTATAACTGTCTGAAATGGCAATTATAACTTAAGAAAAAACACAACTAAAGAAAATTCAAAATACAGATTACATAGAGAAGAGCATTCTCTTGCTATACTACTGAATAATCTCATAATCATATTAGGAATGTATGTTCAATAATAAATACTGTTTATACTCACAGTAGCGTAGTATTATCATTTGTACTGTTATTATATAATCAGATTAAATTATATGCATTATGTCAAAGTCTCTGAGATAATAATATGTAAATAATAATATTTTATTATATTCTCTACCACTTGCTCATGTTCAAAGAATGAACTTTGCAGGTTAATTCTTTCGTTATTAAATAATCATAAAAATAGAAAGGTAGCTGCACTAACGTCCATGGTTCCAGCTATTGGTTATGGAAATCCAAAGATGCAACAGTATCATAATACAAAATATTTCAAACTCACTACCTTAAATATAATTGTTAGAAAGGAAGGGAGAATTCTTAGAACCCAACGTTTGACAGAGCAATGATGACAGAATAAAGTAACTTAAGTGTTGCTCTGCAAATAACTAAGATATTGGGTTTGCTTGGAAAATCTTCAATATAAAGATTTTTAGGACAGAAAAATAAGAAGGAAAAATCAAATTAGAATTCCATAAATTAAAATTAGTTTATGTATGAGTTAATTTGTAGAATATATTTAACATAGTTCCTTCAAAATCTTATGCTTTAACTCGGGTAAGTTAATTTTAACTTTTTGAGAAGCTAATATCATTTTTCCTTCTTATTTTTTTCTCATAGAGGTGATTATGGAGAAGTTTCTCCAAACAGGACTATACTACACAAAAGAACTAAAATAAAAGCGCAAACTATGTCTTACTAAACAAAAAAGAAAAGCAAAATGAAAGCTACCGATACATCAAAAAGATAAAAAAGTGGAGTTGAACAAGATACAAACTTTTAAATATAAACATGGCAAATAACTACAGCTTAATTGTTGTAAGTTGAATGGCACTGGTTCTTGCATTATAAGGTGGACACTTTTTTATGTAACGTTTATTTGGGGATTTTGGATAGCTTGAGGGTGTCCTACTTAGGAACAATTTCTAATGGTTAGGTACAAATGCTTCAGATAAATGGAAGAGGAACATATTTTGGGATAATGTGAAGTTTATGCAGTCCTTTAATACATATAGTTAGTTAGGATCGGATTATCTTATGCCTCTCAACTATGGGATAGTAAAGCATACATGATATTCTTAAAAAATGCTATGTAAAAAATACTTACCTTGGGCAGCTTTTGATATATTACTTTTATAATGTATTTTTCTTTTTTTGTTCCAGGGAATTCTTATCCTCCTCTTTTGTCTGTACTTTTTATCACTTATTCTTTCTAATGAATTTATTTCTGTACTAAAATTATAATAAAAACAAAAATTCTCAACAACTTACATGGATGGAATATTAAGATTGAAATGGAACTGACCCTCAATCTTTTTGGTTCAAAGTTTAGCAGAGGGGGGGATTTTAATGAAGAGAATGGGGTTGGAAACTATAGTAATTTACAATTTTACCCTCTAGACTAAAATAAAACCATTAAACTTGAAAAGGATAATTTGGTCATCAAAATTCAAAAACTTTAAGCATTGTTTCCTCCTTCCAACGTCCCCCCACATTAGAGGGGTGGCACAATCAAATGAGGGGTTTATTTATCCTCTTATTTCCCTTCCCTTCCCTTCCCTCCCTTACATTCCCTCCAACCAATAACTCTTCATTTTTCTTTTCAATTACAGTAGGTAGGAATAAATATATACATTTTCCTTCCACAATTAAAAGATATGAGAAAATCAACAATTTATAGCAACAAGATTTATCAACAAGAAGTGCAAAATTTAACCAACACAGTATTATAGAGTACCTTCTTAAGAGTTGGTTCAAACTTTATGATCAATTCCTTCACATGACTTGATTGTTCTCCCTGAAGAAGAAATGTACAAGAAAGGCAAAATGAATTTGACGTTTGGGGGATAAGATTTAACTTTTTGGATGTTTGTGTCATTAGTTCTATCAGATTTGTGCACCAGTTATACGTTCCTTTTGGACTTCATTACTGATCACTGTTTTATGCATGTATACTGATTTATACTATTAAATGAACGAATTACTAGCTCATTTTTTGTTTGCTTTGAAAATATCACAAATAATAGTACTCACCAATTTAAAATTAGAAAAATACTCACTCATTTGACAACTTACAAAAAACAACTTATGCCATTATTTTTTCTGCAATTGTGGCGACGACAGTAAGTTGACACAACTAAATCAGTGAGGTTATGACCAACAATATTCTAAGGTATACACTATTTTGTTGTGTACAACAATAAGCACCAAGGTTTCCTGATTACTGATACACAATTAAATAGATGAATTTATTGCTCATTTCTTTTTCTGAGAATATCCCGTCAACAATTGTGCACACAAATTAAAAGTTTGAAAAGTATTCACTCATTTGACAACTTCAAAATACAAGTTACGCTGGAACTTCTATCCATTTGAACAATTTGTCACAACTGTAACTAGACCACAACTTAATCAGTGAGGTTACTATGATCAACAGTATACTACCTAAGAATGCTAGAAGAAATGGACGAGTACCAATAAGTTGAAAACCACCATACCTCAGACTCATTATGACCAACATCATGTCTATCATAACTTTCAAGACTTTTCTGATTCTGATTTGAAAAAAAAAAACAGAGGTGAAGGGAGAATAAAAAAAGCGACATCAGTACAGGAACACCAACATGGAAAGATTGTAACAATTCACAGACACTATTGTTGAATTGAAAGCTTACTGAAGGAGAATTCTTCTGTTCATATACATATCCTGCAAAATTGCAATGATAAATGAATCCCAGAGTAAGGAAAAAAAATAAAAGAAATCAAGTCAAGGCACAAGATTTCGATCAGCAGAGCAAATTCAACTACAAATACTAACAATAAGCTCACATACATTTTGCTGATAAATGGATGTAAATACATCCAAAGCACGGTACATAAATTTTAGAATTTCACTCCATTAGAGATACATAATTATAACAGAAAAATGCTATTTGCAAAAAAAGTGAAATGCAGATTATTCACTAACTCAAAATTGAATGGAATTACTTCATTCACAATTTCACTCACATGTCTACAAAAATTAAAAAACAAACCATTGATTGTAACATACGTCCTCCTGTGCTGTGAGGTTTTCATGATTCAATTGTGCGTACATTTGTCCTGTAATGTGAGGTTTCATGATTCGATGGTGACGTACATTTAACTTTCCCCTCGTAAACACGATTTTATTATTACTATTGTTACGACTATTAGGACAACATTTAGATGCATTTTCTTACATGCTGTTTTTCAAACAGAATTAGAGCTTCACATCACAAATGCATTATGACATTCAATGCAAATATCTATTACACAGATTAAAGTGAAACTCTAATTCTGATTAAACAACAACATCAAATTCACCTTATCGCTGTACCTAAGTTTCATCCTCCTTATCATCATTATTATTATTATTATTATTATTATTATTATTATTTTCACTATTAGAACAAAACGAAGACGCAGATCTTTCATTGAATACAAAAGCGTTTCGAGCTTGAAGCAACACAACGGAAACGAAACTCAATTCATTGATTAAAGCAAGCGGAGATTCGGTGACGCCGTTTCTTGCTCGGGGACTGAAAAGTTTAGATCTAAAGCGTACTGCAGTGTGACGAACGAAGAAGAACGATAAAATAAAACAGAGAAATAGGAGGCTTAATTGTCGCGGATCTGACGCGAGAGGAAAATGTGGAATAACAGAAGAGCATTAATAGAGAGGAGAGAGATCTCGGCGAGATCGTACCGGAAGAGTGGAAGCCGTTGTGGAGACCGAGCAAGAAGACGAGAGGAACGAGCATGGAGAGAATGACGAGACCGAGCACCGCAATCACGAGCCCTCTCCACCGTCGTTTCGCGGGGACGCCGTACGACGGAACCGCGCCCAAACCACCGCTCTTCATCCGAGTTTGTTTTTTTTTTCTTCCTCTTTCTTCTCTCACACTCTCTGTGGAGATAATATACCTCTCTCTTTTTCTGTCTTTGTTTCTTTCCCTCTCACTCTACTTCTCTCGCTTTTCAGTTTTTTTTATTTTATTTTAATTTTTGTTCATTTTGGGATATTCGTGTGTTCGCTTTTTATGAGCATATTGGACTCCAGTAATACATTTTTTTTTTAAAATGGTATTTGCTGTATTTTAATATTTCTCAACCGCCGACTGAGGAGTTAGTTTTATTTTTCAGTAACATTTTCCGCTCCTCTACATGCTTCCACTGGTGGACTAGCGTGAGCCTTGTTCCAAGCCCTACGATTGCATAGTGCAATTTGAATAGATGGTTTAATGGCGGGTTAAGTTGTTAGATTACCGGTTGGGGTAGGTATTCGGTAAAGCTGTTATGGGAATTTGCAGTAAGTGGATACGTGTGAATTAAATTGAAATTCATTTGTATCATATATGTTTTTCTATTCTATAAGCTTTTTTTATTATTAAATTTAGAGTTTTACTTTTTGTGTATGTTCATTTTGAATATTTTAGACCATCCATTACTTCAAAATCATCTAACAATTTTATTATATATAACAATTTAAGAAAAAAAAACAAAATATAGCTAAGGTAAAAAATTGATATCATGTAAAGCATTTTATATCAAACAAGATCATATGGGATTTGATGAAAAGTCTAAAGTTAAAGCAAAATTATTTTATTTTGTTCTTATGCAAATACCTTAAACTAAAAAAAACTAAAACTTTTCACCATTTTTTTTTTGTTTAAAGAGATAAATAATGTTATAAAGGATGTGAGATCTACTTATTTATTTAATATGTTCAAGATATACAAAAACAAGAGAAACATTTGTTTATGTGCAACTAATTTGTCATTACTTTGTATATTTATTTTTATTATGAACAATCTTTCCAAGTAACAGCAGAATATGAGCAAGGAAGGTGTACAAAATTGAACAGGAGAAAAATTCCTTGTGTAGTTCTTAATCCTGAGTGATATAAATTATCAGGATATTGAAGACATTAATTAACTAGTCAAACCTTTAAACCATGCACCAAAAAAAGGAAAATAACATCAACTAAATGAATTGATGCTGTGATTCTTAGAGACCAAAGGGAGATGTTATGAATGTTTCATATTTTCTATTGCACAAGTAAAACCAGTCTCTTTTGTCCATTCCAAACACCTGAAACCAAAGCAACATAAATCATAATGTATGTGGAAACTCGGATATTCTAAACGAATTTGAATTTTCTTATGGAATTTTGGTGTTATCTTTTTAGTGTACTTTCAAAAAGAGAATCTGATTTCATTATAAACTCATACTTTTATAATATAATTTATATTTGGATCTCAATATGAGAAGTTATATATATATATATATATATATATATATATATATATATATATATATATATATTTTTATATATAAATAAATTTATTTATATATAATTATTTTGATATTTATTATTTATGTGATAAATACTAATCTTTATACGAGTGTGCGTTTGTATATATTTATATATATTTTTATATATATATATTTATATATCTATATATATATATTTTTTTATATATATATATATATTTATCTTTTTGT
>Ga0123342_1000494_pt1 | contig 62476 bp, 27 predicted proteins | sample Turbeawhitnodule_FD_89960 | JGI IMG/M metagenome (GOLD analysis project Ga0123342, IMG submission 89960) | Root nodule microbial communities of legume samples collected from Mexico - Turtle bean Mexico white nodule | ecosystem: Host-associated > Plants > Roots > Nodule | place: Mexico: Nepantla... | reverse complement strand
TTATTAAATTTATAATAAATAATTAATTAATACATGAGCTAATTTATTATTTATTGAGTAGAATGAAGAATTAACTATCAAACAAATTTACATTATAAAAAAAAAATTACATTATAAAAAAATTAACACATGTTAAGAACATTTATGAAATTGAAATATCAGTAGTATATAATGTAAAATTGAAATAAAATAAAATAAAATAAAATATGTAATTTGAAATATAATATACACACTACAAGACAATTATGAAATACAAACTAATTTTTAGTGACAAAAAATAATTAGTTGCTATAGTGACTAAATTAGAGACCATTTTAGAGACTAACAAATTTTGGGTTTCTAAATTAGTTTATATTAGTGTTAAATGGTTTCTAAATTGGTATCTAATTAACAACCAAGGGTTTTGCTACCAAATTTAGAAACTAAATAATTGGTATTTAAAACCTTGGTAGCTAATTTGATACCAATTTGAAAACTATTTAACAATAATAGAAACTAATTTAGAAACCAAACATTTTTTTAGTTTATAAAATGGTCTCTAATTTAGTCATTATATGAACTAATTATTTTTTATCTTTAAAATTAATTTCTATTTCATAATTTCCTTATAGTGAGATTTGTGATAGTTATGTATTACACAAAAAAACACATGATGTTGTAGGTGTTCAAACTCCACAATAAGTAGATTTTTATATTTATCTATATTTTAAATTCCCTATAAATAAATAAATATTTTTAAAATATAATATACACATAATTACATATTTATGTACATATGACATAGTCGATACGTTTTATACGATAGTGTTACCGTTATGAAATATCTATTAAATTTATAATAAATAAATAATTAATACATGCGTTAATTGATTATTTATTAAGTAGAATGAAGAATTAACTATCAAATAAATTTACATTATCAAAAAAATTAACACAACATGTTAAGAACATTTATGAAATTGAAATATCAATAGTATATAATGTAATATCATTTAGTGACAAAAAATAATTAGATACCAATTTAGAAACCATTTAACAATAATAGAAATTAATCCAGAAACCAATTTTTTTTTTTTAATTTCTAAAATAGTTTATAATTTAGTTACTATAACAACTAATTATTGTTTGTTTCATGTTTTTCTTATAGTGACATTTGGTATAAAGAAAAGTGATCTCATATTGGCTATTCCATTTATAATATATGCTCTAAAGTTCATTACAAGATAATCATTAAATAACAATCAAATTTAGAGACTACAAATAATTAGTCATTATACTTACTAAATTAAATACTATTTTAGAGACTACAAAATTATTGGTATTTAAAGTGGTTTTTATTATTAATAAAAAATTATAAAATGGTTTTTAAATTGGTATTTTTATTAATAATGGATAATTTTTTTAGTTTATAAAATGGTCTCTAATTTTGTTTAGTCTCTAAAATTAGTTCTTATTTAATGTTTTTCTTGTAGTGGTAAATTTAGTCAATATGTGCATAGATTTGTGATTCATCTAGAATGGAGTACACTATCATGAAATAGAAACCAATTATAATTAGTTGCTATAGTAACTAAATTAGAGACATTTTAGAAACTATAAAAAAAATTTGGTTTCTGAATTAGTTTCTATTATTGTTAAATGGTTTCTAAATTGGTATCTAATTAGCTACCAAGGTTTGAGCTACCAAATTTAGAATCTAAATAATTGGTAGTTAAAACCTTAGTAACTAATTAGATACCAATTTAGAAACTATTTAACAATAATAGAAACTAATTTAAAAATCAAAATTTTTTGTAGTCTCTAAAATGGTCTTTAATTTAGTCACTATAACAACTAATTATTTTCTGTCTCTAAAATTGATTTCTATTTCATGATTTTCTTATAGTGGTATCATGACCTTATTGGTATATTGAAATCATATAAATGAAAAATATGAAATAGTGAGGGTTGAATGAGATTCATATGATTGACTTTATAGTCAGAAGAATAATTGGTTTGTGAGGTCATATAGTTTGGTGCTGACATTTATATGCGCATAGCTTTGTGAATTTCATAGTAATAGTATGACAAGTGCAATCTCTGAGTCTAAATAGATGTAAACTCTTCTAAAAGTAGAGTATATTTATGTACATACGACACGGTCAATACGTTTTATACGTTACCATCACCGTTACGAAATATTTAATAAATTTATAATAAATAAATAATTAATACATTGATTATTTATTAAACATGAAGAATTAACTATCAAATAAATTTACATTATAAAAAAAAATTATGAACATTTCTCAAATTGAAATATTAGTAGTATATAATGTAAAATTAAAAAATATATAATAAAATATGTAATTTTGAAATATATACATTTGGTATTAGAAGAGAAGTGATGAGGAAATATTTGATTAATATGATCTATAATTGAAAAAAAAAAATGAATAAAGACTTTAAAAGAAATTGTGAATTGTTGTTGAAAAGAAAGGAAAGAGAAATAGTGATAGAGCAGCCAGCCATAATAGCCTGAACGGTGTGAATGGTGTATCCGTACAACCCTTTCTGCAATCACTGACGCTGCCTCTGCATGCAAAGTACCCGCATGCCCTCACTCTCTCTCATATCTTAATTAATTAATCAATCAATTAATTAACCCCAAAACCATTCATCATTATCGTCCAAACCCAATTAACTCAATTAATCAACGGTTACGATCAGGGTGTGGCCATCACAGAGAGAAGCCAACTCAGTAAAAGCAAAGGGGTCTTGCTTTGCAGCTGCACTGTACTGTACACGAACACAAACACAAACATAAAACTCGTAATTTGTCTTCGTCTGTGTTCCACCCTTGTTAAGTTGCACCTGCGCGCACCGGAACACAGGTTGAGTATTACTCTGAAGGTGGACGACAATGGAGGAAGGTGGGAGATCGCATAGTTAACACAACTCTCATGAACCAATGAACAACACTCTGTGAAACGTTTCTTCCTTTTTTTTTAATTTTTTTATTATTTTTTTTTTCTGTTTCGACGCCTCCCTCGCTCCTTAAATCTCACGTGTGCTCACTTTCTCCTTCACTCATTCACTCATTCTCCTTTCTTCTTCTCGCTTTCTCCGTTCTCTCGTTCGTTTTCTCCGCCTTTCTTTGCCTTCCATGAGGAGGAGGAGAGAGATGGAGCCTGAACCCAGAGACGGTCTTCCCCGTAACCGAGGTACTGCTACTGCAGTGCTATGCTACTGTTACCACCACAACACCACCATCCATCCTCAATCATTTTCTTTCCTTCAATACAATAGTGCTACTTTACTTTTCTCTTTCTCTCTTTCTTTTTTCTGTGCTTCTGGATTCACCAGGACACATTCTTTTACAATCGCTCCACCAAATCAAAGTCAACAACTGCTAATTATTATGCTGTGTTTTTGTTTTCGTTGCTGTCGGATTAAGGCTATTTCAAGAATGGTGAACTGAATCAGTACACCAGTCCTTGATTCTCCTCTCTCTTATAAATCCGCGGCCTCGTTTGTTCATGGATCGGTGTTTTGTTTCAATTCTTCAATTTTAATTATTTTCTGTGATGGTTTCGTAGGTCCCGGAGATGATTTGTACACTGAACTGTGGCGTGCATGTGCGGGATATTCCGTTCATGTTCCTCGTGTTGGAGAGTTGGTTTTCTACTTCCCTCAAGGCCACTTGGAGCAGGTTCTTCAATTTTCTCTCTTTCTCTTTTACTCGTGTTCTTCTAATCTGGTCTTTGTCGTTCTCAATTTTACTCATGTTTTGTGTTGACTGTACAACAAAGATGGTAACTTTCCAAGGTTGTCTTGTCATCTATTATTTTTGTTTTTATTATTATTTCAGTTCATTTTATTGGGTCAATTATTGCGCACAAAGTGTTTTTGAAATGCTTAAATCAAACGTTTTTTTTTTTTTTTTACCTTTTTTTAAGATTAAATAAGCTCTTCTTTTTTTAATTTAAGCAAGTTTTTTGATGATGAATGTTGGAAACGGCGATTTGAACTATGCAATTTCCCTGTGTCAACTAATTTTGCTTCACATTGGGGATACCATTGCTTTGTTTTAATTTAATACGTTTTTTCACTTAATATTTTGTAAAACATTATGAACTGGGTGGCATTAATTATTCTTTTCTGAATATTTAATACATTCGTTCTTAATTATTTTTTCATTTACTTAATTTGTGAGATTTAAAGTTTTGTTTTTCTCACTCTCCCAGTTTCGGTTTTATCGTTTCTGTTCAATGTAGTGTCTTCTTTCTTTTTATCATCACCACCAATCCATGCCTTTATACATAGGTTGTTCTGCTCTGGCTGGAGTTCATTTTGTAATAAAAGCTTTTGTGAAATTTATTCTTTTTGGAATTTTTACAAAATACTAAACATTTCAGTTGAAACGATTATGCTTACTTTTTTTTACATTTAATGCATTTTTCATTTAATATTTTATTAATTACCTATTATTTTATTAACTTATTTTTAAAAAATAAGTGTAACTCTTCAGTGCATGTTTGTTTTTTTCGTCAGAAATTCCGTTTAACGTCAATCCTTGTGTCACGTTTAGGAGCAAATGATAATTCAAACACAGTTTAAATTTATCGGATTAACGTTATTTTTTTCTCTCACCTTGTTCTAATCTTATTGTCTTTGAACGTATCTTTTTTATTATGATTTTCTTATATATTTTTTTTATTTGATTACCAATTTAAACTATGGGAAGAAAGCGTTATTTTTTAACAATGAAAAACTTTGTTTCTTAATTTTATGCTTTCAATTTTGCAAACATCATTACTTTTCAAACATACTTTTACATTCAATTTATATAAGATTTACTGTTTTATTTGCTTTGTCGTCAACTTTTGATTTTTCAAGTCTATAGATAGGAATCTCAAATGGCGTATATTCTTGACGTCTTTGTGTTTTCGAAACCAATTATAATTAAGCAAATGAGAGATAGAGATGAATGATGTGTACAAATTTTGTTTCTTGATTTCATGCTTTGGAAGTATCATTAGGAATGAGTTTGCAAATAAACTTTTTGTCACTTTATGTGTAGTACACAACAACTAAGAGTCTAAAGTTAGTGTGTTTCATAACAATTTTTATTAAAAAATAATTGCTTGTTCTTCAAAACAATTGTAAACACAAGTAATATTTTGTTAAAGTAATCTGAATAAAATTTAATTTACTCTAGAGGCTAAATCATCCTTTTCTTAATCTATGATTTAAAATTTTTTGGAACTTAAAAACTACTCAAGAAATTTAATTGAAAACTGAAAAATAGACAACATTAATAATTTTTATTTCAAATATTTATTGTATTTTTAAACATTTTTCATTCAATATCAATAATTAAAACAGTATTATAACCTTGATTTATTTTATGTGACAAGTGCATTTTTGTTAATTTGTAAAATTTATGGGTTTCTCCCATTTTCCAATTTTGTTCATCTTTGTTTATTTGATGGCCATCATCGCTTTAATATACTTGATCACTGTTTTTTTTTTTGTCTTTGACCACCACTTTTATATTTGGATAAAACTTTTTTTTTTAATTCTAATGAACCTTCTTCAATTTCAAGCAAGTATTTTTTGTTCTAGAAAATTAAAATACTGTTAAGCTCTTCATATGACATCTAATTAATTTTTTTTCTTTCTTTTAAATGTTGAAACCTTTTTGAGTTTGGCTTGTAGATTAATGAAGTATACTCAAGTGTTTTGATTGAAACAATTAAAAATAATAATGAAACTAATAATAAAAAATTTCAAATATTTAATATACTTTTGAATTTTCCATTCAATGTTTTATTACCTGTTAAAATACTAATGTGATTAACTTGTTTTAAGAGACAAGTGTGTGTTTGTCAGAGTTATGATGGTCTTTACTCTGTGCTATTTTCCCTTTTTTTAATCTTTGTTTAACTTGGTCTCTCTCACATATCTTAGAGAGTGTTGCTAAATTTCTTTCTCTTTTAATCTTTCGAAATCAATGAGTTCGTGTTTTTTAATTAATAAATCTCAATCACTTCAATTGACAGCATAAACTCAACATTAATAATTACAGATTTTTAATATAGACTGTCTTATGATTACCATTTCATGATCGAATGATTGGCTTGTGGAATAGGTTGCTGCATTTACTCAGCATCAGCAAGATGGACACATGGAAATTCCTGCGTCTGGTTTGCCTTCTAAGATCTTATGCAGGGTTGTGTATGTTCAGTTACAGGTACTGTCATCTTTCTACCCGGGTTGGTATTGTTATTTACATCAAATGTTTAGTGCAAATGGGAAATAATGTACATATTTGATTTTGCAGGCCGAAATTTACACAGATGAGGTTTTTGCTCAAGTTACATTAGTTCCGGAGGCCAAGGTTGGCTACCTTCACCTTCTTCATTTTTGCTTCTTTAAAGTGCAACCGTTATTGTTATGATATTTTTTTTATAGTATCCATTCAGTATGTGACATTAGTATTCTATAGAATTTGATCTTAAAAGAATGAATGGCAATTTACCTTGTACGACATGCAGACAAGGATAATGTCTTAATAGAATTGGTTATTGCTTGGATCTTTGCAGCAAAATGATTTTGATTTAGAGAACGAGGACAATCATGTTCCTTTAAGAACTGCAACCTACTCCTTCAGTAAGGTACTCACTCCATCAGACACAAGCACACATGGTGGATTCTCTATTCCGAAGAGACATGCTGATGAATGCTTCCGTCCCCTGGTTGGAATCCTTAGCATCTGTCATTTGTGTAGTTTTTTCTTCTTAAGGAATTTGGGTTATTTAAGGTCTTTGTCTCTTTGATATTACAGGACATGACTCATCAAACGCCTGCACAGGAAATTCTTGCGAAGGACTTGCGCGGGTTCGAGTGGCATTTTCGACACATATACCGTGGTGTGTTTAGATTACTTTTATTTTGTCAAATGTTTCTGATTCAGTTGCAACAATGTAGGGAAATTATTGTTAATTACAAGTAAAGTAAATCGCATATTTTTTTTTGCAAGAAATGCTGGTTTAGTTTCTGGGTTGGATATTTTTTCAAATGAAATGCAGGTCAGCCGAAACGACACTTGCTAACTAGTGGTTGGAGCACGTTCGTGAATGCAAAGAAACTTGTTGCTGGAGATTCATGCATTTTTGTTAGGTACTTTCTGTCTCCTTGTCTCCTTCTTTCCCTCCCCCCATGAATTATGTTTGTGTTATTCCAGAGGAACTCTGGTTAGAATCAAAAGTTTCTTTTTTCAATGCATTAGGAGAAGTTAATCATTGCCAGTATAGTTTTCAACTTCCATTAAGAGTCAGATTTTCAAGTAATAGTAGAGAATATTAGTAGCTTGTGCTTTTGGCGGCTTGCTATAAAACGTCACAAGAAGAGGAGCTTTGTAATATTATTCTAAATAATTAGGTTTATTTAATAATTCCAATGTTAATAGAAGTGTCAGTAAGAAGGATAGTGCTTGTGTTATTGCAGTGGGGAGTCTGGAGAAGTTCGTGTTGGGATTCGTCGGGCAAATAGACATCCCAGCAATGCATCCCTGTCTTCATCTCTGATATCGGGTCATAGCATGCAACTTGGAATTTTGGCTAGTGCTTCCCATGCTGTTTCCACAGGATCCCTGTTCACTGTCTATTACCACCCTTGGTGAGTTGTTCAGGATTTATCAGATTGAAAATTCAAAAGCACATGTCTATATACACACACACACACCCTTTGGGCATAAGTTTAAATTGGAATGAGCTATTTGTTACACACAATTTTGCAGGACGAATCCCTTTGAGTTTATTATTCCTCTGGAAAAATATTTGAAGTCAACTGTTCCCGACTATTCAATTGGAGCGAGAGTACAAATGCAGTGTGATGTTGAAGAGTCTCTAAGAAGGTAATGATGTCAAAGTTTGACCGAGTCATGGATGTTTTATCTTGAAATGAATCTATCTCTATGAAAATAAAAGGAAAACATACAGAAGCTGTTAATGGTAATTATAGTCTCTAACTACAATGAACAATTCGTAATCAGGTCTATTGTCTTTTTGTTTTGAGTAACCAGATATGCAGGTACGATAATTGGTACTGAAGTTATTGACAGCATTAGGTGGCCTGGTTCTGAATGGAGATGTCTCAAGGTAATCAAGCCCTTTCCAAGTCTTTTAGATTTAGTTCTTTGAAGCTATAATGCCTTTATGTTCTATATTACTGGATTCAATTAAATTTATATCTTCTCAGGTGCAATGGGATGCCGCAGTAGATGCCTTCATGCACCCTGAAAGGGTTTGTCCTTGGTGGATTGAGCCATTGGAATCTGCCACGGAGAAGCACTTTCCTGTTCTCCCAAACCCAAAAAGGCCACATCTACTTAACCAGCACCCTTTGCCTGGATTAAGTGTCTTTGGCATGAATGGTCAGTACTTATAAATTCATCTCTAGTTTGAGTTCCCTGTAAAATTCGATTTTAGGAAGCTACAAGATGTTAATGCTATAACTTTCCATGTTTATAAATTAGAATGACATGTTGCCTTTTCTTTAAGCATTATGGACTAGTTGAATTCTCTTTTTATCAGATGCTGGTCAGAGTTCAGCCAGGGCGGCATCTCAGACTCAGAGAACGGATAGGGACTTGCAAGGACAAGATTACAGTGGCCTGAGTACTTCATGGCCATTGCAAAGACCATCATCGAGTGATGTAATCAACCCATCGAAGTTCTCAATCAGTGGCTCACAATTTGGGAAGGAAAATCTGAACCAGCTCCCCTTTCACATGCAAGACATTCTTCATAAATCTCTTGGAAGATCAACGTCATTGGCACATGAAGACTTGTCAATATCAAGTTCAAATTTAGGCTCCATTTGTTCTGACTCCCTGGGATGGCCTCCTTACGAATCTAGAAATGAAAATGATGCTCCATTTGGTCAACTTGGAAGTTGTAGTAGATACAAGCTTTTTGGAGTTAGCTTAATTGACCGCCAACCGGAGCTCCCTTCATCACAACCTTCAAGTCTGCGTTCTACTCCTCCAATGTCTGTTACCTCCGGGAAAACATGTCAGAAGTGTCGCTCTGTCAATCGTAGCTGCACAAAGGTACTAAGCATTTCATATTTAACCTTCACATTGATTTGATTTTCTTGAGTTTGATTTGAACCCTCGATAAATACATTATGATATAAATAAATAATAATATAATGTGAATAATCTAAGTTCTACTATATCATATATACTTTATTGAATGGTTAATACAGCAAGTAGCTGAAACATTTTTAGCTTTTCACATTCAGAGACATTTGAACAAAGGCAACTAACTATTTCAGGTGATTAAGCTGGGAACTGCTCTTGGAAGAGCAGTTGATCTTAGCCGTTTTCGTGGATATGATGAACTCATTGCTGAGCTCGACTCGATGTTTGATTTTGGTGGCGGCTTAGTCAATGGAAGCAGTGGATGGCATGTGACCTGCATAGATGATGATGGAGACATGATGTTCTTGCGAGATTATCCATGGCAGTTAAGTACCGAAACTAAAAATATCATTGAAACATTTACTTATGCACAAACAAGCTGTTAAGCTCAAACAAGCAATTTCAATGGTTTTAATAAAAAATAACAGCTGTGGTTGGAATTTTTCATTTACACATTGAAACATTTACTTAAGCAAATTCTGGTAAAAACAAAATTGAGTGGCTTTGTTTTGGCTAGTTACTCTCTTTTCTTTTCTTTTTTGTTGCTAACTTTAGTATTTGTACCATCAAACAATGCAGGGATTTCCAGTGTGTGGTGCAAAAGATGATCATATGTCAGAAGGATGGTATTAACAGTCTCAATCCAAGGTCCTCAGCAGATCCTCCAAGCCTTTAGTGATCCGCCCCGTGTCTCTTTCTCCAGCAGCTTGCAGGACTAGTCCATCTATCCATACCTGTTCTCTCTGTGCAACCAATGCCATTTTGTTTCGTTTTTAGTTTCAATACATTTCTTCCCTTTCCCGGCAATTTCGGAGATCCGCAGTATTATATAAGTTTATGTGGATCTGGCTTTAATATTATATAGGAATATAGCAATCATAGTGAAAATATACAGGGTCAAAAGATCGAAAACTGGTTTTGTTGTTATATGAACCTGTGTTCTTGATACTTGTGCAAAGTATCCATGATTGTGATATAATATTTAACAATAATACATGGAAATTGCTTATTTTTATCGTCTTCCAGAATTTTCAGAATTAAGCCTTGGCGCTTGAAATTTAAGCTAATTGAGTTTGATCAAGTTATTTTAGTACCATAGTGTCTAATGGTCCTCCACAAATGCTTTACGAATAATTTTTCTGGTACCTATAAACTTGCGACTATAATAAAAAATCGTAGAAGTTGAAAAGAACATTGTTCTACAAATTGCGAGAGGTGGGGCATGACCTCATCCCAAAAGGTTTAGTGTATACGAATGAATGGTCGATATTACTAGTTGTGTTTTTTATGTAGAGAAAGCGAGAGGGGACAACAGTGTCCATGATGACAACCTTGAAACTAAATCTGGGTCAGCACATGATCGTGTCGCCTCTCATCCCTTGCACACTCGCATTCACACCATCTTCCATTGCCGTAACTCTGACTAACCAAAATGCTTCTTCTTCACTAACTCTATGCTATACTCCAACTCATTTGCTCACACGGGTCAGATCCCATTCTCACCCATTCCCAGAATCCAATGACCAAGTTGAAGACCTTAGAGTCCCTGACCATTGGTTAGACCCAAACATTTCCTTGCAGGTACTCCTTTTTTGTTGCTTTCAAAACTAATTTCATATCAGTTTTCAATTATGGGCAAGTTTAGAGAATAAGTGGTTGGGGATAAATTATAGCATGTTTTTTTTTTCACTTATCAGGAATCAGAATGGCTTAGGGTTACTTTACATAAATGGTTGGATGATGAGTACTGTCCAGAAGAAACCAATGTGGAAATAAGCCGAGTTGCTGCCAACTCATACTACAATTCTTTGCTACAGAAGCAAACAGACCTGGGTGAGATTCTGTTGAAGATGGCCCGTGAACTGGAGTCTATTAACTACAAAGAGAGTTTCCATGGGGCATTCTCATCAGCAAATGCTGCTATTGACCTCATTGCTCAACGGATAGAACAGTTCTGTCAATCAATCTGAATTTGTTGCCTCTAATTTGTTCGTTTTGGTTTGATTTCGTTCTAGTACAATCTTGTATCTTTCCAGGCTTTAACTTTAATCCCTGGAAAATGTTGTAGTGCAGGCCATTTTACGGAATCTTGTGATCTTACTATGGTGTCTATTTCTGAGTTTGCTGAAAAGGAAATGAATCTCATAGGGTTCCTTTCCAGTGAGATTGTGAAAGTCATTATCATGTCAGTATGTCACTGATGAACAACCTTTAAACTATCGAATCTATTCAAGAACTAGTCTTCATCAAGTGAACCAAAAATGTTGTCAACTAATTTTGAAGGAGAAAAGGCAAGAAATTCATATCTTGAGTGGTACTTTCTTATGAATGAAGTCTGCAAGACAAATTGGCACAATAAGTTTATGAGCAGTAATTGAAACACGGGAACCCAAGTTTTTGCATGGGTTTTTTATTCAAACTCGACTGAATTTATTTGTGGTGTATGTCGAAATGATGAGGATTTTGCAAAATGGTTGTTCTTAAGTTTCAATCATCTGACAGGTTCCAGGCTGATTTAAGTTATGTTTTTTTTAGCTTCTTATAAAGTGCGATTCCCTTTGTCAAGTAGTCCACGGGTGCTGTAAAGTTTATAATAAAGAAGGCTATTGATGGAAGCCCGATTGGTTATAATACTCTTTATAATGTTCAATCAAGTTGGCAGAGGATGCAATAGAAAGTGCTCTGAGAATAAAAAGCTTTATCATCATTTCAAGTTGATTATGACTATAGCATATTTTATAATGTTAAAATCTAAAGGTAAACATGAAAGGTTTTATTCTTCTATCATTAGGTAATGAAGGACCTGAAATGGCTGGACCAGCCATCAGAACAGATTCAACAGAAACTCCCACTACAAAGCTTTTCTATCTCTAATTCCTTTTGAATAAAAATATGAAACTATAGAAAAGTATCACTTATAATAGCATCCTTATTTAGGGTGCCTTGAAGCCTTGACTCTCAATGCTTGCATGGCTATCCCAAACTGATATCATTTGGGGTCGCCACTCAAACACTAATTGACTCACTCAATGGAATTATTTATTTAAAATTTCAAATTGGAAGATGGTTTTCCATCATTGTTAGCTTTATCTAAATAAAATTTGAACAAACTTCTACTGAACTTGATCTGGTGCAGGAAAGTCCAAATTCTTAAAAGATGTGAAACCTCCATCCACAACCAAGTTGTGTCCACTAACATACTTGGCATTATCTGACGCAAGAAAAAGTGCAGCTTCAGCAATATCATTGGGTTCACAATAGACACCCTTTAGGACACCAGCATTGTGAATAATATCCGCATGTCTCTGACTATTAACATGAGGATAAATCTGACTCATTTCTCCCAGAACAAAAGGTGTTGGGATGGCAAAAGGTGATATGCAATTGACTCGGATTCCATGCCTGCAGAGCTCTGAAGCCAGCGATTTAACAATGCCTATGATTGCAGACTTAGATATTGAGTAAGTGTGCTGGGCCAAACCTCCCATCACACCTGTGACACTTGCTGTGCAGAGAATAGACCCACTTCCACGTGGGATCATCACACGTGCTGCATGCTTCATGCCTGCCACAGCACCACGAACATTTATGTCCATGATTTTGTCAAACAATGCCATGTCCAGGTCAACAATGCTTTGAGGACTTCTGCAGGGTACCCCTGCATTGTTGTACATGATATCAAGTTGTTTGTATTTAGAAACGGCAAAATCAACAGCATTGGATATGTCTGACTCTTGAGTGACATCACATGTTATGAAAGTAGCATTAGATCCTAGTTCTTTTGCCGTCTCCTCACCAAGCTGTTGATGAATATCAGCAATAATAACCTTAGCTCCATTATTGATAAATTTGGTAGCTGTGGCCTTTCCTATTCCACTAGCTGCTCCAGTGATCAGTGCAACCTTGTCTTGTAGCTTCCTAAACCACCACATCAGAGAGTAAGGCTATATCACCCCACAAATCTTTCTAATACTTTATGAAAATAAAAGAAAAAGTAAATACATTCATCAATATCTTGGAAAGTTAAAAAAGATCAAATACTTCTTGTAGAAGGATTTTGAATTATTTCAACATCAAATGTGAATTAAAAAGCCTCAAGTACAAAGATCCTTGTGATAACATTTGTAGAATGCTGAACATCATATGATACATATCTAATATTTGACGGAATCAGAAATTCATGACTAAAAGATTGTGGAGTCTTTGATGCCCCATCAAAGACTAGTATGTCACCAAAAGATGTATAAGTGTTTCAACAATTGAGTACCTAAACCAAAGTCAAAGGTTCGATCTTAGGTTTGGATATAGGTTGGCAGTTGGAAATACCACTTTATCCTAAAATGGGTCGATCCAATTCGCGGGGGACTAATTAGGTGCCAAATAGAAGCCCCAAATCCCTCCTCTGGTTACATTAAAATAAAAGTCTGGTGTCTCAACTGGGAAATCTATTCATTATCTTCATAGTCCTCTACGCAAACATAGACACCATGACAGGAATATAAACTATAATGCATCTAAGGAAGATAGATACAAGAAGAAAGCTGAAGAAATAGTAAAGCAGCTAATCCAATTCGTATTATGAAAGGAGCTATATCAATTAAAATGCAAGGTCCCAGTCACAAGTCAAAACGGCTAGTGATCTGTGTGATAAAGAAGTGAGTATCTTCATGTAAGACTCCATACATTTATTTAATTAATCCACCAGGTACACATCAAAAGCCTTCGAATTCTGTAAATATGTGAATGGTAGCAGTGAAAATGAAAGGATTGCAAGGAAAATGCTGTAAATTTGAAACCGAGATGCATTGTGGATATGTGCCAGGAGGATACATTATGAACAATCAGCATTCGCCCCTTAGCTTGTTTTCACAAAAATTTCCCCCAATCAACCTTAATGGTTTCAATTAGTCAGATCAGAATAACTGATAGTTTCCAACTGATAAATCAAAGACAGGATAAACTGATGGTTAAGTTTCCATACCCTCCAGCTTGAGTAGACAGCAGCCTGTTGAAGCTCTCAGCAAACAAAGCCCTTGAATAGGAAATGTTGCCACTGTTTCTAGCAATTACAGAAACAAAAACTAAGTTGTAGCAGTATTCATAACATAAAAATAATCAAAGAACTGAAAGAAAAATCCACATGCAGGATCAAAGGTTATTATAACAAAAAACAACAGCCATTCATTTCATTAACCTAGATGTTAAATCTACACACAATCCATCCACCTCACAAATTGGACAAGTAAAGAACAATTAACAAAAAGGTGAGTGAGAGAATTCAACAGTGGCTGAATGGAAAATGTGAGCAGAACATCTTATACTTTTTTAATCATCAAAGTGAAAAGATAGTTAAAGGGAATAATTAAAACAGAGAAACACGTGAAAGACATAAAGTGTGAAACCAACCTCAAACCCATTCTTATCATGATTTCTGGCAAAAAAAAGAGCTCAAATGCAGACTCATACACCAGAAGCTCTGAACATTAGCTTTGGATCCCTGTCAGACTAAACAACACTCTTAGTCAATGCTATCTTATAAAATGATGCAAGGGCAATTTCGTCAACATGACTAAAAATATATGTGTGATATAATTATTAAAATAAATAATTCCAATTCGAAAACACAATTTTACAAATAAAAAATTATGTTTCAATTTTTTTTCTTAATTAAGTAACACTACTTTAAATTTATATATATATATATATATATATATATATATATTAAATTTGTATTTAAAAAATAAATTTTAAATTTTTAGTTTTTTTTTTAATTTAAATTGAAGTATTGGAAAAACTAAGCCCCATCCCTAGATATTTTTTTGTCATATCTATGAGTTACATTTTTTTTAATTTTTTACTGCCCCCACAAACTTTTTGTGGCACCAACACTGTTGATGTATATAGAATAAAAATTGGGGCATAAGAAAATGATGTATAAAGACACCATTTTAACTTAAATATTAAAAATAAATAAAAATTTAAAGTAATATTTAACATGTTTCAAAACATAATATATATATATATATATATATAAACAGTTGAAGTCTCCCTAAAGATAAAAATGTGAAAAGTTGCTTCCAAATACACTATTTTTTGCAATTTTTTTTTATATTAATCAGTTTTTGATAAATTTGAAAAAAGTTTTATCAGATTGGTCCATAAACCCGATGCTGTTGCATTTAAGTTTCATCCTTAAAAAAAGCCTACACCAATTAATAAAAGAATATAATAAAATAATTAGAGCAGAAAATGGTTTCCCTCCAAAATGAAAAATTATCTTTATTATTTGCATTTGATTTTGATTTTGATTTTGATTTCACCCCAAATAAAGGGCATTTCAATTTGTCAAAGTTAGCATTCTTCGTTGTTAGCACTCTGATCGCAGCATTAGGGTTTTATTTCAACTCCATTGCCACCCAATTCATCATCCATCTATGCCGTGTTTTTCAAGAATATTCAAATTTCATTAGTAAAGATAAACAGTTACCGTTCCAATGGCCAGGGGTTCTTCGCCTCACTCTCTAACTTCATCACCCCCTGCCGGTAATCTTCCATTCTTTTTTGCTTCGTTGTTGACGTTGCTGTCATCATCATCATCATCATCATCATCTTCATTGTTTGTTGTTTTGTTGTAAACTTATTATCTGTTACTTCGATGATTTTGATCATTAAAAAGTGGATGACGGCGAGTGGTTTGTTCTTTGATCGTATTGAACTTAATGATTAGGGCGCTTCATCTGATAGTAGATTATATTCCATGATCATTTATAATGGGGCTGATTGTTACTACGCACCAGGTTGAGTTGAAATGTTTTTACAGGGATAGGAAATGCATGCAAGTAATTAACGAGTAACTGCGAAAGTGTGTTTGTGATTCTGCATGTTAACGATTATGGATTGAGTCATGAACTTGCTTAGACTGATAAGAATGTTGTTTCGCTACAATTAAGATATAAAGTTAAATATGCAAGTGACGACGATCCATCCAGGGAAACTGATCTCTTTCAGGACACCTTAGTGCTCAATAGTCCTTTCACTGAAACGGAGTATGAAAATCTCAATCTGGACACTGAGATTCTAGAGGATTCTGAGCCTGCTGAGGACATGACAACTGGAAAAATGTGCGAGTATGGACAAGTTGTTCTGGATAGCGAGGATGAAGAAATGGATGATAGACATGTTGGCAAAGAATTTCTTGAGGATGAAACTAGTCCAACAGTGAAAATTCCTTCGATTCTCTTCCAGAAAAGACAGCCCAAGCCACCTTGTGAGCAAGTAGAAGCAAGCACCACCACTTTTGGGAGCTCTGCTGCTGGTATGTGTTTGTTATCTAGATTTTAATATTGTTTTTCCTTGTTTCTGTCTTTGTAATAAATTTTTGTACTGTATCTGTATAAATTGTGGAGCACTTCATGATTCATGAATGATTAATTTTTCAAGAACATAATATGCTTGAAGGCGACAAAAGAACTTTAGTTGATTCGGACAGCTTTGATGACGGCAACCGTTTATATCCACCTGCAACCCTAAATCACATTCACTCACCAGAGTTTGGGGATTCAACCCAAGCTGCACTTGGCTTTGTGGATCAGTACTTGTCGTCAAATGATGTGGACTTGTTTCAAGGAGTTCATCGTGGAAAGACCGCTAGGGAGAAATCACCTCATGTCCTGAATGCAAGAGGACCACTAAATCTTGCTAAGAAAATTAAAGCCCGAACTAAAAATGAAGAGAAAGAACCGTTCAAATTGGTTGACAGTTGCCAACATGACAACAGAGGTCGTATGTTTAGTCAAAAAAGTGAAGCATCTTCAAATTTTGGAAGATACAAACAGACATATACGAGAACGAAAAAGGGTGGCCATCTTAACTGTAGTACAAGTAATACATTTGATGCGAAGTTAGGCCAAGGACCAAGAATGGCAATTGAAAATGATAACTCTCTCAAGGAATTTAATGTTCATCCAAGTTCTATAAGAGAGAATGCTGATGTTTATTCCGGTGAAACGCATATAGAGGATATGTCTGATATTGGTTTAGGCACTCAAATAGCTGCTGAAGCAATGAATGCCTTAGCTTTAATGCCCCCTTATGGCTGCCAGTTCAATGATACCCATCAACCAGAGAATGCATTAGATGGCTCTTTGAGCGATTTGACAGAGAATGAAGCTCATCTGAATAATTCTTCAAATATTCAGAATCCTAGTTTACGTTCTATTACAACAAAATCAAATAAGAAAAATGCATCCTCCTCTAGATTTAGTAAAATAACATACAGCTCTTCTTGCAAGGACACTGACAAACAGGAGTCAAATGTTGTCTCTGACAAAATGAAAAAAAGGATGAAAGGCAAGTCAACTGCTGAGGGGCGGTTTGAAAATAATAATAGTTTGCCGGTATGCAGTAAACATGTATTGCTTGAAGAGGTTTGCCCACTGGGAGAATACACAAGTTTCGAACCTGCTGCTGAAGAATCCGAACATAGGAACAATGAGAGTGGACATCAAAGAATCAAAGATCAACCAAGCCTTCGTACTGAGGAGAACAATAATGACAAGGAGAAGGGTATTAAACACAAGAGAAAGGAGACTGGTTTAGAGGCTGATCCAGTGAAGTTGGGGGCTAGGACTAAGCGTCTTAAATTCCTTACCGACTCATGTATACTTTCTAAGAAAGTCAGGTTGAATCATCTTACTGAAGTTAGCCCAGAGTTATCTGCAACCCGCAGTTTTTCATGGACTGATTCTTGGGTTTATCCAAAAAGATCACGAGGGAAGAGAAAGGGGGCTAATATGGGAACCAAGCTCAATGCAACAACTGTTTTGTGTACTGATGGAAAAGAAAACAACGTGTTCTCCACTAGAAGTATAGAGGACCAGGCCAATGCTTCATGTGTTGATGATGGCGGATGCTTGTTACAGGGGGACTTTGTGCCACCAGGCTCATCTGGTGATGCAATGAAGGTACAAAACTGGCCTGATATGCACCCTTTATTTTTGGCACATGTTGAAAGAGCATCAAACAGAAGTGTTGCACAATCAAGATCAGGATTTCGTGCTACAGTTGTGGCAAGTGAAGGCGTAAAAGTTTCAAATGTAAACCATTCATACACTGAGCATCACAAAAAGCTGTGCGTAAAAACCCTGCCTAAGTCTTCACTTTTGAAAGAGCTTATCAGATTAGGAGTTCCTGAGTCCATGTCAGATATGATGTGGAAAGATCTGAGGCATCGAAGAGATATGACAGATGTTCGAGTTCTGTTTAGTCAGCATTTGGATGACAGTATCATTAAGCAGCAAAAAAAGGTTAGCCATGGATTTAAGTTTGTGATAGAAGATGCTAAATTTTATCATCACTGGCTAGTGAATTATTTTCCCTCCTTGCAGATATTGAAGCGTCTCAATATATCTGTTGCATCGAGTTCAATGGAGGCCACACATTTCGTAGCTGACAAATTTACACGCACAAAGAATATGTTGGAAGCCATGGCTCTTGGGAAATTAGTTGTGAATCACTTATGGCTTGAGAGCTGTGGACAAGCCAACTGTTTTATTGACGAGAAAAATTACATTCTGCGGGATATGAAAAAGGAAAAGGAAATAGGCTTCAACATGGCAGTTTCTCTTGCTCGCGCAAGACAAGAGCCACTCCTAAAGGTATTCATGTCAACTTCTATCATGCCCAAATTCATATGCATTTATTATATTTGCTCAAAATCTGGTTTATTGCCTCTACAGGGTAAAAGAGTCTACATCACGCCACATATTAAACCTGATAAGGAAGTGATTGCAAGCTTGGTCACAGCTGTTCATGGCCAGGTATGCATATTCACCTATGCATGCCACTCCACAACTGCACCTTATTTGTGGCTGCAATATCAGTCGTGTTTGGGCTGTTAACATTTGTGATTCCCACCTTTCCCCCATTTTTATAAATTAGTTCATGCATAAATTGTCTTGTATCTTCAGGTAGTAGATCAAAGCGAGGTGTGTGCTGACATGAATGATAAGATCTTAGATGATCTGTTAATTCTTTCTTGTGAAGACGACTATGCAATATGCCATCGTTTATTTAAGAGAGGTTTTGAACTTTACCAACCTTCTTGATAAATGATGAAGATGTTTCATTGTGTATTAATGTATCATAACATAACTCTTATGTGCTACACAAATTTACAGGAACTGCAGTTTACAGTTCAGAGCTTGTTCTGCATGGAATTGTAATCCAAAAATTGGAACTTGAGAGGTATGATGACATTTGGGAGTCATTTTTCCTTCGTATTTGTGTTATTTATTTGTCCGCAACTCTCCAAACACAGAAGGAATTTTGTTCTACTTCATTTTTTATTTTTTTTTGCATTTTTAACCTTGTTTGATTTATTAGCCTAGCTATGTAAATGCCACCTTTGATCTCAACTCAACCACCATGTATAGCTGTTTCCCACAATAATGATTTGCTGGCTTAGAATAAAGTCACGGGAGGATAACTAGAATTGAGTTCAAAAAGATCCCAAAATATTGTGTAAAACGACATTGGGTTGTTGAAATTATTATATGAACCCATGGTTTAAATTACATTCCCTCTTTCATATTATGTCTCAAGTCAAGTTAAGCAGAAGAAAAAGCTCTTATAAAGTGAGACTATCTCAATGGTGAACAAGAAAGGATGTATCTAATACTGACTGACTTTTAGTGGGTTCAGGCTTCAGATCACAATTAATGATTGCACCCTTATTTGTCCACTTTGGAGTTAGTTCACTTGGAAGAGCCTTGTCCATTGTCTCAAGCACAACTTACGATATGCCTTCTAAATGATTATGTTCTAGACAGCTTAGGAATAATCTTTAGATATATTTGCATTTAGCGAGCCTATTGTTTATCCCTGAGGAACAAGTAAAAGCATGTTGTTCCCAGTGAAGATATTAGTATCTCATCATCTCAACAATTTTATCAAAATTTAACCTTATTATGAACTCTGGCAGACATCAACTCTTCATGAGTCAAGTTACAAGGAGTAGCAATTGTCCAAGTACGTCTAATCGGTTTGGGAAGGTTTACAGAAGGCGTCGAGGCCTTATCCTGGATTGTAGCTGATAAAGTGTTATCAAGTCTAAAATGCAACACGTAAAATTAATGGCCATTCTTGTCTCGGATGTTGATTTAACAGCGCTCCTTCTGCAAGTTAACACTGTAGTTAAGAAGAATAAAATGGCGTCAAAGTATACCTACAGAGAGCAGGAATTATTTCCTTTTCAGGGTGCAGGGGCACTGGTTTTAATGTAATATGTAAGTTGGCCAAGGTGTAATGATTCTGACAATTTTTCGATATAAAATGTTTGTATTCTCTCCTCTTTTTTCTGGCTAAATGCACGATTTTTCACCTGACAGACAATTTAAAAGGCCAGAAAAAATATTCTTGGATGATTTACTCCTAATTTCATTGAAGAGTCTTCTAGGTGAGCTTTCTGCGGGAATTTCCATCATGAAGTTGCAACTACCCAACATAACACAAAGTCAAGGTAGCCCTGGTTTATTCACTTATTAACTTCTTGTTAACATAGGAATAGTGCTCTTAACTGTCTTTCTGTAATAGATCAAAATCATTTCAATATTTAAATGATTCATTTTAATTTGATGTTTTTCATCGCTCCATTTACTCTTCTATAGCCAATTTTTTTCATATTCCTCTTCATATAAAATGCTACAATAATTTTTTTAAAATTATCAATAACTTAGTTTTTTAATTATTTTTTTTTCATTAATTTCTATTTTAAGTAAAATTCCGTTATATTGATCTTCATATTAGTTTCACAAAGTGAAAAAAAAAATGTCAAATTTAATAAAAACTAAAGTACAAAAAAGTTATTATATTAGTCATTATTGAAAAATAAAATTGTGAAGAAATAATTTATCAATTATTTTAATCACACTTTTTTTGCCTAAAGCTTTTATAAAAATCAACATAGAATAGAACTTTACTTTTAAAAAAAATGATATTCATAATTTTTAAAGAATTATTGCGGTATTTTATTTGAAGAGGAAAAGAAAGCTCCTAATGGAGCAAATGGAATAGAGAAGAATTTAAGCCACATATATTTATATATATATATATATATACGGAAACTGAGAAATTAGGATGTTAAATCTATCTATTTTATTTATTTGTCATTCAATCTATTCAAAAAATAAATTGATTCTATATATCTATTAAAAAACTAAATTCAATTCATCTATGTATTTAAATTTTATAAATAAGTGTTAATCTGTTTATTTTTTAAAAATGTAACAAATTATGTCATTAATACTTAATAAATAAAAAGTATTTTTATATATTTTTATTTTTTAAAATTTTAATGTTCAGAAAAAATATTTTTAAAACACACGACAAACTTCAAATATATCACACGCACAGTGGATTTTTTTGTTTCAATAACTACATTTGAAGTTATGTATTGCGTGTGATAACTTGTGTTCAATAATACATTTTCTCGTGAGTTACTTTTGTAATTATTGATGTTAAAAAATACTTTTGAAAATGATATTTAAAAAGCAACGTCACTTAAATCATAGAATATCTTTTGAAAAGTCTAAACGCACTCGACAACATGACACTGAAATATTTTCATGTCCCGTAATAACATATTTTAAATAAAATATTAAAAAATTATGGTTAGAGTTTAATCTTTTAATCCATCTCAAAATTAATTACACATTGGATGGTAGTATTTAAAAGCATTTTTCTAGTACATTTATGAATGCATAGACTATGGGCATTTAGGTTGTAAAATTATGAATACATACTCTATTGGTAATGAGTAGGGTTATTATACAAAGAAAAATATAACTCATATATGGACGAATTAACCAATAATAAGATTTAATAAAACCATTAACTAACTGAAAAAATCTAGGAGAAAAACTTGAAATAATTTATTGTAATATTTAAAATCAATTCAAAATAATAGAAGTTTTAGAAATAAATAATTTCACAATTAAGAATAAATCAATCAAAATCTATACCTCTCACCCTAAACAAAAATATTTCACTTCAAATATTCTGACTAAAAAATTAGTATAAAATAAAATAAAATGGATTAAATATGTTCTTTTGTCCCTATACTATAATAAAATTAATTTTATGTCTATAATCTAAATTTTAGACTTTTTAAATATTTGTAGTAAAAGAACTATTTGAATGAATCCTTCCAATATAAATGAATTTTTAGTATGAATTATATTATAATATTATAATATTTACTAATCAACTAATTTTTTTTTACATAACAAATAAATTTTCAACATAAATTATATTATAATATTATAACATATACGTTAATCATAAATTAACATAGAATATTTTAACATCATAAATTTTATATCTACACTAAAAATTTATTTGTTACATAAAAAAATAATTATTATTTATTCTAATAATTTCCTTATATAAGTACTTAGGAGATCTAGTTATACAAAAAAAAATAAAAATTACAAGAACGAAAAACATGCATATTTAACTCAATCAAATTAGTTTTAGGATATATACCAAATTTGAGGGCTCAGGAGTAAAGCCATTGAAACAGTATGAGCCCAAAAGGACAATCTGACACTGAAAATGTTTGGAACAGACCTTTACTGTTTCAAAGTGGCCCAACTCAGGAATTCCATTTTCCAAATCATCACAACCATCATTCTCTTTCCACCACATTATTTCCCAACGTAGGAATCTCACACAGTAAAAAATCGGTTTCTCTTTTGGTCATAGCTCTCGTTTATATACACAAGTTATTGGGTTGTTTCACAAATATCCAATACCATGCTTTTCTCACTCTCTACCAAAAAGCTAAATTCCCTTTACATTACAATTTGGCACACTTTTTATTGACCCCAAACTCAAATTAGATAAAGTGAAAAGGAACTACCAAGCTATCTTTAGTTTAGTGCGAATGATTATGATTTTCCACTTACGTTTTTGGAGCATTCACATTTTCTAATTTCAATCAAAGATACATCCACTGCCCTTACTTCTTATCTTTGGACCATACCATAAATTCACCATCCACACCAAATGTACGCTGCATATTCTAAATCTTAGCAAAAATACTTCATCAAAAATCAAAGTAATTTTTTCCATCATTTTGTATCTTGCACTATATGGTGATTTGCTGAGAGAAATGATATCAATACAATCATACAAATGAATAGAAAACACCATTCAGAAAAACTTTTTCTACTGAAAGATAATCCTTGTGTTTGCATTCTCAGCCACACACATCATGCAACAATTAGTTTTTGTAGTATTTTTTTCATACAATGTGCATCCTAATTAAGATTCTAACACATAATATAACAGTATAGCAGTTTTTTTTTTTCAACTTTATAAAGTGTTCTCATAAAATAACTTGTGTTATGAGATTTAACACAATTAAAATGGGGAATAAATTGAATAAAACCTTGATTGTGGTCTTGAGCAGTGACAGTGGAAGATGTAGATTGGAGTGAAATGGAAGAAGAGCAAAGAAAAGTTGAAAATGATAAACTTGAAGTTGTATAATAGATGTGATAAAGTTAAAAATAAATATATATAACAAAAAATAAATTTATAATTAAATAATATTAAAATATTAAAATAAAAAAGTATTAAAAATTTAAATATAATTGTATAAAAAATTGGAGTTGTGAAGAGAAAGTAACAGTATCCATTGATACATCAAACATTTGCGCTGTGTTGGCGGGACAGTCTGGCTTCCTTATCTTTCAACCTCGTTTTTGTCGGTTACTACAATATTGCCCCTTCTTTCTTTCTTTTACCTTTCTACCCTTCACGAACAGCTCCCATATTCGTCCCCTTGTTTTGTTTCACATCACCATTTCTAGAAAAATTAACAATAATAATTATTATTATTATTCCACTCCAAAAATGTTAGGTATTAAAAGAGTATTATGATCTACTTAAATCAAGTCTCCAAATAAACTAAGCAGTCAACAAGTTTATTGAAAGACAACTATATTATCATGATTTTGTGAATAATTAACATAATACTTTTATAAAGTTACACATTAAGTAGATTTTCACACTACTAAATAAAAAGTTAAAACACATGACAATCTTGACGTCTATAAATTAAAAAATACATTCACATATAGAAAAAACTTTTTATAAATATTTTGATTTAGATATATGATAATCCTTTGTTATACCAATTACATATTATGTAAATTTATCCCATTTTATTTAATTTCACGTATAATAGACATGACAAACTACCCATAACATATTTATATTTATAATTGAACTATTTATAAAAGTAAAGAAAATTAAACACACTAGTTTATATACTTGGAGTTGTGGAAGAAGTAAGCAAATTCATCATGGCAATTGATCGAAGTTTGATATTATTAATGGAAGATCTTAATATAATTTGAGTTATTTCTTTTTATTTACTTAAAAATAAAGATTTTTCATAATATATAAATAAATGAAAATTTTATCTTACGAACTCATCTTGCAATGTTAAATTATATTTAAAATTTATTTTTTTATAGAGTTTATCATTATTACTACTATTAGATTACCATTAATATACAGTCTCACAAAATCTAAAAAAAATATATTAAAAATCTTACCTCGAATAATTTTTTTATAATATATAAATAAATACAAACTTTAAGTTGGTTCAAAATCTAAAATTTACTCACTAAATATTTTCTTTAATATCAACTGCTTTTCATGCAGAGTCAAAGGTTTAGAAGGCTTGAAGGTGATGACGGCCACCTATATATAGAATTTTACAGCATACGTGTGTGATGTGGTGTGAACTGTTCCTTCCATCACTCTTACGGCTGTAGTTGGATTTAGCTTCATGTGCTTTTCATCTATGATTGAAACTGGAAATTCGATAGTTTCATATGATTTTATGTTGGAAAAGAGAAACCTGATGTGATCATCGAAAGGGGAAACGTGCCAGACACTATCACTTCTTTCTGTTTAATAATACAATTCCGAAGATGAGGCTCAATTTATATCAACTTCCATGATCATTCAGAGGTTTCAAGCTAGGAACTGAGTACAAAAAAGTAAATAATATTTGGTAATTAAAGATTAATATTTTGGAACATGTACAGTTTGTTGCATGTGGGTAAGTAGTGCTACTATTAGTTTATTTTATCATTTCAAAATAATAATAATTTACCTTTTTTTCAAAACATTAAAATTGAATAGTGAAAGCTGCATTCACCAGCCAATAAACAGCAACAAATTAACATGGTTACATTGAAAGGGGAAAAAGACAAAACAAGTGTAAACAAACGGAACAATGAATAAGTCAAACGACATCGTGCATTCCCTGGTTATGCATTTGAATAAGATTGAATTGAATTGACATAATCACTTATTTCACCTTTTTCCAAAACTAAAACAAATTAAACATGTTCTTAATCGCTAGTAATACTTAAAAAGCAGATACAAATTTACGCAACAAACACGGAGATGAACAGGAAATTGGAACCTGTGACCCGGTCACAAACATCACAAGTCAAACTACATTCACACACACAAACGACAGTCAACAAAAAACATTCAAGTTGCATCTGCTCACCCTAATCAATCACTACCACCCTACTCCCCAGTACTTTTTATTACTAATATATTCAAATTAAGTTCGTTTACTTTCAATAATTCAACCAACTTAGCTATAAAATTTCAAAATACCAAAAAAAAATTCATTACTCATCATTCTCAACAATATTTACTTTTCCTGTGAAGATAAATATTTCTAGTCTGATGTGGTGCATCAAATAAAGTACATGTAATCGCAATGGAAAAAATGAGATTCTGATAAAACCTACTTGCAAATGAAAAAGAAACCATGACTTAAGCATAAAAAAGAGAAGAATTGAAAAAAAATACAAAATAAATTCTTATTTAATTCTATATACGAAAATAAATTACATAATATATATATAAGAAAAAAATTAAGACTTAGATAAACAGAGAAAAAGAAAAAAATGTTAAATCAAACAAGTAAAATAATTTAAAACAAAACAGAAAATTTTAATAAATATGTTAATACTTTTTCTATATGCATTTTACATATTATAGTAATGTCTAGTAAAATAAAATTCTCTCTCAATAATCTGAATAACTTGATATGATTTTTATTTGTCTGAATTTATATAACCTTTTATTTTTGGTATAAAATAAAAGTGGAGAAATGAAGTGCATGGAAGACAGAAAGGCAGGGAGACAGGACTCCACTAGTAGTAGGAGTACCAGCTGTACGTAGTGGCAAAAGGGTAAATAGGGCGAGAAGCATGTCGTTGGTGGAAGGTTATAATAATTAAAATTGTATTTTATTATTATTATTATTATTATCGTAGTTTTATAGTTTATTTTATGGAAGAAATTGAAGATCGAAGTGGAAGTTTGGCATCTGAGTCCGGAATTGGGGTGTGAGGAAGCCAAAATTAGTTTGGTGAATCGAAATCTGAGAGTGAGAGAAAGAGAAAGACATTGATTGATTGGTAATGGCCGAAGGGAAGGAAGAGAGTAAATCTAGCGAAGAGAGCGTGAAGCTGTTCGTAGGGCAAGTGCCGAAGCACATGACCGAACCCGAACTCCTTGCAATGTTCAAGGAGTTCGCTCTCGTCGACGAGGTCAACATAATCAAGGACAAAGCAACTCGTGTTTCCCGAGGTACTTTTCCAACCTTGTATTCTTCGACATTATTGTTCTTTCTCTCTCTCTCTCTTCCTCGCCACCTGTCTCGCCTCCTTCCAACCCTAATTTTTGCGTTTCCCTCGCAGGTTGTTGTTTCGTCATTTGTCCCTCCAGGGAGGAGGCTGATAAGGCCGTCAATGCGTGTCACAATAAGAAGACGCTACCCGGGGTTGGTACTTGCTGCTAACTGCTTTTCTCTCTTTTTTTTTCTTTTTTAATTAATTAGATTAATAAATTTTATCTGTTCTTTCTTATGTGGTGGTGTTGAATGTGATGGATGGATTCTTTTTTGTGATGTGAATGAGTGCTGCTGCTATAGTAGTTATTGACGCTGACGAGTCTTTGTTAGGAATGAGTGTGTCTTAATTCGGCAAAAACATGTGTTTAATTTTAGCATTTTTTCGCGGTGGTACATACTATATTTGGGTAACCTAATCAACTTGCCCTTCACAGCTTATAAGTTATTTGCATTCTGCTGTTTTTCTCCTGCTCTATTCTATTTTTATGTTTCCATTTTCATGGAAATCAATTTTAGTTGCAATGCAAGCATTTATTTATTATTTAGGTCTGACATTTTTTAGTTTAAAAAGTGTCACTGCTATAGTATGCGTCATAAGCCTGAGATAAGTTATCCTGTGCTCATACAATATACTGTTTTACTTTTTTTCTGTTGTATTCTTAATGTATCTGTCAGCTTTAATATCATTGTGGCCTTAGGTTTTGACCCTTGTTAATATCTGGGAGTATAACAGAAATGAGAATAAAGGAATGAATATATAGTGAAATTTTATGAAGTATTTTTCACTAACATGATGTATCCATATGTTATACTTTTCAGTGTACATTTGACTAGTTGCATATTTTAATCAATTAATTAATCAATAGATGCGTTTCATGTAATGTGAGTGGATGCTTCACGTAATTTTTCTTTAATTTTCAAAGAAGTTAGACTTTGTAATTCTTTTCATCCTTTAAGGTTGAGAATTGAAGGATACTCGTGGTTTGAAAAATGATTTTCCTTTTATACACAATCTTTCTTGCTGTTCTCTGTATAATGTACCTGCCAAAAGGGTACAGTACTAAGCTTCTCGGAATATTTTGTATCTTCCAGTTCTTCTTCAATGGTATGGGTTCTCTGCAAAAGACACTTGAATAACTATATTGTCCTTGTAATAAGGGTAATAAATGTTAACATGAACAGGGTATTCTATCTCAATATTTTAGCTCCTTATATATAGATTTAGACGGGCCACAATGCTATGGGCTTTATCCATGTTTACTAAACTTACCCTTTTAAACACTTCATTAGTTTATCTTGATTGTCTTCCTTAATCTGCCATGCTTGGCTAGGCTGAGAACCTCTTGTCGATTGAATGGTTGGTAGACATTGGTTCAGAAGGCCATGATCCCCTCAGGGATACCTGGTATAATGAGTCCTATTGAGATTGAATGGAGAAAACCATTTAAATTGGAACATAGAAGTTAGAAACCTGCCCAGAAAAAAAGTAGATTGTAGAAGACTATGCAAATAGAAAGCAAATATGTAATAATGGAAGAAATAAAAAAATTCTAAAATTAAAGCGGAAATACTGTACTAAGTTGTTTGACAGAACTGTGGTTTGGAGAACAAGTACATTAGTTATGAATTTAGATTTTTGTAGTCATTTCAATAAAAATTTACTTTGATCGTGGCCTTTTTCTTTTGGCGATGCTTCTATTATTTTGGGGATTCTCTGACCTAGTGATTTATTTACTGGCAGATGTGCTTTTAATATAAAAATCCAGGCCTCTGTTTGCTTGATTAATTGTCTTTGTTGGTTGTTATTTAAATATACATTATGAAAAAGACTAAATACAATTGAAAATTTTGATTATCCATAGCAATATTGTAATGGAAAGTTATTGCTTTAGTAATATTCCCATTATGATATGGAACATAACATCCTGTTTTTGTGTGTCCCATTCAGGCATCCAGTCCATTACAAGTGAAGTATGCAGATGGCGAGTTGGAAAGATTAGGTATTAAATACTCTATTAAATTAAAGATTTTGTTCAGTTGATCAATTTCTGAGAATCATTTATGTGCCATAATTTGTTTGTTATATTGAGGTCAACCCTTGATGAGTAATTTTCTGCTTTCGTTGAATCTAGAACACAAACTCTTTATTGGCATGCTTCCAAAGAATGTTTCCGAAGTCGAAATATCTGCACTTTTCTCCAACTATGGAAATATAAAGGATTTACAGGTTTTAAGAGGTTCTCAGCAAACAAGTAAAGGTACTGATTTCATACCTTAATTCATCCTTTCATTTAGGGATTTGATGTTTCTTAACTGCAAAGTGTTATTTATAGTTGTATTTTGTGGTAGGTTGTGCATTTTTGAAGTATGAAACCAAAGATCAGGCTCTTGCTGCTTTGGAGGCAATCAATGGAAAGCATAAAATGGAGGTTGGTATTTATTTAAACCATCACCAAAAATTTTAACGCCATTTTTTGGTAGTAGTGCAGTTGTTCGAGCAATATGATGAATGTGTTTGAAAATTTCATCTATTGTATATTGTATTGAGGGAAGGAGAGTATTAAATTTTATGTAAAGGATGGAATTATATTGTTATCTGATTGATAACGTTCAGCTGTTTAGCTATTTAGTGGCACCACGTTAATTTTGCTGTTGGAATGTATGAGTAGATATGGCTTTAAAGCTGAAATACCAACTAGATGGCATGATAAATCATAGAAACATACAGACTATTTTAGATTCAATTACATGTTTTTGGTTCAATTTTGTGGTACAATGGAAAAGCGCATGCCTTTAAACTCAATTACAATTTAGTTGTAAATGGTGTTTGCAGTATTTTGGACCTTCAAGCGGCATTCGGCCACAAAATCCTGTTGGTGAGGGACGTGAACATTTAATCATGTGTCTCAGATTTCATTATAGATGCACAAATACTTCAAAAAAATTTATTGTTGTCTCGATTTGGAAATCTAAGACTGCCTTTGTTCCCTACATTGGTTTCCATAAGATAATGTTTCAGGCTAAAGCTTGACTCATTATTTATATAGCAGGCTCAAACTGGATCCAAGCTTAGAAAGGGGAACTCCAGCTATGGCTTGTTCAGCTCATAATGTGATTGCAATAAAATGTGCCCAAGCTGGATAAATCTCAAGATAGGGGATTGTTAAACATGCACAATTTCAGTCAACTTATATAATGTCAATGCGTACGAAACATAAAATATATATATTGCATGCTGGAGTTAAACTAGCATCTCATTTGTTTAGAACCAATTTTATGATTTACTGAAAAATCACATTTTTTCTTGGCAGCTAATCTTCAAGTGAGATTACCCATCAAATACTAAGCTTCATCTAGATACTTTATTTTGTATTTTGTTTGCATAGTGCCATAGTCATATGCTTCTGTTTGCTTGATAGGTACACTACTCATACATGTCAAAACATTATTGATATTGCTAACTTGACAAGTATGTCTATTCAGATAACTGGAATTTCAATGTTTGATGTTGCTTTTGTCTTCCATAGGGTTCAAGTGTCCCCTTAGTTGTTAAATGGGCTGATACTGAAAAGGAAAGGCAAGCTCGAAGAGCTCAGAAAGCACAGTCCCAAGCTTCTAATGCACCACACACTGATTCCCAGCACCCATCATTGTTTGGAGCCTTGCCTATGAGTTATGTTCCTCCATATAATGGATATGGTTATCAGGTTAGTTCTAACAAGACTATTTTATAGCATATTTCTTTAATTCTTGTAATTTATTGTCTTCAAATCCGAAACCATCACATCTGTGTATTATTGTTAGTTCCCATGCCTAACTTGATGAGATATGTGTGATGATAACCGTTTTCTCTTGATAGGCTCCTGGAGGTTATGGGCTCATGCCCTATCGCATGCCACCGATGCAGAGTCAACACGGTTTCCATAATATGATGCCCCACATGAATCAAGGAAATGCATTACGGCCTGATCTTGGCCCTAATATGAACCCTAGAAATTATCATGTGGCTCCTGCAAGTTATGTTGGTTCTTATCCTGCTGTAACAGGTCTACAACATCCCATGGCATATCCTACAGGAATGATTAGTCCAAGGCCCATGAATGCTTCTCCTGGTTCTGTTTCACCTGCTAGTGGAAATAACAACTCTGCTGCATCTTCAGGTGGCAGCAAAAATTCTGGGGGTCAGGTTGAAGGTTGTTATCTATATCCTATATGTGCTTGGGTATAAAATGATTGTGTTCGTTTATGCTGAATGCATGTATATTTAATTATTTGTTTTACTGTCACTCTTTCCTTACAAAAAGAAAGGTTACTTTGATAACTGTATTTCTACTTATTATTCTATTTCTGACTTAGGACCACCTGGTGCCAACCTATTTATTTATCACATACCTCAAGAATTTGGAGATCAAGAGCTTGCTGATGCTTTTCAACCATTCGGTATAGTCTTGAGTGCTAAAGTTTTTGTGGATAAAGCAACTGGTGCTAGCAAATGTTTTGGTAAGTGTATGCTCCATTTATTAAATAAATTTGATGGGTTTTGTGCTGAGCTTGTGTGTGATGAGCTCGAATTTGCAGGGTTTGTAAGTTATGATTCCCCAGAGGCTGCTCAATCTGCCATCAGTATGATGAATGGATTCCAATTAGGAGGTAAGAAGTTAAAGGTCCAGCTTAAGAGGGATAACAAACAGGGTAAACCTTACTGATGAAGCTGAACAATGGACTTTTGTACAATTCACATTGTAATTCATGACCCATCTGATGTTAATACAATTTGTAATTTTCTGTAACATGAAAGTTCAATTGCACATTGATTATTAATTTATTGATTTTTCCCTCAACGTCCCTTGATTGTATTATCCTTTATAGTTTCATCCAATTCCATGTCCAGGATGAGAGGATAACTTCAAATTTTTTTTTCTCAGATATTAACCAGATTTTCAGGTTTAACATATATTTTCTGAGTACAATTGTACATGTAGTAAGGAAATCTTGTTTACCCTAGCTTCTGTGAACAACATTGATGTATTCTCAAATAAAAGGTAGCATGTGACAGGTAAAATAAGTTGTACTGATAGATTAATTACCTGTTTAATTTTTTGTAACACAATTTGAGAATTAAGTATGCTATTTCAAGGAGCATACAGCAATATATGGCACATCAATTACTTCCGTTGAGAATGGGCAGTGACAAAAGTAGACGGTAGTCTTTGGTTATTAGATTAAAATGGTGGCCAATAGATGCAGAATTAAACTCATGATGTATCTGATTTTTAATTTATGCATGTGCTATTTACAGTTTATGGCTAAAGTTTATTTATGTATTTATTTTTTAAAAGTGTTTATGAATATTTATATAGTCAGACTTGTTATGTATTTTTAAGAGTGCGTTTACATAAAATGTGTTATGAAAATAATTTTTCAGAATGAGAGCGAATTAAATGAAATATTTGATTATTTCACCTATTTGATTGGAGAGTAGGAAGAATTTTGATGGGATGTAGGAAGAAACACCCATATAGGTTTAAATGCAGCCCAAGAAAGTATGTGATGAGCTGTGTAGCATTTATTAGGCTTTTACTTCTACACCACCATATTTTGAACCTGCACCCCCATAAATTTTAAAATCACTATTTTATGGTTTTTCATGGATAGGGTGTAATTTCTTTCATATATTATCGTTCTTCATTTATACGACTTTAGGTCAGAAAGATTTTCACGTAGCAGTCGTACCACAACAAAATAATTTTGATTAAATATAAAATTATATTTTAAGTGAAATTGTACATGATCTACAAGACTTTCAGTGTAAAATAATTTCAATTTACACTAAAATAATAAAATCTCACAAGAATCCAAGACCGAAATTATAGTTTTAACAAGATATTGAGAAAAAAATAAACGAATAAAAGTACTAAAATTGTAGTAAAATATGAAACCAAAAATATAATTAAGCTTACTTGAGATGAGGAAACTCTATTTCATTGGATACCTTATATTTTCTAATTATTCTTTCTATCAACAAAATTTTAAAAAATAATAAAAAATAACTATCATTTTTTTATTTTAATTTAATAAACTTAATAAAATACATACTTTTTTAATTATATAATGAAATATTTGGACAAATGTTTGATTTTTTAATATGAAATATCAATGAATAGCAATGAAAATTAGAAATCATTAACTGGCACTTAGCTATTTTATTCGTTCTAACTTAATGCCTATTTTATTCCTTTATAAATATTTCTATTTTTCTTTTAAGTAAAGTTAATAATACTATGTAATGTGGTGAAAGTAATTCTCATACATAACTTCTTTCAAACAACAATAATTTTCTTAGAGCAAGATATGAAAAAGAAAGTTTTAATTAAGCACTTCTCCATGACTGAGAGTATAATTTACTCTTAATTATAATTATAAGCATACGCATATGCATTATATTTTAAGCATGATATGAAGATATAAACTTGTTTGAGAGATATTAAGTTTTGGTGATGGGAATGAGAATTGGAGGCAGGTTTCATAGATGTATGCTGGCTGCCTAGTGCATTAACAAAAGTCAAACTTTCTCATTATCATAACTGTCCTTTCTTTTTCTTCTAATACAAGTAGCCTCTCACCAACCATGCTCCATTTTTTTTCTAACTTGATTCAATGACCATGCCATGTTTCTTATCTCATATTTTACTAAAATATGTTATTAACAACAAAGTAATAAATTCACAACTAAAAAAATAAAACAAACAATAAATAATAATGTATTCTTATTAAAATAGAAAGAACAACAAAAATTCTCTTCATCAATATATTCTCTTGAAAATATAAAGGTTAACTATAAAGAAAATCTTAAAAGAAAAAATAATTTTTTTAATTTTTCTCTTAAACACTAAAACACTGTAAAACAAAGGTATAATTAAATTTTGGTCTCAACATTAAGGGTCAATAGTCAATTTCGTCCTAATTGTTTTAAAAAATATGCAATTTGGTCCATTTTGTTAGATTGGCAGGAAGAACACTAACTAGTAATCATATGGCACACAGAGTGACAGTTTTATGCATACATGGATTGTGCAGTTGTTAGGTACACATGAGACACATGATGTATATTAAATTTTCTGATGTGGAAGTGCAAATGTTTAGGGTTTAGGGTTACATTTGTCCCTTTTAAGTATGTTGGGATGGATTTTGTCCCCTGCATTGAGTGATTCTTTGAAGTTGTTTTGTGGAGCAATTAGGGATTTGCTTCAATGTGTAAGAATGTCTTATCAATCTTCATCATCATGTAGTTGTAGTTGTAATGGATGCGATCTACATAAACACTGTAAATCTAATCATGGTGGTGTGAGCTGGAGTGCTTTCTTTGCACCCATTTGTGATTGTGGAGATTTACATTGCTACACAAAACAACTTGAACACAGTGAAATTTGATGAGTGTAGGAAGAAATTTGATGCGATATGGAAAGAAACACCCTAATAAAAATTACAAAATTGTCTTCGTTACCTTTTGTTTTCTATATACATTACAAGTGTATTAATATTTTTTTATTTTTAATAAAATTTAATTTTTTTATGTGGGATGGTCTGCAAGCCCGTGGGTCATCCCTTCCCAGGACGACCTAATATGGGACAGGGCGGGTCAATGTGGGACGAACCAATACGAGACAAGTTAACCTGTATTACCAATTGTAGTAACATGTTTGAAAGCAGACGTGACCATAAGCTTCGAACGCTCTTTTTCAACTATGTTGAAAATTTTCATTAGATTGTTGATGCAATATGACACTAATGTGTATTTACTCATTTAATGAACATAGAGTTTTCTTTTCAAGCATAATCTTATGCGAAGTAACTTAACCTTTTATCTTTTATAATTTGATGAGAGTGTTCCAAATGTCTTTCCCAATATTCTTATCTGCAGTGCTAGAAAAAACTGCATCTACCATTATTAAGTGAAAATTTGTTGTCATTAATTTTTTCAATCTTTAACCTGTAATGACAACAAATTATTCTTCAACTTATGCATTTTTCACTATAATAATATTTTCTACTGGAACTAATGATGATAAAATTAACTAGTACACCGAGAAAGTTCTCTAGAAAGAGAGACAATCATTAACGGACACACTTCAAAACCAGGTCTTCTCTTTCACAAAACTTTTCTAGACATGCATTTTCACAATGAATAAAAATAATTCTTTTCTGGTGAGAAAGATTATACTAATTGTAATCACATAGATTTTTTTTCTACATTGTAACTCACAACTAAGATAAAAAATGAAAAAAAGAATAAAATAAACAATAATATAATTTTACTAAAATAAAAGAAAATTACAATACTTCTAAAACAATAATACTCTCCCTTAAAAATGGAAAAAAAAAATATTAGGAAACATTAGAGGAGGAAAAATTTTCCTTAATCTGAAACTTCTCTTACAAAATACTCAACAACACATAAAAGGAGAAAAAAATAAAAATAATAAATATATAGAATATATAATATAATAATAGATAAGAGATAAAAACAAAGAAGAGATATATAATAGATGTTTTTCATAAAAAGGTGTACATATTTAATTTTTTCTTTAGATGTTTTTTTAAAGATTTAGAAAAGGTTGAATATCTCTTTTACTTGTAATAGTAAAAATCTGAAAGTAGCACGTGTGATGCAAGCATGACAACTGGAATATCGCAACTTAATTGAGAGAAGTGGAAGAACTCAACGGTGATGATTTATTTAACAGTTCGTAGGTGAAGCTCAATTGTTCACCGTGACGTGAATCACATGCTGACGCTGTCTTTCTTTTACCTTTGTTTTGTTTTTGTAAATGACCAAATATTTTTCTAAGTTGGCTGCCTCAAGTTTCATGCACCCCATCACGTTTCTCTTCTCATATATATTATCAAATACGATACATTAATAATTCATATTTTTTATACTATTATATTATAACTCTTGATATTATTATTTTAATATTTTTATATTATTTAATTATAAATTTATTTTTTATTATATATATTTATATCTAACTTCATCACATATACAACTCTAATCATTGTCAAAATATAATTTCTTTATCAAGCACCCAACTATTCAGATTTTCATACCAACCTAAGTTTGGAGAATGTCGCAAATAACTTAATGCTTCTTGCTTGCCTTAATTAATCATACCTTAGTTTTTAAACTTCATAACCGAAAAGACAAACAAAATTTGTCTACAAGTGAGTTTATGAAATTTCCAACACTTAAGAATAAAATAAAACAATTTTATAAAAAAAGTCATACATGGAATTGATTTCACTAGAGCCATGAATTTTGACACCTAGAGGCAAGTAGAGTCAAAGGCTAGCTTTGAGGGTTTAAGATCTTTTGTACTAAAATAGAAAAACAAACGTGGCTATTAAGATAGTTCCCATTTATGTTTCATTGTCTTAAATTTGTTCTAGAAGAGTGTTGAAACATGTCCTTATTGCAATGGTATCCCTCTAGAAGACCATGACAAATCTGAGGCAAATCCTTCTCCTTTGGAGTAATGAGAATTGACCGGTTCCATATGTTAGAGGCCAAGTCTTAGAAAGATTGCCCCGTCAGTGTCACAAAAAAGTATCTAACAAGACACCACAACTTCTTTCAATCTCACTATTATTTGAGTGGCTTGGAGATGCCCTTGTACTGTGTTGGGTGCAACACTTGCAGAGTTTCAACGCATTAAAACCAAATCGTTGCTTCTTGTTCATACAAGGTCCATGGACATGAACAACCCTTTTGATGTCCCTTCTAATTACATGCTTCTTGAGGCCAGTGGTGACTCTGAAACTGATTGTAGCCCCACTATGGAAGAACATGGTTGTGAAATTGACAGAGAAGAGGATGATGCTCTATCCTGCATCTACGATAGTTCTGAGACGTGTAATGCTGCTGAGATCAATGGAAACGAGTTTTGGAATAATGATCATGTAGATGATGTTGGAGATGAGAAGAAATTTGAGGTTCATGGAACATCATATTGTGATGATGGTGATGATGAGATGCAAGAACACCAGAAGTCCTGTGTGTCTGATGAGTTGGGCCATGAATTGGTGGATGAGATGGAAAGGAACAGGAGGTTCTGGGAAGCTTGCTTGGCATCGTGACTATGTTTGAGGGAGTTTTTTCCTTTTTCTGAATCACACTGCTCTGGCTTCAAGAACATTCATACAAGCATAGGGGCTTAGCTTCACCACTATTTATTCCTTTTTAGCTAAATGGGTCTGTTAAACTTATCTAAAAGATAAAAGCTTTCAATTGTATATGTATCTATGCCTAAACTGCTTTGTTCAGTTTCAAACCACGTTTACTTGTATAAATCATTGATCCTTGCATTTCACACTATTCAACTGTTACCATTTCTTATTATAGCTTAATCATACAGTAATCTTGTTACAGAATTTATTGATTCAGTTATCTTTGAAATTCAGATGATCAGATACAATGGTTAAGGAGATTCAGGGAAATTCTGTTCTGCGAAATACTGTTTCAGACTTTTAGCTGTGAAAGCATGGTTCATGAGTTCAACAGGCTTAATGGAGAGGAAAGTATTTTGGTTTTGTTTAGGTCCACTGATTGAAAATGCTAGCATCTTGATGAATTTCTGAAGTTTGAATGAATAATAAATGCAATGCAACATGTGATCTTGTGAATAATTGAACATCAATTACGGTCCAACTGAGTTAAGTATTTTATTAGTAGTACCAGGTATTATGGAGCATTCAAATTTCAGACATTTTCAAATAGTTTTATGGTCAAATTTCACACTTTTTTGGTCAAGTTGATGGACTTTCATGAATTGGGAATAATAATTTCAACATAACATGTTATCTTCGGACTAATTGAACATCAATTGTTGTGGACTCAGAGTTTAGCATTATAATATTATTATTACTTGGTATTGTGAAATATTAATTTCACCCAACATTAAATACCATTTTGTCTTTAAACGTAAAAAACAAAAGAATATGGTGAAGGCAAGGATCTTTAAAAAAATGTTGCTTTCGTAATGTTTCTTCCAAGAGAAAGATTTTTTTTTTAATATAGTCTTACATTTAAGAAACTTAAGAATTGAAACTAATGATTAGTTTATATATATATATATATATATATATATATATATATATATATTTTATTTTATTTTTTCTTTAATCTATAAGATGTTTTTTAAGAATAAAACCTTGATGAAACTTCAAACTTCAAAACAAACTATACATCAAATAATATCTTAACAGAGTTGAGATCGGGACATCGACGCCGTATGTGGAATATTCATCTTTGATGAATGAACTAGATATTTCAAAAGTGTTCGAAACTTTGATTAGTAATGAATTGACACTTATTTATTCTAATTCTAGTGTTGATAAGATTATTTCTAAAATTGATTATCAATTTTGTAAATTTTGGTTGAGATAGATGATATATTTATGAATTTAGTGGTTAAGATTAACCATGTAAATATATTGGTAACCAAAAAAAATTGTAATAAATTCATTGCTTTTAATTATAGTATCGGTACATATTATTCTTTTTTTTCTTTTTTATATATTGTAATAAGAAATTAAATAATTTTCTCAATTCTAATAAAATAGTTAGAAAAAAATTATTTTATCTTTTTTTTTAATTTCAACTCAGAATAAATAGACAAGTGTAAATTAATTAAATTTAAGTGGAAACTAATAAATATTTTACAAAAATAATAACTATTATATTGAATTTTGCAAACAATGAAAAAAATAAAACAAAAATCTATTAAAAATATGATTATCGAAATGGAAAAACATAGGAGTATATTATTTAAAGTCAATCAACTTAGTCAACCTTTACATGATACATGATTAAACATTATTAAATATTTTATCTTAAATTTAAAAACTTAAAAATATATGTCACTTTAAAGATTACTTTGGAGAATAGAATGGGTGATGATGGTCCATTGCCGCCTAATATTTTTTTTCAACTTATGAGTAATGATGAGATAATAATAATGTAAAAAATCATTTAAGTAAATCCTTTTCTTTGTATTTATCGAAAGGTTTATAGGTAAGAGACATTGGATCATGGCACACACACATATATATCAGAAATTACCAAAGTAGTAAGTAAACTCATGGGTTAGATCATACCAGAATTGTTGATGAAGATAAAATGATGAGCTTTGTTAGATCTTGCATACTACTGCTACATTACGTAAGGAATATGTCTGAAGTCAATGATAGAAGATGGGGTATCACTTTTGGGCACCAAAACAATATTAGTATCATTTATAGAACAAAAAAATTCACCCAAATGTAGCAATTGTGTACATGCATTAGAAATATCCTCACCACAAACTTTCCACCTTTCATAATCACCATATATAGATGTAAATAAATTTCGAAAGTAATCATCTGCAATATCACGCAAACCCCTGATCTTGAACATAATTATTACGGGCATCTAGCAACTTTTGCATTCGATTTTGTCTTCGTCTAGCAGAAAAACTGTGTATTTGAATCACCATCACGTAGCCAAAATAAATCTTAGACCTTTGCTTCCAGTTTTGTTCTTAAGAGCACCAAACCCACATTCAACTGACTCAACATCGAACCTCCTCTACTCCTCCAGTTTCTGACAATGTGAGTTGAAATTTCTACCCTAAGCATTCAAAATAAACACAATAGGAGTATGATCTGAAATGGGTGCCAAGGCATTAACTAAATGAACATGGTCCTGTGTCGAATTAACCTCTTTGAGATATTGAATAGTGTAGGATTCTAATCTCGATACAGTCGTGAAAGGAGTTCAACATTTAACTACGAGTAATGTTACATTACCAACAAATTTTGATCATGCACAAATACAAACAAAGCAAGCACCATTTCTTGCTGATCCAATCTCCCTATTCCCTAACAAATTCATCAATGCATTCATTCAACACTACCTGTTTAAAATTTGAAAATACACTTGGCTACTCCTTAGATTCTCATCCAATCTAGTAGTGGGACATAGAGAATCAGAATCAGGTCAAATTCAGCCCTAAACTGAACATAACCACTGCCCACATTCCACAACGAAACACCCGTGTACCAATTAACCCTGCTTGTAGGGACAAAATATAAGACAAGGTACTTAAACACCGCTAAAAAAGTTAAAATACACTGAGTTCTTAACTAGATGCAAACAGTGGAACTAGAGAACCAGGATCTGTAAATTTATCGATCATCTCCACGTCATTGGTGCTTGTGCTTCCCATTGATGAACTACTTGTGTCAGCATTTGATTCCTCGGCAGTAAGAGTTGTTCTTGAGTCATCTTCGGAAGAGGAACTTGAGCAGGAATTCTCAGTTTTGATATCAGTAAATGATAAAGCAGATTCCAAGTTATAGACAGAAAAACTCTTGGGGCTCTCTAACTTCTCTTGCAAATACCCTACAGGTTCTTCCGATAATCTTTTTGTTTTCTCATCCAAACGTTTCAAGAAGCATTCCACTATCTCACTTACTGATGATGCATCACCCTCCCCGTCCTCTTCACTGGTAGGACTATAGTTAACATCATTATGATCATCATCATCATCTTCTTCTTCTGACTTGGTCTCTCTCAATTCATCACCACTAGTATCCATTTCTTGCTGACTATCATAGTCATCCTCTGATTGGCGATCAGATGAACGAAATGACATAGGCGAATATCCTCCTTCGGCTGTTTCTTCACGTTTTCTAAGTGTCTTCAGTATTAGGGTCTTCAGTAAATTCATCACTTGGACCGCATGCATCAGAGCAGTTAATGGATCAGACATCTGTTTCAGGAGACAAAAGTAAAAAATGGAATTTAGAATACTAGGTTTCCAGTTTGCATGCTAATGGAAACAACATAAATTATTTTGTTAAGCATGAATGACTTGTTAATTATAAAAATTAATGATTTAGATTTTAAAATGAAAAGGTGTATGGAAACATACCTGAGTCATATTTGGAGCAAAAACCATTGCAATGTTTCTTGCATCCATTTTGTTGTAATCCTCTTCAGCTACAACATCAGCCATGAGATCAATAGCCCAGTTGAGCAAGGCTGACTCAGTTGGTTTTAGCTGCTTCACAAGCTGAACAGACTCTTCTTCTGTGTTGCACTCAAGAACTTGCTCAGGGGAAAGTCCATCTAGCACTCCTGAAGGAAGCTCTCTGAACCATGCTTTGATTAGGCCTGCCAAGCAGTGGACATCAATGTCATCAGGCACAATACCCTTATTCAACTGCTCCCTTAAATGCTCCTCTTCACTGTTCTCTGGATTTATGCGAAATATACCTTCAGCCTGAAAATTCATCGAGAAGAGACCACACAAATGACAGTCAATGATCCAACCTCGCAAGGTCTTTGTCAATGGTCCAAATGGCAAAGCATATCATAAATTTGGTACCTACCTTTAAGCCACCCTGTGAGTATAATCGCTCTTGCATTAGCAGTAGAATAGTGGGAACACTGTTTCCTTTTGAATCATAGGAACACTGCATTGATTCTGCTGAGACGCCAAACACACTAACACTGCAAGTGTTGACGTTGGCAAATCACATCAGCATACGGATAAAGATATATAATCTGGCTATAGTTGGGATTTATCAAAAAATTATAGGGCGAAGAAAACAGATATGATTCAATAACTGTTTTAAAAATTCAATTGCAACAATTGGAGTTTGACAAAAACACGTAATCGACGTGAACCCCAGATCAAACACTCTCAGGCTCCCCACTTTGCAATTACACAAAAACAAAGAAACTTGCTTCAAACCACGCCGCACAAACGGCTTGATTGCATTTTACAAAAGTACCGAAAAGCCTGAGAAAAAATAGGACAGCTTTTAAATCCTACATTACCGTTAGGTATTTTTTTCAGCAAATAAAGGCAAACCTTAATTCGCTTTTAAATGCAACTATAATAAAGGTAAAGCTTAATCTCCTTTTGAATGCAACTATCTAACTTTTTAGTTTTATATCCTCCTTCTTCCACTTTTCTCCCACGCAACGGACAAAAATCCTTACTGAAGAATATTAACGTACATTCCTCCGTCAAAACACACACACACACACTAGAAATGTAGAAGGGTTTATGGCCATAAAACTCTCCACTTCATAAAATCCGAACAAAGTGGATAATTTTCCAGCTTAATCTGTCAATTTTGCAGTTTGGCAAAATACTCCAAAGGAAAACTTCTCCGCACAAAACAGTTACACCGATTTGAACAGGATTATTTTCAGGGAAAAAAACGCAACTTTTGAAAGAGAAAAACTACTTGCTCACATAAAAACAGACCCACCAACAACAAAATCTCTGAGCACCAAAAATGAAACAAAAGAAATAATCTTGGAGCATTTTTAGCAAACCCCATTTTAAACAAGCGAAGAAAGGAGTACCTAGCACTGGGAACAGGAGCGGGGACATGAACCTCCAACTCAAGAGGAAGACCCAGAAACCCATTGAAGCGATCGAAAGTGACATGACTAACATGCTTGACGTTTGTGGGCCATCCGATCTCCATGGGGTGATGGACAGCGGAGATTACATCGTCGGGACTGTCCACACTGCACGCCACCATCGATTTCCTCAGCGCCGCCAACAGAAGCGCAACAGGCGACGCCGGGTTTTGGTCCTCTTCGCCGCCTCTCCGCCCCTTCCCACCACCGCATCCGCCAACGCTGGTGACCACGACCTGCCCCGTCATCCTTATCTTCTTCCACAGAAAACAAACACAAACGACTCTATCTATGCGTCTCTGGGTGCACGAGTGGAGAGAGATTTTTCTTGTTTTTTGTTTGTGTTTATTGGGAGGTGGGAATGGAGACAGATTTGAAATTTGAGGATGAGTTTGGCAATGCGAGTTTTGTTGTGTTGCATTGAAGTTGTTTGCTAGTTATGTTATGTTATGTATGTATTTCCGAACTTTGAACCTCAACGGCCACTCGTTTCAAATTTTGTTTCAGACTTTATCTACCCTTTTCTCTCTCCTTTTTCACCTCACTGTCCGTACTATTAACACCACATGCCACCACACATTATTAACTGCATCTTCCTCTTTAATCAATTCTCACATTGCTCTACACCATCCTTATTACTTCCCATTATCATTATTAATTGTAAAATTAATATTAACACTGTTTAACATTTAAACGCTCTTAAAAAAAAACTCAGCAATAAATGTTAAAAAAACGAATTTTTAAGTACGGGCTATTTAGTTCCATTATTACACTGTAAAAAGGGGGCAATTTTGAATAATGGGCTATTTTGTTTTCTTTCGCCTTTCATTTTAGTATAATCATGAACAAAAGAAATATTTTTAAAAACTGAGTGGTTCTTTTTGTTTTGTTACCACTGTGACAAACAAATGCAGTTCGATTCTTAAATAATCTAAGGTAATCGTTTGTTAAACTGTTAAATCTTAAAACGGCAGAACCGTTTATTTAGAATATCGGAATAGTATATTCTTGTAGAAACAATTTATGTTGAACGAAAGTGCCACCATAAAGGACAATAATACGTTGGCGATAAAGTTTTTATCATGAAAAAGTGATCTTATTATTTGCTTCTTGTGTGTGCGAGTCAGCTAAATAAAACAACACACTCATTTGTGAAATTAAGACATCTTCGAGTTTGGACATCAAATCAAATCTATAAACTCGGTTTCATTTAATGCACGAATAATGACTTGTGGTGATTTGATCTGTTTATGGAAATTGTGAAAAATTAGAATCTATGAACATCTACTTTAGTTGGTTGATGAAACTAGGACAATTCACCAAATTCCAATGATCCATATAAAATTCGAATTTTATGGAAGACCGTTGCAAAAGAATATGATCCTTCTTTTATGAACATTTTCAATTGTTATGTAGGATCATCAACTTTGTATCTCCAACTGCTATGGATCCTTTTTGCCTCATTCTAATTGCTTTATGAGAAACGGGATGCACAAGTAAAATGTATACGTTACAACCTTTACAAAGGAAATAAGAAGAAAAAAAATATTTCATATTTTACATAATTATTTTCCTTTTATTTTATTATTGTTGTTATTTTGTGGGATACCCCAATGTTGGGTAATTGTGGAGCCATATGGGTGAGATAGATTAACATGGGATTGCGATGAGACTCTTAAAGACTGACATGGAAAGGGCCATTGATAGGGCACAATTCAATGGTAGCGTTTTTAGGAATTCAACTCATCTATTATATTGGAGAATCAACACCCAAAAAAGAAAAACTCATTTATGGTTTCTAACATATTCACTATTCATTTATTCCTATATAAATCATCTAATTTTTGTGAGAGAGATTGATGTTGAATTAAATTAACTTATTTTTTTATTCACCAAAAAACAAACAAGGTTTTTTAGAAGAAATAATAATATATTATTTCTTTTTATATGAACAATAATGGTGATGTCAAATACATACATAATCAGTGACTCAGGTGAATGTTTAGAAATTGGTTGAGTTTAATTTATCTAACTCAAGTTCTCCTTTTGGTCAAAGGTCTCTTCTCGTATACTGAAAAAAAGATTGTGTTTGGTCAATTAAATAAGTATAGGGCCGAGGGAGCGGCACCCCTTGTTACTGGTGGGGGCCCATGGACCCATGGACCTGCCCTAACTTTCTTTCAAATTCAGATTTTTTTTAATTATAATTTTTATTTATCAATTTTATTAATTTTCCCATAACTGTATCATTTTATTTATCGGAAATAAAAAAATGTGTCACGTGTAAGTAAATATTAATATCTTATTAGATTCCTGAACTAAATTTACTGACTTCAAAACTTTAATAAAATTTTGTAATCAAGTATCTCAGGAAGTAAAATTGCAGATTGATTTTTTTTATTTAAGTCTTGAAACAATTTTTTATTTGTAATCAATATATATTAATTTTTATTTAAGTATTGAAACAATTTTTTTCTTTGACCCCAATTTGTTCCTTGGAGAGAGGAGTGGAGAAAGTTGAGATTTTCAGAAACATATATAATTGTACTTGTATAATATTTTTGGAATAATTGGGCCTACTGGGCCCTAAGAATCCGTAATTGGGCATGCATGCAATAATTTATTTTATGTAGCTTAGCTGTATCTCTTTTCAAATATCTGGTAGTGACATTCATTTTATTTGTTTATTTTTTAAATTTCAATACGCGGCTTTCTATCAAAGAGATAAACAATAAAATAAGAGGGAGAAGATGAATTATTTTCTAGCACATTTAGATAACTTTAAATTTATTTTGTTAAATTAAAATATTAGGTAGAAAAAATATTGTTTGACTTTAAATTGTTATAGTTAAAAGTTTAAATGATCTCAAATTAGATTATACAATATGAGTCATACTTTGACATATGTATTTATAGGTTTGGTTAGTTATCAATTAACTTTTAAATCTTAACTGATTCCAAGTGATATAACTATGTTACTTATTTTTTATTTTTTTATTTTCATTAATGTTATTTAATTATTAAAAAAATTGATTAATTTTAAGTACTATTATAAATATTCATTTATTATTAACTAAGATTTTGAATAGTTTTATTAAATTTCTCTTGTTAATAATTAATAGGCTCTAAACTAACTTTAGATAAGTTATATCCCTTAATCATATTCATTACTTTACACAACTTTCAATCTCAAACTGAGTATACGAAAAACGAAGATGATTGATAATTAATATGTTTTATAATTTACTTTAAATAAGTTACATCACCAACTAACAATCAATAAGATCTTATAGAAAATCAATCAATGATTTAAAATTACTAAAAAATTAAAATTATAATGATTACTTAAAATATATTCTTCAATAAAATGTTAAGTATAAGCTAAATACTTTTTATATATAATTAATTGTTATAAATCATTCATCAAACTATTGATTAATATGACTCCTCCTTTAAATTGATCATTTGATTACTATAGACTTTTGTTATTTGTATTTTAATTTAAATAGATTTTTAGATTGTCACAAAAATCCAAACTGAAAAATGAAATCCATTGGAGAGTATGTGAGAGATAAATAATTCATTGAGAATTTTTTTTTTTTAGTTTTGCTCTTTTCATAACAAAAGAGATTTTTTCACAACTAGTTATTTTTTTTATAATTATATTTTTATGTTAAGTATGATATTATCATACAAAACTATATAATATATGTGAAGTTCAACAAAATGGCATGTTATTAAGTGAATTTACATATAAACAAAAAGAATGGAATAATGAAAAAACACATAGTGTAATATTATTATTGATAGGTGATGAGAATATGGAAGAAGTTTATGGAGAAAAGACTACTCACAAGCTTCATGCAAAGATCGAAAGTTGGTACATGATAAAGTTTCTACATATTTGTCTTTGTTTGAAGAAATAATTATATACCATACAAGTGTATGAAGGTGATTTCATCTCCGAACACATTGATAATTTCAACCAAGTTGTTCTTAGTTTAAGAAGCATTTATGTTCTTATTAATGATGATGACCAAGTTCTTCTTCTTAGTTATTTACCAAGATCTTAAAAAAATTATTATGAAATGGATTCAAGCTTCGGACAAAACTTGAAAGTTGGTACATGATAAAGTTTTTATATAATTGTCTTTACTTGAAGAAACAATTATATACCATGCAAATGTACGAAGGTAATTTCATTCCTAAACATATTGATAATTTCAACTAAGATGTTATTAGTTTAGAAAACATTGATGTTATGATTGATGACGAGGACCCATTTTTTTTTTCTTCTTAATTCTTTACTGAGATCTTGTGAAAATTATTAGGAAGTAAGTTCAAATTTTTATCTCTAACACACCTCCTTCACATGAAAACATGAATATCTCGAGCGTGAGACTAAATAATTATGGATGACTTGATAATGAGTAATATAATGAGTTCAACCTCGATAGGTTAAACTCTAATACCATATTAAGAATTGTGTTTAAGTCTTACTCGTCATAAGAAAATGAACTTGTAAGATGAGATTTATCCCAACTTATATATTATAATTTTACATCCTTAATAAAAATAAATAAATAAAACCGTCATTTTTAATAGTAGTTATTGATGGAAGAAGTTAAAACATCGTTACAATATTGAAGATTAAGAAGGTATATTATTGATTTATACAATAGTATCAAGTTAGGCTAGAGATGTGCGAGAAAATTATTCCTAATTAATTCACAATTTTTATTATATAGTCTTAAGTTAAGTATAGTTGTCTGATAAAAAATTATGTAACCATTAATCATAAGTTTTAGTTCTTTAACAATTTATTAACTATACTCTTTTACATCGTTTTGATAGTTAAAACAATGTATTTTTAAGTCCTTAGGTTCCAACTTCCCTTCATTTATGTCAATAAAAATATAATAATTTTTGTTTTATGTCTGGTGTTTTTTACTTTTACTCTTTGCCTTTTTATGTTATAGCAAAAATTCCTTCTTTTAGTTCTTAATGTCATTATAATGAGAAACAAAACAAATGATGTTGGATATTGCACGGGTTGTACCAAAAGAAATTATTAGGGTACAAATAATTGGAAAAAAACTAAGTTACGAGTTTAATTGTTAAGTTAAATAGCTTATAGTAATATTAAATTAATCCAATGTTTATTTATCAAATATCTAATTGCAATTAAACAAAGTTTATGAACAAATTCAGTCAGTTTCAGACTAAATTATTTGACATTATCAGTCAAATATAGTCTAATTTATTACTAAATAATATTGAATTTGACCGAAGTCTTTTATCAAAGTAGTGTGTTTTCAACCAAGAAAATTATCACCCCGTCCCTTGAAGATTCATTTCATTTCGTCTTGTTGACTATATACACAAGATATCAACTATAATGTCGTTTTGCCAAAGCAAATTAACTATGTTTTAAGCCAAAAAAAGAATCACATAGCAGTGAATATTATTTATTACGCTTTCATTTCTTATGTAGATATAAAATGATAAATTAAGTAGGAGTGATATAGGTAAAAAAAAAACTATTAATAAGCAATTATAATAATAAATACTGATCGTAATGGGTGTTAAGTATGATTTCTTTGTAAGTACTAGTAAAAAAATTAACTTACTTTCTAAAATAAAAAAGTATGCATTTAAATTCCACAAAAGTTATTTTTATCTAATTTCTCCAAAACTAAGATGTATAAGTTGATATTAATTTACAGATAAAATCTTAATTTAATTTCTCATTTGTCTCACTTATAAATATTTGTGACAAAAAAATAAAATAACTCCTGCCTTCCTCTTTAATTTTAATTCTAATCATTCAGCAAAAAGAAACTTGGACTTGAATTAATTAAAGGACTTACAAAATTTCTAGGTGGCTACATAATGATAATGATTAAAGATATGAGATAAGAAGTAATCAGCTAGTAATCTCATATTCAATTTTGGAAGAGGGTATAAGCTTTCTCTTAATCTGATTTTTTCTTCATTTACAATAAAATAAAATGAAAGTTCATTGAGAAAAGCAAGGTATAGATGTTGAGAGTTTGTCAATGGATGTGAATTGTGATGGTATCGTTATTTTTATAGTAACAAAAACAAATCCTAAAACCATGTGTTTTTTTTATTAATGAATAAATAAAATAGAATGAAATATTTAAGGAATATTTCAATTTTTATACAGAACTTTTCAATACCTAATCATAGAGGTTCCAACAAATAAATTTTCTAATTAAAATTATTTTTAAAGTAAAATATTTAATTTTATTTTTTGTTTAAGTTTGATAATATAACTCTTATTTTTGTCTTATTTGAGTCCTTTATCGGTTAGTGTTTTAGTTTTATTCATCAAAATTGTAATTTGAGTGATAAACAAAATTATTAAAAACTAGCTGGAACATAGGTAAACACATCTTTATTCATATTTTTTTATTTTTGTTATTAACGTATATTTATATTTTTTATTATTATTATGTATTTAATTTTTATATTTTATATTTTTTTAAATTTTTTTCTCTCGTAGTTTTCTTATATATTACTATTTTGCCTAAAAAATAACTACCTACGTAAACTCACATTTTACCTTTGTCTCTCCACTCATCTCTAATATACGTCTCTCAATCCATTTATTTCAAAATTAATTTTAAAACCTTTTTTTTAAATTTCAATTTAAATTACATTTTTAATTTTACCATTTTAAAACAAATTAAATTTATTATATTTTAATATTGTAAAAGATAAATTTGGAAACAAAATGTATATAGCAAATGACAATTATAAAGCGAAATTATATTTTATATATAGATATAGATAGACAACTTTTGTAAAGAATTTCCACAAATATTAAAAAGAACGAAATTAAAACAGAAAATAAATAACCATGGATTCCAATTTTTTTATTGAAGTCTTAAGCAAGCATGTGGAATGAGACTAGTCATTATATAGAAGACAAGCTTGTGCGGAAACTGAATGTTTGTGATGCCTTTGACATACATAACGTTGACTTCACTTGTTTGCTCATTTTTTCTAATCATTTCCAATACTTTAGCAGTTGACATTCAATCACGATAACAACCACAACAATTTATTCAAAATATTTATAAATATCTTCAAACTTCAAACTTATCGTTGTTGCTTGTTGGACAAAACAACACGAATCTTCTATATTATTTACGTTGAATCTTTTTAATGTCTCCTCCAAAAAAAATTCAACAATACTTTTTAAGTGGTTATTTTATGGTGTAAATAAAAGTAAGTAAAATATTAATGGAATGATAATTCGTCATTATTTTCTGGATTTTGTTTTCTTTTTCCTTTATTCATTAGTTTTATATTATTATTTTTTAGTTTAGAAAATAACACCACATTAAACCTTAAAATTAAATTGTGTGAAACGAACATGATTAAAGAAAGGGAATCGGCCTTCTCAGCAAGACTAATGACACTTTAATGTGATTACATTTTCTTAAAGAATAGATTAGAAGATAAGTAGAAAATTAATGTGTGGAAAAAGAATAAAGAAGTAGCAAAGGATAGATGTTATTATTATTATTATACCATTGTTTTTATTATTCTTATTTATGTATGTAATTATTTGATATTCATTCATAAATAAAATATTAAAATAAACAGATTTAAAAAAGATTATAACAATGAATGGTGGGGATCGTGGGAAAATATGGAATCATAGAAATTTTATTATTTTCAACAGTGGTGTGACTAACACGTATGAAATTTGTACCCTGATGCAAGCAAATGTTTGGTATTGGATTTCTGCAAAATCTCGCACTACTTCGATTTCCTTTTTCAGTTGGTGTTTGGAACCTTTGGAATGTATGTGTTTGGTTATTTGATGTTTTTTAGGTTCTTAGAGTGGACTGTGTTTTTGCCTGTTTGATTTGGAGAGTACACGTTAGATTATGTATTTATTGTATAAGGGTTGATCCACCCCTGAAGTGGTTCACATTTATTTTTTTGTTATTGCTAATAAAAAAAAATAATAAGATATGGTTGAGATTTACAATACAAGTATTGAATAAGTCTTTTTTATATAACATCTCTTCAACTATTATTCTTGAAATCACATAAATACGATTGTGAGTTGATTAATCGTACATGTTGAAGATGAATTTTTTGATAATATATTAAAATCGTAAAATCATTTTCTATTTTTTTTAAGTGAAGTCATTAATGATAAATATGAATTTAATTAAAAATAAAATAATTAAAGTCATATTTATATTCGACTTCAATTTAAAAATAAATGATTGAAATTGTGTTTATGATGTAAGACTTGAATTAAAAATTTGAAATCATGTTTATTATATATAAACCTTAATAATATATTAGTATAAAATTAATCAAATTAAAAACATTTTCAATATGCACACTTGGGAGAAAAAAAAAATTTATTACACAACTTTTATCTAATAAAATTGAAATTGTATTCTATAAACACGACTTTTTTTTTAATTAGCCTTCGTGAAGCACAAACACAGCTTAATCTATTATTATAACATTTGTTTTACAAAATTGCAGTAACTATTGACGTATTGATTTGTTAATTGGCAATCTTGTAATTTTAGAAAACGGTTTAATATATCAAATTACAACAAAAAGGTTTAATATATCAAATTACAACAAAACGGTAAATTAATTAATAGTTTACAATTTATATATTTTTCTTATTTGAAGTTATCTTATCTTAAAACATGTAGGAGATATATATCTCAGGCATGAGAATAACAATGAAGAAATCGTCTGGTATACTGCATATGCTTGAGGATATGGCTGAAATTTATTATGCTTTGAAGATTCCACATTTTGCATCTATATTTCCTTAAGGAACACTATCTTCTACATTTGTAAAACCACTCAAATTCATCAAAAACTCGCTGGTGGAAGTGTTGTATTTGGTCAAACTGAAAAAAAAAGTTTAGAAAAAGGGTTGAGCAGCGAAGTTATGTTATGACAGTGAAGAACATATGTGCAAAGTGCTGGCAGATTCTAACCAACCACTGTAGAATTGAACAAACTATTCTTTTCACACAAACTTACCACAAATAAAAGAAAAAAAACTGTTCAACACTAACATTATTATAGGCGACAAACTTGAGAAAAAAAAACTTGTATGTTGTTTGGCACATGCATAAGATTAACTTGGTTGCTGAATTTTTCTAAATCCTTTGCACTTGCTTCAAATACTTTAGTCGTTGACATTCCATCACGATAATTGTTCAACTACCTAACGTATGCAAATTACTTAATATACAAACATCGAATTTGTTGTCGTTGATGAATGGGCGAAAACGTGTAGCCCCATCAAATCATTGTTTTTCCCTCAAAGGCTTAAACTATAGTTTTCTCTAATTCGTCTTCCAAAATTTAAGGGACACAATCATGCACATTTAACTTGTAAAACTACACTCACCACTACAAAACTATAGGGTGTTTGGTCAAACCTAAGAGAAAGTCTAAAAATGGTAGACCCGAGAAGCTTATGACAGCAAGGAAAATATGTGCAGAGTGCTGGCATATTAACCACTGTAGAATTCAGCAACTTATTTGTAATAAATACGTAATATTTATTAATAGTTACAAGATAATAAATACGTAATAAAGAGACCGTTACAACTGAAGTTGAATGAGTCAACGGCACTCCGAATACTCGGATAAATATCTCAACACAACGATAAATCAAAAGATACACTCCCATGTGTTCTGGCCAACTGATTATCCAGCTCACATAAATGGAGATCAAAGTCAACCTATAAATAAGACTTCTGAAGGAGGAAAGAGGTACGTTTTTCATATCTTAAGAGAACACACCAAAATATTAGAACTGACTTGAACGTCGGAGTGCAATCGCAGATATCCGACCGGCGGAGCACACAGCGAGAGGAAGAACTTCGAATGACTAAGAAACTACCAACAAGTCAACGAATTGTGTATCAGTGGATAAATATTACCTAGGTTCCCTCATTCATACATGTACACTATTCAACTCTTTTAACACAAACACTCAACAAAAAAGAAGAAAACAAACAACTCTTTCGACCACAAACTGACTTTATTATCGAGTGTCAAACCAATTAAGAGAAGTTTTTTTTTTCTAAAAAGTAATAGTTATATCATGTGAAACCAATGGTAGGTGAGATTATCTTAATGCTACTAGATACATACATGCATGCAATGATTGAAGTTGCCATTTAATATATATGTTTGAACCTGGTTTGAGGGCACAAGTTTCCTTCTCGGATTAATATTCTCACACAATTTAATATTATTCTGTATGTAATGCTTAACTGGTTTGATAAACTAAAATGACTTGGAAGGCCTATAAAAGGGAGCAAATGCTGTTTTAATTAAGCACATCACTCACCAATTAAGAGTTAAGACAAGTGCATAGCTTGGAAGTGACACAAAGGGATTAAATTGAAGATTAAGATGAGATTTTTTCTTGTAGCTTGTTTGACAGTGTTCTGTATCCTTGGGGCTTGTCAAGGTGGCAACCTTAGAAAGAATTTCTATAAGCAAACATGTTCTCAAGCCGAGCAGATTGTTAGGACCAAAATCCAGGAACATGTCTCTGCAAGGCCTGATTTGCCTGCCAAGTTGATCAGAATGCATTTTCATGACTGTTTTGTCAGGGTAAACATTCATAGTTCTTGCTCTTTATTAGTATTAATTACACCCTATGTGCATCATTTCAAATTTAAATACAACAGTGTTGATTTCCATGCAACGTAATTTAGAGCTACACGCTGATTCACATGACATGGTTGTGAAAACAACATTTCAGGGTTGTGATGGTTCGGTTTTGCTGGATTCCACTGCCACCAACACAGCAGAGAAGGATTCCATTCCTAACTTATCTTTGTCTGGCTTCGATGTCATTGATGACATAAAAAAAGCATTGGAGGCAAAATGTCCTGGAACTGTATCTTGTGCTGACATACTTACATTGGCTGCTAGGGATGCTGTTTCTGTCCAAGTACGCAGAAGCTAACCATTATATATACTGCAGAACTTGCATATGCTTTCATGTAATCTTGTGTTATGCATGTAACTGACTGGTAATATTTGCAGTTCAACAAGCCTATGTGGGAAGTGCTTACCGGTAGAAGAGATGGGAGAGTATCCATCAGTGGTGAAGCCTTAGCCAATCTACCAGCACCTTTTTTCAACATTAATCAGCTCAGAAAAAGCTTTGAGAGTAAAAAGCTTACAGTGCACGACCTGGTTGTGTTATCAGGTACATTTTTTAATGTAAACTTGTGTTAAATGTACATAATATTAATATACCAAGGCAAAAGGGGTCACCGAAATCATCACAATCAGCTATTATGACAAACCAAAATTAACCTTTTGGCTATGTGTTTGGATATATATAGGAGCACACACATTTGGAGTTGGTCATTGCAACTTATTCAGTAACAGGATTTTCAACTTCACCGGAAAAGGTGATCAAGATCCTTCTCTGAATCCTACTTATGCCAATATTTTGAAGTCAAAATGCAAAGGTCTCAGTGACACCACCACAGCAGTGGAGATGGATCCTAACAGCCCAAGCACCTTCGACAGTGACTATTATTCGATCCTTCTTCAGAACAAGGGTTTATTCCAATCAGATGCTGCCCTTTTAACAGCCAAGGTGTCAAGAAACATTGTGAACGAATTGGTGAAACAAGACAAGTTCTTCACAGAGTTTGGGCAGTCAATGAAGAGAATGGGAGCCATTGATGTCCTCACAGACTCAGATGGGGAAATTAGGACAAAGTGCTCTGTTGTTAACTCTTAATTAAGAGTGGTTACTGCTTTTAATTTCTTGTGTTTCTTATTCTATATTCTTTTTTTTTAAGCCATTTAGTTAAATTTGCTCTGTGAGACACCTTCAAAATTAAGAAATAAAGTTTGTGTTAAATTAATTGTACCAATTTGTCTTTATTGACTTCATATTTAGTGTATTGCTTGAGAGATTTTTAGACTAATAATACTATAAATATGGAACAAAAATAGTTTTATGTTTTAATTGAATTATTTTTAAATTATCTTTTTTATTTAACATATTCTCAACTAGTAGTTAAAATCCAATTCTTTTCAGGTATAAAATCATTCATTACATTAGTTGTTGTTTTTTCTGACAAATATTATTCATACGTATAGTCATACACAGTTAAACATATATAAAATGTTTTCAAAAAAATAATTATGTATTATGCTTTTAAACTTCGGTATTATGTGAAACTATAATTTGATGAAAATGAAAAATTATATAGACTATTAACTTGTTTTGTTATTTTATCTTTTTACGTTTTGTAATTGTTTTTTAATTAATTCAATTCATTATTTATAATAAAAAACTACTTATAATAAAATTATAAAAGTTATTTATTTTATAAGCATATTTCCTTAAAAATCTAAGAATTTTTTTATTTTAATTATTATAATAAGAATTTTTATTATTATTATTATTATAATAAAAGAGTGGATCACATGGGTTTTCACTGATGTCAATAAAAAGAATAATACCCTACCAAACCAATTAATATATAAATATATTCTATCAATAAAAAAATACTATAAAATATAATCTTTCAAACGAATATAATAACAAATATCATTAGATCTTAAACAATTACATATACAAAATAATCTGATAAAAATAAATAATGTATATATTCGACATTTAAATATAAATCATTAAATGTAACACCAAACTACTTCAAATTCTTACAATTAAATGATTCAATTTTATAATTAAGTTTTTTCCACCAAAACAACTAAAAAACAGCATTAATTTATACCATATAACAAAAGTAGCAACTTTTGATTATCCACTTTATACGCAAATCTTCAAATCCAAAAATATTATCAAGTCTTTGTTTAAAGTTTAAATTATAGTTTAAGATTACCTTAAATTCCCTTACATTGAATTTCCTTCAATCTTAAAGAAACCATAAAGTTGTTAACATAGGTTTATTCTTAGAATTCTTTATTAATAGGTATAGTCTACCTATGTATCGTTTTTGTTAACATATGTGTTTTGGTCTAGTCTCCCGTATTTTTGTATTTTCTTTCTTTTTTTTTCTTTTTTTCAATAATACTTGTTTCATGTGATGGTAAATGATTGTTGTAACTTGAGGTGTCAGCCTAGCTGACATCTTAAGTTGCATAGTGATACCTAACATGGAAACTTTTATTTTTTTAAAAAAAAACCATAAAGTTGGAGAGATGATTTGAATCATAACCTTATAAATATAAATTATTTAACTATAAATCATTAAATTTGACATTAAACTACTTCAAATTCTTATAATTAAATCACTCAATTTCATAATTAAGTCTTATTTAACCAAAATAACTACTTATATGAAATGATAAAAATATAAAATTTTGATTATCCACCTCACATACAAATCTCCATATCCATAGTATTTTTACATTAAATTTATTTTGCTCTTAAGGAAACTATAAATTTAAAGAGATCATTTCAATCTCAATCTTATAAAAACTCATTTATTACCTTAATATGTTGTAACTTTATCCAACAAACAATTCAAAGTTAAGATAAAAGTTCAAATATCTCTACCATCCCATGATATGAAGTTTTATAAGAAAGATAAGAGATTTAAAGATTGTTCTTGCTTGATATATAAAAGAAGAAGAAAAAAAGAGAAAAGAAAAACCATGAATATTAAATTGGAAAGAGATTTAAAGGATGTTTAAGACGATAGGTGAAAAATAAAGAATGGAAGAAAAAAGAAGAAGAAAAACTATGGATATTGAGGTGGAAAGTTGAATTTTCTCTATATTATTAATATTTTTATTCTTCTTTTAAACTTTTTTATTTATTTAAAATGTAATTTATGTTAATCTTACCACTAAAACCTCAAACTAGACAACGTTTTAGATTTTAATATATGTCTTTTCAAAAATATTAGAATCATAAAACCATATTAATCTTTTGTGTAAAAATATTTTTTAGTAGTATATTTCATATATAAAAATAAAACAACATATTTAATAAAATTCCTAAAACTTTTCTACTTACAAGGTTTGATTATCATTTTGGATTGGATTTTAAATAAAAATCCATATTTTTATAAAAAAATAAATAAATTGTATTTTAAATCAAAATTTATGTTTTCATACAAAATTAACATAATATTAATATAATAATATGTAAAAAAGTTAGAATATTATATAAATATTAAGAAAATATAATAAAGTTATAATTTAATAAAACTAAAAAAATTAAAGATAATATAATATATAAATTCTTAACATTAAAATATACATACTTATAATACTTTAATTAAACTTTAAAAATATTATATCATTTTATTATAAATTTATTTAATAATATTAATTAATTACAATAATAAAATAATAATAATAAATATATTATTTATAATAAAAGATAATTTATATAATAATAGTTTATGAAAATATTTTTATATATATTTATAAAATTTTAATTTGATTTGATTTATGAAAATATGTTTATATATATTTATAAAATTTTAATTAACTAAGATGTATAAAAAAGATAAGTTGAAAAGAACATGATCAAATTATAATATTGTAAATCAAGAAAATCATATTGCAGATATTTTCACTAAGTCATTGAAAATCGATGTTTTCATAAATTAAGAGATTTGTTGGGTATGAAAGTTGTTCTAAAACAAAATTAAGGAAAAATCTTATTATTAATTCAGATTTTATTAACCTTAAATGTTGATTATTAATTCAGATTTTGTTATCCTTAAATTATTTATGGGTGATTATTACATTAATAACTAATTATAATTTTATTACATATTATTTGTTATCTTAAGAACAAGATTTTCCGACGAGTTTTCTCTTCCCTTATACACACGTGCCTACTTACTCTTCGTCCGGCAACAAATGCATTCACACAACATAAATATGCATCCAACAAAAACACCTTTATTATGTTGAGTGGAGCACGGAGCACAGAAAACGAGAAAGAATAAGAGCGAGATTCGTGGGGCAAAGAAAATGTACCGCAACTCAGATGTGATAGTATTTGAACAGTCTAAAATTCTGGAGAGAATAGTGGTATAACAAAAAGTTCATCACCATTCAATTGCTAAATTAGTGTCATAAAAGCCTGGGGAATTCTGGAGATATGGTAACAAAAAAGTTCATCACCATTGCTGTCATAAAGACTTTGAGGAATAAAAACTTGAAAACAATAAAGATAGGATTAAAGGTAGGAGTCCCAACGGAAGGACTGTAACACTGCACTGAAAACTTCTTGCCCTCACCCAAAATTAATGAAGTAAGTAAGCCTCTGTAAAGGTATCTTTGACACATCAAAATCACTTTCTCTGCTAATAATATTGCAGCACCATTGACATTGATAGCATTTAAATTATAACAACGTTGTATCAGAACCTACAAATGTTTTGAAAATAAAATACATATCAAATAACATAATTCCAGGTCGAACAGTATAAAAATTATAGATGTAAAGAATAGAAAAAATATATTAAACTCCAGGTCAAATCTGAGGGCATCTGCATGTTAATAAATTGCTTCTATTATATACTTGTGCATGCAAAAAGCTATAGTTGGAAGTAACAAAAGTGCAGTTAATAGTATTTAATTGTGGGTTATGGTAATTTTAACCTTGCGGCAAAAATCACCTTCAATAAAATTTTGATTAATGAAGTAGGTAGATTTGTTGAAGGGTAAAAACAATATGATGGGTACCTTTGGACTTTTCCAACTGAGTAGGCCTCGAACTTGTGATTCCATAAGAAACGATGTGTTGATTAAAGGAGTTACAGTTTCCCTCTTCAATGTATGTATTCGATTGCATCGTCGAACTTGTGGTCTGTTTTCTTCCACTTGGAAGAATCTTTCCAAGGTCGCATAGCAGAATCTAAATCCAGAGTACAAGGAAGAAAAAACTTAGGTGATATTACATTTACGAGAGAAATTAAGATGTATTACAAAGTGAAATTTAAGCCTAACTCAACCTATAAAATCGGTTTATAAATGAGATTTGTACCCACTTATATACAATGAAATGTCACAATCTCTAATCATATGGACATCTCCAACTAAGAAAAACTTATAAGTTATAGACATTATGGATTCCTTAGTGGAACTCAGAGAAAAAAGGATTAGTGAAGAAGAAGAACAATTTTTCATCTTACGTCTATGGACAGTATAGGCAGAAGTCAATTTATAGAGGATTTTGGTACCTTTTTCGGAAGCAAAAGTCGTTACATGCGAACTTCTCTTCCTTTCAAAAATATGATTACAAGTTTTTAAGATAAAGTTAGATTATTCTAGATAGCTAAACGAAGAAAAAGAGATTATTTTCTTCAGCTTGAATTGAATTGCCCATCTTGCATCTTAATTTTAAACTCATAAATCTCCAAAAAAAATCAATTTACTAGATATGGTTATGGAATTGCTTATGAAGTGTATGAATTTTATTGATAACTAACTATAAAAGGCTTATATTTAAAGAAACAAAACAACAAAAAAGTTCATTGATGCAAAACTTATAAAATGATGCTCTAAAATAAATAGAGGAGAGGTGCTTTACTTTCTAATATATTTTTAGATGTTCTTAATACCTATTTAATAGTCATGGTAGAATATGAAGATTATTTTATTTCAACAAGCCATGGGATTTGATATTTCAGTGAAAACAAAAGTAAAAAAAAGTAGGAAATTTTTTTCTTTAAAAAAAATATATTTAAACGCTTATATTTTTTTTATTTAAATAAGAGGCAATTTGACATATAATTATTCCAGTAGTAGTTGAGTATTCAAAATTTTATAAGTTTTTTACTCTAATGATATAAAAACTCATTTTTATATATCTTATATTTAAAATTAAACTTAATATAAAATTAATTTCTAAATATTATTTATAAAATGTAAAACTATTTTAAAATGATTTAATTATTAATAAAGTCAATTTAATTAACTTTAAATTAATTTAATTATTTTTAATATTTTTAACAAATAAATGGTTGTTGCTGTCTAATTAGAATCGCTTTAGCGACAGTAAAAGAATTTGATTATTATGAAAAGTTAATAAAATCGATTAAATAAATTCTAAGTCAATAATAACTATATTTAATATTTATGTACAATAAATATTTAACAATTATTTATTTGAATTCAATTATTTACTTGGATTTAATTGTTTTTCAGATCACAAATCTATTTTAAGCCATAAGTTCTAGATACAACTTATGTATTTTGTTTCAGCTTTTCTCTCACAATAGTCAATCAAACAATTTCAATTTTTGTATGGTTAAAAATAAAAGTTGATATGATAAGTTTATATTATTTTAAAATAAGAAAACAATTTTTTTTTCTGTTTGCCATCAAATTCGATACTTATATATTTTACCGTAAAAAAACTTCGCTACAAATTCATCATCATACGGTAACATTATATATTTTGTTCTTCTTTTCTTTTATGAAAGAAAAACAAAGAACCAAAACCAAAAGTTATTATTTGTCAAAGTAATATTATAATTTTTTTTTATGATTCTGTTTTAAATAAAGGTCACGTTAACATTAGACATGACACTACAAATATCATATATATTACAGAGTAAACATCATTTCATTTGCAAGAAATTAATAATTACGTTGATAGGCTTATATCCTATTCTTTCTATTTTGATGTTGGTTACACTCTCTAGTGGTTTTGTTAAGTGTGCACTTTTTTTGACAACCTTTTTCAGCTGCGCCAAATTATAACCTATTAAAAAAAATCTATATGTTTTAATTGAATCATTTTTAAATTATCTTTTTTATTTAACATATTCTCAACTAGTTGTCAAAATCCAATTCTTTTCAGGTATAACATAATTCATGTTGTTTTTTCTGACAAATATTATTCATACGTATAGTCATACAGTTAAACATATATAAAATGTTTTAAAAAAAATAATTATGTATCATGCGTGATATTACGAAATAAACTTTAAGTATAACTCAACCCCATAAAACCGGCATATAGAGTTGAGGTTTGCATCTATTTATATACAATGAAAGGCTCTAATCACTAGTCGATATGGGATCTCCAACATGTGAAACTATAATTTGATGAAAAGAAAAAATGATATAGACTATTAACTTTTTTATTTTATTTTTATCTTTTTACGTTTTGTAATTGTTTTTAAATTAACTCAATTCATTATTTATAATAAAAAACTACTTATAATACAATTATAAAATTTATTTATTTTATAAGCATATGTTCTTATAAATCTAAGTGTTGGAGATACACCATCGACTATAAATTATGACATTTCATTGTATATAAGTGGATACAAACCTCATTTCATAACCCAGGGATTGAATTAGGTTTAAATTACACTTTTTAATGTTTTTTTAATACTTATATATCTCTATTAACATATATCACCTCACTTTTTTTCCCTTTCACACCATCTTTACATTCATTTATCATGTTTTCTTTTTTATTTTTTTCTCTCTTTGAATTTAGTTGGAGCAAACAAAATCTATCCTCACACATTATCCCACAATACCGCATATAAAATCAAAGGAAGATTGACACTCACCTGAAAACCACCTTTCACGTCCAAAAGCAAAGAAATTACATGTTTGTTATGGTACCGTAACAAACATTGATAGCTATTTTCCATAAAAAATTATAAAACAGTTAATAATAAATATAAAACGACTTCTTAAATTGTTCTTTTTACACCAAAGTTATACTGTTTTTTTAAGTTATAAATATCATAAAATTATTTTCTATCTTTTCTAACAAAGTTTTATGCATATAATCGCGAATTGAATTCTTTTTATCAGAAAATACTAAAATTTATATGATTTTCTTTACTTGTTGGTTTCAAATGGTAGACGAGATGCATTGATAAAAAAAATACCATTCGTACTTACTTTATATTTACTACTGGAAACACAGGCACAACACTTGTGTATTCGTTTTTGTTTTTATTTTTATTATATATATATATATTATTAATATTAAAATTTAAATAAACGGTATTAGTCTTTGCATATTTATATTATAAGTATAAATTTATAATTTATTTTAAATGTTTATTTTTCTATTTGTATATTTTTATCAAGATTAAAAAAAAAATAAAAAAAATATAGCTATCATGATTGATAAGTATTATAATTTATTTAATTTTCATCAGAAAAATAAAAATACAATTACGACATGAAATAAATAGAAAAGTAACAAAAAGACAAAAATGTTTGGTGAATCACAAATTTTCAGTAAGAAAAACAGAAAAGTTATTTTTTTTTAAAATTTAAATAGTTATAAAATAATAAAATAATCAAAATACAATATTGATAAGAGGATCAAATAAGAACAAAATTTAAATACACTAAAAATAATTATAATGAGAAATCTTTATATATAAATATATATAAATGCTTCATAAAGAGATGTAAAGTAAGATATTTAGTCATCACATATTGATAGTTGTGAATTGGCGGGAGATTTCTTAACTATTATTTGCAGTGGCCGAGCTCCTCTTTGTAGTTGGTGCTACTTCTTCTATCCACGACGCGAGTGTGAAATCGCTGATTCGCTGTGTTGAAGAAGCATCTTTAGCAGATGGAAGATCCAGCTCCACCTTCTGAAGCTTCCAATCGACCCCCTCGTGTTAGTTTCCATTCTCACACTTAGTGCTCATACTTCTTCTCAATTCTGCACTCATTTGACCTAATTTTATTTCGCTTCTTTCTAATTAAGCAGAAGAGGGGCAGACCTCCCAAACACCTTCCCAAGGACCACGACGCCGACGCCCTTAACCGCGACAGGACCACCCAACACGCTCACCGAGAGAGTTCGCCCGACGATTTCGACGAGCCACGCAACAAATACAGGCGAACTCGCGCTTCGGAAGGAACCTCAAGCGTCGCGCACAAACCCTCTGACCAAACCCTAATTGGTAAACTGAACACTCTCTGCTACTTTTCTCACTGCTCAAATATCTAGGGTTTAGATTTTTAACTTATACATTTCATATCTTCATTTTTTTATACTGTGATTAGCGAAACT
>Ga0123342_1000493_pt1 | contig 62482 bp, 33 predicted proteins | sample Turbeawhitnodule_FD_89960 | JGI IMG/M metagenome (GOLD analysis project Ga0123342, IMG submission 89960) | Root nodule microbial communities of legume samples collected from Mexico - Turtle bean Mexico white nodule | ecosystem: Host-associated > Plants > Roots > Nodule | place: Mexico: Nepantla... | reverse complement strand
GAGGCAACACAGGAACAAAAGGGTGCAAAGCTGTGACATCTTGTGGGGAATCAGAGAGAAGGGTGATGAAATCTGCTGAGGACTCAGCTACTGTGAAGGAGACAGAATGAGGTTGTGTGTAGACGATGTGAGGGGGGTTTGGCTTTGGAGGGAAGACAAGGTTGGAAGAGAAAGGGAAAAAGTGTTGGAGAGTGAGGGAAAGAGAGTTCTTGAGAGTTGGAAGGAGAGTTTGGAAGAAGTGTTGGGTGGAATAAGGGAAGTTATAGAAGAAGATACGTTTGAGAGGGGGGCAACAAAGCCATGGAAGATCGAAGAAAGTTAGAGGGATAGAGGTTGAAGGAACAGAACCTGGTGGAGGACTAACTTCACACTGTTCTATCACCTTCAGTGTGTCAGCCATGGATTACAGGGTTGAACTTGGATGTGAATGTGTGATTTCACTGCTAGACAAGAACAAACACAGTTACACAGCACTCCAAATCCAGATTCGGATCTATACTGATACAATAATTACAAAGAGACAGTGTTCATTGAAAGATATACATAGAAACTTCCACCATGAAGTTGAGTAATCCAATTTGCCATTTTGTAATCGAATCTTACTTTATTTTAATGGTTGTTTTCTTCTTGCAAGTTTTTATTTTTTAATCAGATTAGTTAGGTGTTCAGTTGAATAACTACATTTTATTTTGTTTTACTTAATGATTTGGCTCCTTTTTAACTACAGTTTCTGACAGCTGATGTCAACGATTGTTTTTTAATTAGCATCAAATAAAATATATTTTTAACCAATAGTTAATTTAATATTATTTTTTCAATAATGAGTAAAAATAAATGTAAGAAATCATAATACTTCTTCCTTTGTTCCTAATAGTAAGATATTATTTTTCAATTTTTCTAGTCTTTTTTACGAAACTATTTTTTTTATTGCCTCCTATATTAATTCTTTTTTATTAAAATACTAGCTACTATTTTAATTCATAAATAATAAATATTATAAATTATTTTTATTTCTTATATAAGCTTCAGAAGTAAAGAATTTAATTTTTTTTAAATCTTCAATATTTTTCCCATAGGTTAATTACTTATAGGAATTTTGAAAAAGAATTAAAATTTAATAGTATTAACTAAATTAACTAACTTTATCATAAGTATGAATTAGTCATCAATTTTACACATTTCGGATTAAAAAGAGTATATGTTGATGATAATCATTGCTACTTATTATATTATTTTAACATTACAATATATATATAAACAATAACAACAATCTCAAAAAATAGTTCTTGAAAGGAAGAGTCGTGATTTATTTTTTAAATTCTATATTCTTAATCACTATTCACGTCAAACACCAACTTTGTGGATAAAGAATAAGAAAATGCTTTAAGATCATTTTATTAAGTGGTACTATAATTATAAATGTTTATTATATATAAAATATAACATTTATAATAAATAAATATGTAACGACATTTTTCTTTTTCACCCTACAATTTTTTAAAGTCCAACTCACCTTTATTTTTTATTTGAAATTGAGATTTACGAGTGTGCTACGGATTCATCAATCTGAAAGTGAATCATGTTACTTTCTGGATGAGGAGGTGATCCGAAAGTAAAGTTTGCATAAATTGTTAATTTCTGAATTATTGAATCTGGAAGTCTAATTTCTATTATGGATTGGTGGAAGCCTAATTTCTATTATGAATTGGTGGATCTGGAATGATTTTTTTCAATTATGGATTTCTAAATCAGAATGCATATTTTGAATTACGGATTGGTGGATCCATAATGGTTTTTTCAATTATGAATGCTCTGCAATTTTTTATTTTAGATTAACACTATCATTAATGTACTATCGGAAACACCAATCCAAGAGGTTACCGGACGCGCCAATCCAAAATTTGACCAAAAGCACCAATCTGAAAATTTACCGGATTTTATAACCATAATGAAAAAAAAAATGTACAGAGATTTGTCTTTGCGTGGGGGTGCATGAAGAAAAATTTAGGGGTTCAGGAAGGAAGAAACTGCCTACATTAAATTGAAAGCTTATTAATACCTAATAATACATAATCCAACAAAACCCATCCAACACTTTTTCTCCATTCTGATAAAAAAAAACATGGATGCTGTTTATCTTCGTGTTTTGACCAATGTGCTCACCATTTCTTCTTCAAAAGCATTTTGGAAAATCCTCAATCAGAGTTAAAGGAAGATAACATTGCGTAGAGAGCTTCTTAGTTATATTCTCGAACAAGAAAAACAAGTCCATAAATTGTAGAGCTACACTCATGCTTGTAATAAAAACTATTATCAATTTAGAAACATAATTTTAACAATATGTAAATAAGAGCATCTGCAATAACTTCCCCGTTTGGAGTAAACAAGATTTAAAAGTTCAAATTTATTCTTCACATTTCTTTACAATACATTTATTTGCAATCTATTTCCTTCCCTTCCATAATACAGTATCCACGCCAATACAACAAAAAAAATACCCCAAATCCAATATAACTATTAAAAAGAATGATTCAACTCATCTTCTACTGAGAAGTTTTCTATATTTATATCCAGCAGGTGTTTAAAGAGTAATTGTTAGCATAGCTTTACTGCAAAAGTTTAACTCTAGTCATAGACTGATAAATGTTGAACAGCAACTCCAATGCTGAAGGTGCAGGTGTGCAGAGCTATTGTGTGCTTAGCCAACATCATCATCCTAATCTTGGTTAATCAATCAGTAAAATACAAGCTTTCAGATCAATTGCCTCTATTCATCTTTTGCGCATACACGTTCTGCACAAAGAAAAAGTTGAAATGCTTTTAGGTTAGTTATATATATGTACACAGAAACAAATGCAATGATAAATGAGGATTCATAGTTTAGCATATTTATTCCAAACTCGATAACCAATAACATAGCAATAGATGCAGCAGCAGAAGAAGAAGAAAAGTGTAACTTATTCAATAAATATGCAAAATAAAATAAGAATGAAGAAGGGAATCAAAAGAAAAATGCGTGCAATCGGAAGATCAAATTAGATGGTGGACATAGATTGTGTGGTGTCACAGCTAAACAGTTTGAGAACTATTTTCTACAAGGCCAACAGGGATAATTCCCCTTTAGACAAATTTAGAGAAACTTGTAACACATAGCTTCTTGTCAAGAACATGTAAATAGATCATTTATAAAAGCCAAAGTTGTTATTAATTGGCATATCTAATAAGAAACGTGATGACCAAACCTTTGGCTACATTAAAGGAATACCAAGAAAGGCTCTATACTGGAAAGTGTTGATCACAAGGAATACAGTTCAATAAAAAGGGCAAAGGGAATATCTTAAGAATCATTACATGAACAATTAAAAGAACTTTTTTTAACTATATTACTTAAATAAAAAAGAAGGTTTTTTAGGAGAACTCAATGATGTAAACTTATCCACATGGGTCACTGCACCTGGTAGGCTAAAGCTTGGTTGTTGTATGATATATGGGTATTTTGATAGACAGGAATGCATGTGACTCTAAGGATATCTCTATCTCTCTCTTCCTTATCAATCTTCTTAGATAGGATTGTGTTAATGTCCTCTCTTTTACTCTTTGTTCATGTTGTTCAAAAGGAATTCCTATTGCTGTATGAAAAAATATTGGACAGCTTTGCAGTATACTCTTTTAGCTGGCCCACTGTTTTCTTTTCTATTTCCTTCAATTCAGGGGGGGATTTCTTATGCTCCCTCCAAATGTACTTTCTCAAATATATTGTTCTTCCACAATTTTGAAGACTAAAGAACATTCTACTGTAACTAAATTTTATCTTTTTTACTGTAACTGCTTTTAGGTTCAGTTTCATTTCAGTTGCTTTCTCAAGGGCAACATTGGATCTAAATATAAATACTAGGACGATGACATTAGCTGCCATTAATTAAATAATTCATTATACCAAAGTTTAAGTTGAACTATTATTCCAATATTTGCTTGCACTAAACCAGAGAGCACAAACAGATAATAAACATAAAAACAAGTGCACACACACATAAATAAAATGTAATAACCAGAGAGGAAGAGTTTCTTACTCAGATACTCATAAGTCAATATCATCGAAGTGCCCCATGCTGACATGCTAAAGAATCTTGGGCCAAACCCTCTATAAAAGCCTTTCCAACCATCTTCATTGATTAAATCTTTAGCAACTTGTTTTATAGAGCTTTTATTTTCATGACCCATTACCTGAAGTGTAGAACTAGCCACTCAGAAAAATTTAAACAGGGGGTAATTGGAATAAAAGTATTTTCGCGCGTAAAATGAAAATACTATGTTCATGAAATGTTCATTTCATTCTTTTATTCTCCTTTTAGTCTTCTCGTGGAGAATGAGGGTGCAATCTACCTACCATTCACTCTAATAGTTCAATGAACTAATTCTGTATATACACTGAAGCAATAAGTGTATAATTATCTCTTCATCTTTACAATCTAAAGAGAAGATGATATGCACATAGAGAGAAGATGATGAGAGCTAAGAAAAGATTCATGAACAGAACTACACGAAAGAAGAAAAACCTGCTCTAGGGGTTGTAGTGATCAGTGACCACCGAAAATAATGAACTAAAAAACAGAAATAAACCTGTTCAATGAAACTATGCAAACCTGTAATCGTGTCTTGATAGTATCCAATGGGGTTGTAATGCAGGATGAAGATGCACCAGCAATAATCCCTCCCAAAGCCTGAACTAACATTATTTTCTGCATACTAGGAATGTGTTCATCATATTTGGTATCATGGCCCAAGAATCTGTTCATGCAAACAGGTGCTAATTGCTTTTAATATAGAAAGTTTGCATGATAAGAAATAAAAATAATAGCAAGCACGTGTACTAAAAGTGAATTACCATATTATTTACAAAAAGCACCACCATAAAAAATATTGAACCAGAAGCTTACAGCAGAAACTGCTATTCTCTTTTGGCAGGGTTTCTCTCACCAAATAAGAAATTCTACCTTTCCTGACTTAATATAATTTACTGTCAGCCTGCAGAATGGCAGATGCAAACACAGCATCATACACTTCAACTGGTGTAACTCCATGATTAGAGACTGAATCTGTTACCTTATCTGACCAAGATCACATTGAACTTAAACATGTCCTAGGAACACAACAGGCTTCCATAACTCTAACATAGATAGAAGACAGACCTATACGCGATGTTGTGCATACATCATAATTAACATTTGTATAGAAGACACCGTGTATTTTAATAAAGAATAACCTTTTAAATGGATTAAGACTTAAGAACACTATCAACGGGCACTCATACTATAATCAAAGAGATATATATTTTCTTATCATCTGTCAATTGATATAGTATAAAAATAACTTAAAAGGTAATGCAACAAAGATTCAGTTAGTATCATATTTTACCTCCAAATGTAGCGTTGGCTTGAACCATAGCTTGCCCACCATACTGCACTAGCAGGTGAATAAGTAATAACAGACAGACCAAACCCTCTATACAATCCCCGGATGCCATCAGATCTTAAAACCTTGCGAGCAACATCCAAACCCCCGCTATATTGGGCATGGCCTGAGTATCCTTGCACCATCAACTTTTGGCTAACCTGAATATCATTCAATGTGAATTAGATATTATAATTATCCATAATGAGGTAAAGCAAGAAAAGAAATGAGACCAAATTAATAGAATAAGGAACTTCCATACCACCAAAGAAAGGGCAGAAAAAATAAAAATAAAAAATAGCTTTCTGTATGTTTCTGAACATCAACCATTACAATGCTTTAAAAGAAGCACCACTAGAACACCATGACAGACAAAATATATTTATAACAAAAAACTAAAAAGTTTGCGATTTGTAAGGTGTTACATCATTATACAATGGAATACACCATTGGTACGAAGACTAACACATCACTGCTAAACATTGCTTTCCATCCTTCATCCAAATAAATCTTCTGAGCTTTTAAAGAACCAATTTTGCATTTTATGTGTCCTACGTTGTAAATTCTAAAAAAATTACGAGCATTATTTTCCCAGTGGGAGTTTTACTTAAGAACATTGGGAAGCATTTAAAATAAACACTTAATATTACTTTTAAACACTTAAACAAAAATGAGAAGAAGAAACACTTATTTTGAATTGATTCAAATGAATCAGACATGATAGAACATTAGTAAACAAACTCCAAGTTCCCAACTAGTCAAAATGAGGAATGGATTGTTGAGCTGCCTAAAGAGCATGTTTAATAATGTATCATCATATTCATATGTATATAGAATGGCCGAGAGTCAGTCCAAAACAAAAGTATTTTGAGTTCAACAATATAAACACATGCAGTCAATCTCAAGGTTACACAAATTGGATTATCATACCACATCAATTGGTACAAACACAGATTGAGCAAAAATCGATGATGTCATGCCTGCAACTCCATTTGCAATGGCAGCTTGGGTCGTTTCAGATAGTTTAAACGGTTCAAGCATTCTGAAAGCAGCCACCTTTGTGGTCTCTAGAGTGGAGAGGAATATTATTCGGGCAGGAATAGCACCAGTGATAACTGTGCCAAACCCTCTATACAGACCAGGGACGCCATCTGTTTTAAGTATTCCTTTCATAACAGATAACACATTTCTCTCTACAGCATCCTTTGTGGCAACCTGCAGCCTAGTTTTCACAACCGAAATGGGGTAAAGTGCCACCGAAACACCTGTAAAGAGTCCAGCTCCTACGACATAGAACCTAGTTTTATCTAGCCTGTAGAATTGGGAGAAGTTCATTAGGATAAAAGCTTGTAGATGCAAAGTTCAATATAATACCATGGTCAAAAAGGTCAAAACATCTGCAAGATATTTTATTAATAAATCAAAGTAAGGGCAAGAAAGAAGATGGCCTCAATCTGCAAGATATGTTTTTCACTTTTCAGCGGTTCCCATCAAATCTGGAACTTCAGAAGATTTTTTTCTCCCTTTTCCTTTCATGAAAATTAGCTTACCCTTTTATAATTTTCACTGGATTCAGAGAATACAAACACAGCAGGAGTCATAACTCCTCCACCCCGAAAATAATTATTCCAAAGGAAAAAACTTTAGGGACCATGGTATATCAATTGATAATTTTTAAATGATGGGTATGTCGAAATACAGCAAACAAGAACAAAAATAAGAAAACAACTGCATCATTCAGAAAATTAAAATAAAAAAGGAGAAGAAGAAGAAGAAACAGTACTTGTCCCAGTTTATCTCGGTCTGACCGAAGGACTGGGCCATTGGAAGAATGAAAAAATCTCTCTCAGAATAGAATCTAAGAACACGATCCGAGGTTGGCTTCCTTGTCTTGTAAAATTGTAAATTCTAATTCAAAGAACACGATAGTTGCAAATAAGGAAAATGGTTTGTTGAAGATTTGGTGAAAAGGCTGCGGCGTACGCGGAGTTGTCTTTGTGTTGTGGGAGAAGCACGCATCCCACGCCTTCCAATTTCAATTCCTTCATTTTTGTTTTACTTTGACCATTCTCTATTCTCTTCTTCTCAAAGCAGACCAATCCAATGGAATTATAATCTTCACATTTCTCATCATTTCCTCCAATACAAACCCCTATTAATTTAATTTATAATCACAAAGTGAATCTTGTTCAGAGGGAGAAGACTTCATTCAATTTTTTATATTGCTAATTTTTTATTGAATATTTGTGTAAATTTTTTTTACAATATCCTGTGTACAAACTAAACTTTTACTTTTCTCAACTATATCCACTCAAAAAATAATTTATTCAAATGTTATTTTCATTCTCATTTTATTTCTCTTTTAAAACAGTATAAACTTGTTACGTAAATTAACGTAACAATAATATTTACTGCAATATACTTGAAGTGAGGATTAAAATTCAGAACTTATCATTGACTTCATCTTTATTTTATGGATATAATTTATACATATTTTAATGTAAATAATTTCTTATAATTTTATTTTTTAAGTAATTATTTTGAAAAAAATTAATATTAATAAAAAGATTCTCTTTTTACTTACCTTTTTATATATATACAATCTGATTTTTTACTTTTTAAATAATTTTTTTTAATTCAAATAACTATTCAAAGTAAAAAAATTATATGCATAATAAAAAAATTATGTTATTATTAAATTATTTTTCATAAAAACAGTGATTAAAAGATCATTTAATTCAAATAGTTAAAAAAAATAAAAGAAGATAAATGTTATATAAAATAAAGACTAGTACTCTAAAAAAATGTGGCATGTAATTTCTAAAATTGAGATATTACTCCTTCTTTATTCGTATTCTTAAAAGTAGAAATATGTTATATCTCACAATGATAAAAAGAATAAAGTATAAAATTAATCTTGAATTTTTAAAACAATATCAAGTAAATGTTAATAAGCTTACTTGTGACAAATATTCTTATTTAGAAATTTTAAATAAAATAACCTATTGGAAAAGAGAAAAGTTAGAAAATAAATGTGATACTCTACTCTTTTATATAAAAAAAAACAATAATAATTTATATAATGAAATCTATAAAAACTAAAAAAAAAATATTTTACTATAAATAAAAATAATAACTTAAATAATATTATTTATATTTTTAAATTTTTAAATAAAAAAAATTATCTAAAACTACTACTAGGGGAAAAAAGTACTTTATGCCTCCATATTTTTTATAATTACAAAAATTATATATATGTAAGTTTCTTTCCATTATGTTTCATGTTTATTTTCTACATTTCATTTTTTGTTTTGTTATATATATTTTTAATTATATTAGTATTCATTATTATAAAAAATTTCACTGTAACTTTAAAATACTATTAAAAAAAATAGGAAAAGATTTTTGTCGGTAGAATAATTCATTACATTATATTGTTGTAAGATTATACATTAATGGAGTCAAGTCAACTAACTTAACTATATTTCTAGTCTAATATATTACAAGATTAAACTAAAACTTCAGGGAAAAATCTCTCAAGTAGTTCCTTTTCTGCATTTATAAGCTTCTACCTCACAGGAAAGATACTCTGCAGATTTTGTTGACTTTTATAAACATGATCTGCTTCTATTGTACGAATTTAAATGAGTTTGAGTTTCTTTGACTAAAAAATAAGAAAATTAAAAATTCATAAATTATTATCTTAAAATTTTGTTGTTTGATAGTTTGTTAATAATGAATCTTCCCTTTTTCAATATATATTGACGCTAGCGCTTCTCGTGCCTCTTACTATGCAATGATGTGTTTGTAACCTTTAAAAGTTTGTTGACTTTGAGGTCAGCGCTTGAGGTTCTTCTGGTGCAAAGGTGTTGCTAAAATATTTTGCAGCAAGAAAAAAAATGGGCTTCTCTCTGTTACCAAAACCAACTCCTTGCATTTTGTTCTTGGTTCTGCTTTCTTCTACTTGCTTCACTTCAACAGGTTCACTCCTTTGCTATTGTTTTCTTTCTTCCTCGTCTATGTCTTGAAAATGTAATTGCTTCCTTGTTTTTTGAATAATGGGTTCTTCAGTTTTCGTTAAATGCATAACCTTTTTAATGGTGGTGGTCTTCTGTTATGCTGTATATGGACCTTGCGTCCTGTTGGATTTTGATGTGCATAGGTATGCCTGAGAAAGATGCTACATTTGAACTTGATAAAGAAAATGTGGAAACTTTTTACCATTTCTTAACTTCTGGCTGCTGATCTAGTTGATGTCAAGTATATTTAGTTAAAGTGTGTCGTTTAGCTTGATCTGATTCTATGAAGATCTAGATATGGAACAAAAAAATTATATAAAATTGTGTTATGACTATTTGGTAATTAGAATAGTTGCTTTGGCATTTGAGTCATCTGAGAAATAAAGTTATGATTTTTTTATTTTTTTTTGAAATATGTTTCTAAGTTGGAGATTGCACGAGATTTGTCCCCAAGAACTCCTGCAACTGGGAAAACTCCCCATGAGTGGGTGGTGATCACCAATAGAGATTTGTTTTGGCTGTAAATGGAATAATTCGTGTGTAAAGCTCCTCTCAGATTTTGGATCCAGTATATATAACTCGCAGTTCTTTGTCATTATTAGTATACGGATCATGAATCATTCTACAAGAAATAAATATGCAAAGATGAAGAACTATATCTTCACCCATAAAGAAAATGTGTGCTTGCTTCTTGCTTTCCTTTTTTATGACTACATAAGCAAGTAAATGATTGGAATATTTAGAGGTTCACCATTTATTTGCTTACTTTCTTTTCCTTTTAATCACTTTCCACTTGATGTTGGTTGTTTATCTTTCAGATGCTTATGATCCGCTTGACCCAAATGGGAATATCACAATCAAATGGGATGTTTTATCCTGGACCCCTGATGGATATGTAGTAAGTACATTCATCACCCATTAATATGAGAACATATGTTGTACATTATGCATGCTGTTGAAATGTCTTTTTTTGCTTTTCTTTCCACTGCTTGGTTGCATCTTTTGTAAATGATTTGTTTTGGCTTAGTTTTGTCGGGTTAGTTATTCAGAAATCTAAGAAAGAATTGAATGTACAGGCTGTTGTTACAATGAACAACTTCCAAAGATATCGTCACATTACATCACCTGGCTGGTCACTAGGATGGACATGGGCAAAAAGGGAGGTAATATGGAGTATGATGGGAGGGCAGACCACTGAACAAGGAGACTGCTCAAAATTTAAGGGAAATATTCCACATTCTTGTAAGAAAAATCCAACAGTTGTAGATTTGCTTCCTGGGACACCTTACAATCAACAAATTGCAAATTGTTGCAAAGGTGGGGTGCTCAGTTCATGGGTGCAGGATCCAAGCAGAGCAGCTGCATCTTTTCAAGTCAGTGTTGGTGATGCTGGAAACTCAAAGAGAACTGTCAAACTCCCAACAAACTTCACCTTGAAAACACCTGGACCAGGTTATACTTGTGGAAAAGCTAGGATTGTCAGACCCACTAAGTTCATTACTCCAGACAAAAGGAGAACGACCCAAGCACTGAGTAAGTTATAGAATTTTAATTACATTTTCACAGTTATCCACTCAATATGATATCTATTTTCATCCTGCCTCCGATCAGCCTCATATTCTGTTGTTGGCAACTAGTAGTTAAGGATCCAGAGTTAATTCTTATTCTCCCTATAAATGTGGGTTTGATTCTTCTTAAAACTCTTTAGTCTTCCTTAGTGAGCAAACTTCTCCTGGAAGATCTCCTTGCTCCAAAGGGCTAGTTGACTAATTGTGATTGAGTAAAACTGCTTGTGATTTAAGTTTGTGAAGTAGTCCTTTGGTTGGCCACTATTAACATGTCCGTGTTTGAAAACCCAATAAGTTGGTGTTAATTAAGGTCACTTGTTTTGTTAGCTTGTGGTTTTTATTAAAGATGTTTCAAGTGTTTCTCCTCCTAGGATTACTTACCACTTTTGTTTTCCAGTCTCATACTCTTCATTCATCAAAGTTTGTTGATACCAGCATCTAGGACACACGTAGCTAATTCTCTGCTTAAATTTAAAACCAATTGAAGTTTACAGTTGTTATGAAGAACTGTCAGCAAATTCCTACAATTTATTGAATCCTTAATTTCATTCTTATTCATTGCAGTGACATGGCAGGTGGTATGCACATATTCACAATTTCTAGCTCATAAAACTCCCACTTGCTGCCTCTCACTTTCATCTTTCCATAATAATACTATTGTGCCTTGCCCAACATGTTCATGTGGCTGCCAACGTAACTCATCTCAGTCAGGGAAATGTGTAAAGTAGGTTTACAATCTATCAATCTCCATCGTGAAGTATAGTGATTTCCTTGTTCATACTAAGTTGTAAAGTCATATTTTTCCTTTCTTTGTGTGGTTACAGTCCAGGTACACCACATTTGGCCTCATTTGTTTCTGGCTTTGGGGAGAACAATCTTTCACCTATGGTTCAATGTTCTAATCACATGTGTCCAATCCGAGTCCACTGGCATGTTAAGTTTAGCTCCGAGAAGTACTGGCATGTGAAGGTTATGATTACTAATTTTAATTACAGGATGAAATATTCTGACTGGAACTTGGCTATTCAACATCCAAACTTTGACCATCGGACTCAAGTATCCGGTTTCAACTACAAGCTAATAACTCCTTATGCTTCAATAAGTAAGTGTGTGATGTGATCCTAAATTGTATGTTTCAGAATTCTGGGGCTACAAATTTTCTTAAATGCTGTTAAATTTCTGTCTTAATTCTTGGTCATAATAAAATATCAAACTTTTCATCATATTTTGGTTTTAACAGATGATACAGCAGAGTTGTGGGGAATGAAGTCCCAGCATAATGATGTTCTCAACCTAGCTGGCCCGAATGGCAAGGTTCAAGGAGATATACTCTTCCGAAAGGATAAAGCATCTTTAAGTTTTGATAAGGGTTGGGCTTTCCCTAGAAGGATCTACTTCAATGGTGACATGTGTGTGATGCCACCACCCAGTGCTTATCCCTTTTAGATTATAATCAGATTGCAGTTTTCGATCTCAACAAGTGTCCTATACTGAAGACAATGAGCATGAGGATAAGGAAACTAAACAAGTTGTCAAAGAGTTTGCTGAAAATTTTTCTGCATTATTTCTTTTAAGACCATAGTCTTTGCTTTGTTGCTTTAAAAGCTCAATAAGGTTGGTATTCGGATATAATCATGTAAGCATTGTGAAGTGTTTTCGTAGTATTATTAGTAAAGGCTGAAAACAAAGTATCATACATGTGATGATTGCAAACATTAGTTTAAGATGAACAATAAGAAAAGGAGAAAGACAGAATGAATGTTTTAACTTGGATCCCCATACTTTTTTGTTAAAACATTTTTAGCTTCCACCATGCAACACAGGTAAATCATCAATCATGCACCATTCCAAGAAATGCAAACGATAAGAAGGAAGATAGCACAAGAGGAGGAAGTGATGGAATTATCACAATAATAGAAAAGATGGACAAGCAAAATGAAAAGATGTGGAGGAGTCACAAAGGATGCAGGAGCTCTAGGGAAAGTAAATAATAAATGCCTATGGTGAAGTTTCACGAGAAGAGTGTGGAGTGTTGGGGACCACAAAGGAATCGATCATTTCAAATTACTTCATAATATCTGTTCAGCTTTTTTTATACCTCTCAATTAGTTGATAATAAAGGATTCTGCAATCTACAGCAAATAGTTTCATAATATGCATTAGAAATACCTTCACTTTTTTGAAAAAAAAATTAAATGATTACAAGTTCCATGTTTTATTATGAGCAGCTTAAGGTCCAAGAAGATCTCACTAAAATACTTGAAGTTTATACCAAATTTATAGATTTGGAATTCATTACCAAATGTATACACTTGGCATGGGTCGTCAGCTGGTGTTATTGTTACGCCTATAGTTGAAGTTGTTGCCAAATTTATGCCTATAGAAGTGAGATTTGCTTACTCAAAATTCGTACATGAAGTTTATATACTCTGAGTGTTTAATTACTTGCATATAACTAGATTATGAAAACATGTCATATAAAAAGCACGAGTTTTATCCAATTAGCCAATTAGTTCTTCATAGGACAACAAATAGTACAAAGTTAGTATTGCGAGAGGAAATTAATGAAGATAGCATTTCTAAAATTGTTATAATAGAAAGGTGTGCGAGTTCAAAACCATTTTTCAGGTTTGACTTATAGGAGTGCATGATCAATTCATCCACTCTTTTAGTTTCTGGGTTCAAAATCCAAATTTAAAGGTTATGTATTGTTATGATCCAGATCCAATCACTTGACCGACTTATAAGGATAAGATATGGCAATTAAATTTATCTAATAAGTGAGTCTTGATGATATCATTAAGACATTTAAATCATTTTTAATAGAGGTGTAATTAGTAATAAATGTAATGAGACTGAAAACAATGTGAAAGAAAAAAAAAAGAGCAAATATTAAACTAAGATGAAGAATGACAAAAGAAGAAAGACAAAATAAATACTTTAGTTAAAGATCTCCATGTAACAGTCTCTAATCAAATTTTCAATAAACAATTTAGAAAGAAAATCAGAAGATTTCTGAACCAGGCTGGCTCCAAAGGCAACAATGTTGAAGCAGAGCTACTCCTTCCACAGGATTACGTAACTGTACTTTTAGTAAAATGTTCGAGCTTTTCCTCCAAAGATTTATTTGATAATTGTGTGAAGGCACCACCTACTCCTTTATCTGTTTTAGAGCATCATATTCAGTTTGCAGAGTTCGATCTCAAAAAGCGTGCTATATTGAAGGCAATGTGAAAACGAGGATAAGGAAAAGAAACATGTTGTTCAAGAGTTTTTTTGGAAACTTTTCTTCATAAATTTTTTCAAAGAGTAGGGGTGCGTACTAAGCGGGTATGAACGGGTTCAGATTTGAAATGGTTGTCCGATACCAATTCATTTTCACTTTCAATATTGGTTTGACTTTTTTGTGTCCTATATAATTGCCGTTACATCCTTTTTCTTAAATAAACTTTCAATATTTTTTCGTCAACATAAAAATAGTTTACATAAATAAGTCTCACTAATGTCTCCTAAATATTTAAGGAATTTAAATAGAAAATAAAGTGTTATAAAGATAATTTGAATATTTAACAACGAATAAAAACTTAAATAAGGATCAGATACAAGAACAGAAGGAATAGAAAACAAGCATAAAAGAAATAGCCTAAGTATGAAAAAGACAATCAGTTAAAATCCTTCTTTCGGTTTACTTTTGAGCTATGTAGTACACGACACGGATACGGACACAGAGATACGTATAATCTCTAAAATGTAGGATACGGGGACATGGATCTATATATTATATAATTTTGAATTATATAAATTGAAAATAAATATTTATGTGAAAAATATGTTCTAAATTCTTTTGAGAGCAATAAGATATTTTTCATGATTGGTTCAAAAGAATTTGTTCTTTATTTTTATAATCATAATAAAAATTTATACAATAAATTTGAGTTTTAGAAAATTATTGTATTTATACCTTTTAAAATTGTGTTAGAACTGTGCTAGAATTTTCAAAAATCCAACAAATATTTTTTTAATTGAACACTTCACCGATAAGTGTCATACGAGTGTCGACACCGATACGTGTATTCGACATAGATACATCATTTAAGAAAAGTGTCTGAGCCTCATACTTTTTGAGTGCTCTAATTAGAAGTGTTTTGATAGAAGAATATGTATAGTAGTTTTATTTTCGACAAAATAATTGAAAAATGAAAGCATGCAACAAAATAATTAAAAAAAAGGAAAAGCATGCGAGAGACTTTAGAAAAATAATAGCTGGCAATGACATTACAGTGTCAAACACAATATGACAAGTTGAGGACACACCAATTCTTACTTCCAGACCTTCCCGGGAGCTGTTTGTTCCTTTGTTTGGTCGGGTTTAGTTGTCTCGTGCTTACGAAAACGACAACAATAATGTTCACTATAATTATATATATCATTCTACTATCTTATCTTATTTTTGTGGGGCTTATCAACCTACAATTTACTAAATCAATGAATACAAAATTTTCAAAATTATGTTTCTCAAATCCAAGTTTATCTATTAAGAACTGAAGTTTTAAGTTTAGTTCAATTCCATAAAATTAATTTAAAATTGATTTTTAAGATGAAATTTACAACTACTCATATATAATTAATTTTCTTTAGTCAATTTGAATCTCCAACATTATCACTATTTCAAAACTTAAATATCTATTCAAATTAAGAAAAAATACAAAAAGAAAATCTTAAAAAAAAATGAAAAATTTCACAATAAAATAAAACAATATGTTTTATCCTATAAAATATATACCCTTAATCTAAATTTAAATTCTAGTTTTGTACTATCAAATGTCCCAAAAAAGAAAGAACCCCATTAACCAACTGTGTCGGTAAGCCATATATATATATATATATATAACACAACCCTAAACCCTAATGTACAGCATAACACAAAATGCCCCACCGACACAACAAGTTATTCTGATTCATGTACAAATAAGTTTGTCCAACCACAAAAAGCCACGTGTAATTGTACTTCATAGAAAATATTTCTTTATTTAGAAAATAAATATGAAGCAGAAGAAATTATGAAAGAGCTGACCCAATGGGAAGGGTTGCTTTCATGAATCTTCAGACTTAGTTGGTTTGATTATGATGGGGATTAAGCAATAGCTGTTTATATTATTAATTAATTTGCATTCGTCTACTTTTTTTTGTTCTATTGTGCAATTAAAAACCATGAGGAAAACCCATTGATATGGTAGGTGCAACTAAAGTTTATTTATTTTATTAGTTTTATATTTTAATCTTGACCACATTGCAAAAGTATATAAATTTAGGTTCGCAATAAAAAAAATACTAAATAGTAAAACGTGTTTTATAAAATCAAAATTGTTGTGTTTGGTGAAACACTTAAGCAATTATAGTTTATGAGGCAAGATACTCTGTTAAAATGGTGTATTCGTGTCGAACATACGTATCAGATAATGTATGACACTCGTAGAACACGTATTAGTGAAGTGTCAAATTCAAAAAATATTTGTTGAATTTCTGATAATTCTGGTACGATTATAACACAATTTTAAAATTGAAAAATACATTAATTTCCTAAAAACTAAAGAATTTATAATTATACATTTCCTTATAAAAATAAAGAACAAATCATTTTAAATCAGTCATAAAAAAACATCTTTCTGCTAAAAAAAACTAAAACATTTATGCACATAAATTTTTAATGTTAATTTATATAATTCATAATTATATAATATATAGATTCGTGTTTTTATATTTTATATTTTTAGAAATTATATGTATCTTCGTATCTGTGTTTGTGTCGTATGATTATCCGTGTGTATGCTATAGTCATGTAACTTTTGTATTAAATAATAATTTATATGATTAAATGTGAGAATATTTTGCATCGCTTATACATGCATTAAGCAAGTTTATTCAATTTGCCTTTTGGGTTTGGAGTACTTTGGGCTGGGAGTATGTATTAGCAACAAAGAAGAAAACAATTAATAAAGTGACAAATAATTTATCTTCTAGGTCAGAAAATAATGGCATATTTGTGTTGACTTCCTTTGTTTTTCTATGCTCGTAATTCTTAATATTATTCTTTTGTTGGAGTGTTTTTGTCTTTAATAAAGGGGTGTTTATGGATATATTAATTGAATATCAATCCCATTTTATTAAATGTTTTACATTATTTTAAAAAATAAATTTAGAAGGTTTTTAATTTTATTAAATAAACAAATTTGTAATATCTTTTATGATTGAGTTAAAATTTACTTTTTTTAATATGATATTAAAATGAATACATCCGTCACTCATTTATTATATATTTTTTAAAATATATTTTAAATATATGCAATTTCAACAAAGTATTTTTTAAAATTATTTTCAAAATAAAATTAATTTAGATTTGAAATAAAATATTTAACATAAAAATTTAAAATAATTGATTTAAGATTTTGAAGCTCAAAAATTTAACATAAAGAAAAATAATCGAAAAATTAAATTAAAATACCTACTAAATAATAGTAACATTCAGAATTATTAAACTTTGTCTTTATATTAAGAAAATGAATACTCAAATTTTAAATGTACGTATTAACCATGGTAAGTGTAGTATTGATTAAACCCTAAAAATGATGCACATTGATTAATAAAAGACAAATTCAATTAAAGCCGTTTCAATGTCATCCTACAAGTCAAACTAATTAAATGAAATCAAAATCTACAACAATTTTATGAAAAACACCTTAACATTGAGTAGGTTCTCTAAGTTTTTTCTAAGAGTAATTCACGTTTTTCAAGTAAAGTGTTAATGCAATAAGATTAATTTTCTGAAGAAACGCAACGTGAGAAAAAAAAAGTCAAAAAATGATAAATTTCCATGCCAATTTTTTTTTTCTCCACATGTCATACCATACCACATTATTATATGTTAGAGACTCTGTTATAATTCATTGCATTATATTTTTACCATTTGACTTCAAATAAATAATGCACATAATTTTTAATTAATGTCGTGCAAAAAATAATAATACACTATTCCTAACACGGTCTCTCACCAACAAAAAAAAACATTTAAAATTACATATTTGAGAGAAATCACTTATAAACCAAGACAAATAATTATTAAATATAAATCTTTAAAAAATGTAACTTTTAACAAATTTCTGTTAATAACAGACTATAAAAAAAGTATAGTTAACTTTTCTTTACATTGTAAATATAAAAACTTCTAAACGTAATTTTAAAAATTATTATTAGAAAAAAATCCTGTTATACACTATTGTACATTCTTAATTGACTTTTTTATTTTCTATATCTTAAATTGGATTGTTCTCATCATACACTAATCATATTCCTCTTTTACCATAACTTTTGCAGAGTATAGTATTAAGCTTCTTTCATAGTTGTCTTGTGGGGAAAATCAAAACCCATTTTGTTTCACCTAACAATCTTTAGTTTTTGTATAAGGTAAGAGTTTGTCATCACAAATTTGAAAGGAAAAACATTTTTTTATGTTCAAAAAGCAATAGTTGTAGTTTATTTGAGAACACCGTCAATAATGAGTTTAGGTACTTGCATAGTATTTTATTTTATAGATACCAATTTGCATATATACCTTTCTTAAACACTGATGATGAGCCAACTGGGACAAACTAGATAGTCAGTTTCTGGCGCTCATCTTTTCCGCTCTCTCTCTTTCTTTCCTTCACTCTCTCTCTCTCTTCTTTTTTTTCTTTATTGCTGGTTTTCTCTGTCACAGATCTTGAATTGTTCAGGCAAGAACTCAGACCAGTTATCATCTTGTACCATCCAAAATGGGTTTCTCTCTGTTACCAAAAGCAACTCCTTGCATTTTGCTCTTGGTTCTGCTGTATTGCACTTGCTTCACTTCAACAGGTTCACCCCATTACTGTTTTCTTTCTCTTTTTTCCTTGTCTGTCTCTTGGGATTTTCTTTGTTTCTGTGACTTTGTTCACTCTTCATTAGATGCTTAAAGTTTTCAATTTTCTTGTGGTCTTCATTTTATGCTGCGTGGACCTTACGCCCTTTGGGTTCTTTAAATGAAGGCGTGTGAGTTATGAAAGATGCTTCCTTTGTTCTTTTGAATTTGATAAAGAAAGTGGGGTTTGTCCTATTGTGGAAAAGTTTGATCATTTATTAGCCTCTGGCGGCTAATCTTGTTGGTGCCAAATGTTTTATGTAGAAAATATGCTGTTTAGGTTGTTTTGTTACTATAAAGATTTACATTTTAAACTTGGAACTTAATGAAAATTGTGTTCTGACTATCTTTTAATTACAATTGATTTGGCATTTGAGTTTTCGTAGAGTCAAGTGAGAAGTAAGTCCATGGTTTGTCTTTCTTCTTCTTCTTTTTTTACCTATTGGCGTTTGTAAGAGTTTGAAGTTTGAAATTACTATTGCTCCCACGAGATTTCTGCCTAAGAACTTCTGTAATTGGGTATACTCTGCATGAGGACTTGAGTAGGCAGTCACCATGCTGATCAGTTTTGGTTGTAGATGGAATAAGTCATGTATAAAGGTCCTTGCATATTTTAGATCCCAGGTATCTTCCAGTTTAAATGATGGAATTGTGAATCATACATGCTAAAATATGTACTGATAAAAAAACTATAACTTCACCTGCCCCGTTGACTTAAACAATATAATTGCTTATTTACTTTCTTTCTTTCTTTTGGGTGACTACTTGAGAAATTATGGCAATTGTGTGTCTCATCATTTCTACTGTGTGCTTTGTAGTATACTATAGGGATATTCAGAGGTTCAACATTTACTTTGTTTTCTTTCCTTTCCTTTTAATTACTTTCCTCTTGCTGTTGGCTGTTTATCTTTCAGATGCTTATGATCCGCTTGACCCAAATGGGAATATCACAATCAAATGGGATATTATAACTTGGACCCCTGATGGATATGTAGTAAGTATACCCTTTTCCAATAGTAACCATTAATACGAGAAGCAAATGATGTTATACATTATGCATGGATTTGCTCCTTTTCTTTCCACTGGTCATCTTCTTGTGATGCATGTGCATGTTTATGTCAGCTGCATCTCATGTAATATATCAATTCTTGGATTATATAGAGTTCTGGATAAGAAATGATTTTATTTCAACTAGAACCTGACATGGTTTGAATTTCGTATCTCAATCATGAGCCTGTTACAATTATTTTCTAAGTTTGTGTTTATTTACTATTTAAGTTTTAATTAAAGGATAAGGTTGATAACTCAATTATACAGATGAGTTTATTTAGTTTAGTGATTATAGAAATTTAAAGTGACTTTAGCTCAATTTTGTTCTATTAGTTACATTAGATATCTAAGATTCCATTGAATGTACAGGCTGTTGTTACAATGAACAATTTCCAACAATATCGTCATATTGCTTCACCTGGCTGGAGACTAGGATGGACATGGGCAAAAAAGGAGGTAATATGGAGCATGATGGGAGGGCAGACCACTGAACAAGGAGATTGTTCAAAATTTAAGGCAGGTATTCCACATTGCTGTAAGAAAGATCCGACGGTTGTGGATTTGCTTCCTGGAACACCTTACAATCAACAAATTGCAAATTGCTGCAAAGGTGGGGTGCTTGGTTCTTGGGTGCAGGATCCGACCAATGCAGTTTCATCATTTCAAGTTAGTGTTGGTAGAGCTGGAACCACAAACAAAACTGTCAAAGTCCCAAAAAACTTTACCTTGAGTGCACCAGGACCAGGTTATACTTGTGGTCCAGCCAAGATTGTGAAACCCACACAATTCATTCAAGCAGACAAAAGGAGAGTGACCCAAGCACTGAGTAAGTTATAGGACTTTTAATGTCATTTTCACAGTTGCCTTGCCAATATGATTATATATTTTTCTGCTGCCTCCTTCCAACCTCACTAGTTGTAGGTTTTGTTGGTAACAAAATCTGAGACTCGTGTTAATAATTCTCTTAAATTTAAGACTAATTGAAGCTTACAGTTATAAGAAACTATATTCTTAACATCACTCTTGTTTATTGCAGTGACATGGAATGTGACATGCCAATACTCACAATTTCTAGCTCAGAAAACTCCCTCTTGCTGTGTCTCACTTTCATCTTTCTACAATGATACTATTGTGCCGTGCCCAACATGTGCATGTGGCTGCCAGGGTAACTCATCTCTGTCAGGAAGCTGTGTGAAGTAAGTTTCCACCACTAAGTGATTTGTCATTTCCTTCTAGCCACTAAGTTGTACCTTCATATATTTCCTTTATCTCTGGTTACAGTTCACAAACGCCACATTTGGCATCGGTTGTTTCTGGCTCTGGGAAGAATAACTTGTCACCTTTGGTTCAATGTACTAGTCATATGTGTCCAGTCCGAATCCACTGGCATGTGAAGGTAAACTACAAGGAGTACTGGCGTGTAAAGGTTACTATTACTAATTTTAATTACAGGATGAACTATTCTGAGTGGAACATGGTTGTTCAACATCCAAACTTCGACAATTTGACTCAATTGTTCAGTTTCAACTACAAGTCATTGACCCCTTACGGTTCAATAAGTAAGTGTGGCAACTTGTTTGTTTTAAATTTCTGGAGTTAAGAATTTTCTTAAATGCTGTGAATTTTATTTCTTAATTCTTTGAAAGGAAGCATCAAACTTTTACTCCTTTTTTTTCATAAATTTGAAGGCAAGTACTGATTTTAAGTTCCCTTTTACAGATGACACAGCAATGCTATGGGGAGTTAAGTTCTATAATGATTTTCTGAGCCAAGCTGGCCCTAATGGCAATGTTCAATCCGAGCTACTCTTCCGAAAGGATAAAGCAACTTTTACTTTTGATAAGGGATGGGCTTTTCCTCGAAGGATCTATTTCAATGGTGACAACTGTGTCATGCCACCACCTGATGCTTATCCGTGGTTACCTAATGCTGGTTCTCGGCAAGAAGTTTCCTTGTTTGCCTTAGTGATAGCTTATTTGGTAGCCTTGGTATTTTATGCCCACGCATAAAGTTCCAATCTGTGGTACACTTAGGCTTGTAACAGAAAATTTTCAGTCAGACCAGTTTTGACTCATATTTGTGATGTCAGTAGTTTATCATTTGAAGCATGAGGGAGGAATGAGGATGACATCCAGTGGCAACTCAAGATTAGCTTCACGTGTCCTATGGTTTGTTACCGAGGGTTCAGCACATTGGTGGTAGAATTTGTTTTTGTTTTTGTGTTTGTTGTAATTCAGTGATGTATGTATCGTTATTATGATGTAACTGTAATTATAATAAATATACACACCAACATGTCACATGAATATAGACTTGAAGAATCATGTGAGTTTGAAATGATAGTGATCTTTTACTTACAGTTTCCTACACAATAAAAATGTTTTTTTGTATCATACTCAATGTGGTCTAAAGAGAACCTGAGTAAAAGGAAGAGGTATCCAATATCCATTACAGCATTGCCATAAAAGCATTTACATGATTCAAATAAAACCATTCCATGGAATTATATTTGCTATTCAGCACCCCATCACCGCCAATGAATCAGCTCACAAATTTATGAGTTTAGCTTGGTGTTTTCAAACAGTTCCTAAAGAATCTTCATACCTGATGTACGTTATGTGGGTGCTAGAAAACTTGGCTTCAAAATTTCACAGAAAACATCTCGCTTATGTGCTAGTTCACCAAAGAGCTAGCATAACAAGCATTGTTAAAATGAATACTGTGAAGTTCAATAGGTTCACGGGGGCAGAGTTAGGGAGGATCGGGTAGGTATCCGGCGGTGGAAGCATGCATTCTTCACCATTAAAGTAGACCTTGCGAGGAAATGCCCACCCCTGCTTGAGTGTGAACGTATCCTTATCTTTCTGAAGAAGAATTTCTGATTGAACATTCCCAGTTGGTCCAGCTTCCATCAAGAGATCGTTAAAGTATTTCATACCATAGAACATACCAGTGTCATCTGCATACAAAATGATAACACACATTAGCACTCATTCTTAAATGTTATGATTTGACTTAGAAAACACAAAAGATTTATTTGTTGCCACTCACTTATGGACTCGTAAGGAAGTATAGGCTTGTAATCAAAGCTGAAAACTTGGGTGACGTTGTTAAGATTTGGATGCTGAACAGCAAGAGTCCAGAGGGAGTAATTCATACGGTAGTTGAAATTTGTTACGGCAACCTTGACTCGCCAATAGTCCATATAGTTGAGCTTCACGTGCCAGTGTACCCTTATTGGGCACATATGATGAGTGCACTGTAGCAATGGTTCATTGTCTTTCTTTGGAGTGTGAATCCCCACCATGTTGATACGTTTGGAGTCACTCCTGCATACCATAACAACATGTAAGAGAATGATTCTAGTTATCAAGAGGTCATTGATTTTTTTGAAAATCAGACTTTACTTGATACAGTTCCTCTTGTTCTGGCATCACAGGCACAAGAGGGACAAGGGGTGATGGTCTCATTGTAAAAGGATGACAAAGATACACAGCAACCTGGGTTCTTTCTTGCCAGAAATTGTGAGTATGTGCAGGTAACATTCCATGTCACTGTATGATATAAAACAAAAGAAACTAAGAGAATAGTTGAATGGAAACTGGACAGGAAATTGATGTCACAAAGTTAAGGAACCGACTTAGTGCTTGAGTCTTGCGGCGCTTGTCAGCTGTAAGGAAAACGGTGGAAGGGACAACCTTGGCAGGACCACAAGTGTAGCCTGGTCCTGGACCCAAGAGAGTGAAGTTCTTGGGAAGTTTAACTGTCTTGTTTGAAGTGCCAGCTAGCCCAATACTGACTTGGAAGGATGAAACTGCTGATGAAGGGTCTTGGCCCCATGCTGCCACCACTCCACCCTTACAACAGTTTGAGAATTGTTGATTGTAAGGTACACCGGGGAGCAAGTCTACAACTGTGGGAGTTTTCTTGCAGCAGTGAGGTACATTGCCTTTGAACTTAGAGCAGTCTCCTTGCTCTGTGGTTTGAGCTCCTACCATGGACCATATTACTTCCTTCTTTGCCCATGACCACGACAAGGTCCATCCCGGATTCATGATGTGCCGAAACATTTGGAAATTGCTCATTGTTACCACTGCCTGGTAAAAAATGCAATACACAGAAACAGGTCATTTCATCAAATGAAAAGTTACTTTTCAATTGGTGTTGAAGTGACGTGCTTTATGTTTGAATGTGTTTAGTATAAAGCAAGTTAGTAATAAACTCCATAAAAAAATTTATCCAGCGCAAAAACTACCTAAAGTTACTTCAGCTTAGATCAATGCTTGACTCTTGAGTCAATTCTTCAATATGAAATCAAACATATGAAAATTTTACTTAAAACCATATTAATTAGGAGTTCAAGGTGATTAAGGAAGATCCTTCGTGAAACCAATTACAGATTATTTTGAACAAATAACAATTCAGTTTGTATTACTTACTACATAGCCATCTGGTGTCCAAGACACAACATCCCATTTGATCGTTACATTTCCATTTGGATCCAAAGGATCATACGCAGCTACAATGAGAAACATCAAGAAATCAGTTGGACGTGTGTGAAATGTAAATGAAAGTGAAGCAAATTCAGCATAGAGGGTACTTGTTATCTCACCAGCATAAGAAAATAGCACAAGAACACATACAGCTGCTGATATGACAAGCCTCATTCCCTGATGTTATGAACTATGACAAGAGTGGTGGTGAGAGTTAGCAACTTTTTTTCAGTGGGATTGGAGTATCCTGAGCTGAATGGTATGGAATTGGATGTGTAGTATTGTAGAAAAAGAGCTCTGAAGGGAATTGTTTTGGGGTTCTAAGTGATGGCTCACCTAATGGTTGTTGGTTACCTTAACATTTATATTTCCATCGTTGTCTCAGCCTTGAGATTTCCTTTTGAACTTCCCATTTCTTAAAGCAACGGCCACTGACTAGAATAGGATACAAGAGTGAACATTACACGTCAACCGTTGTGTTTGAAGAGGCATTTGTTCTCTGATGGCTTAGGCTCACCATACCATCAACTTAGGCAGAAAAGTGCATAACACAATGTCATAATATTAGTAACACATGTTAATCAGAGATTAAATTGATGAATGCCCAATACTTTAAGAACTACTTATGTAATTTTATCAAGACCATTCAGAAAACAACATAATATTTCAACACCATATTGGTAATTTATTGAAAAAACATTATAGGTTTCTCCAAAATAAGCCTAAGGTGATGAAGGCTACATTTAACAAGTTTAGGCAATAACTACCCTCAAAAGGGTCATTTTCTTCATTTTTTTTTACCTTTTTTTAAAGTTTGATCTAGCCTAAACATTTTCATTTAGGCATTCAATGCATCCAAATGAATATGATAATAGTAACAGTGTGTATCTCTGGGAACTTCCCATTTCTTTGAACCTTTTTTTTAGCAAGAATGATAGGAAGACAAGGGTTGAACAAGTGAGGGATGAGATGAAAACGTGGTACTATGTTGTGTCCAAAACTTGATCATTGTATTAGGTAACATATGTCACTTCTGTAGACCTTGCCAACTAATTTTGTGAACTATTCTTTATGATGTTTCTTTTTACACCACGTTGAATCAGAGACATGAGTTTGATGCAAGCAAGCCAAGTAGGGACTAGGTAGTGAGTTCCTTTCTAGTCAAAAGGACACTCTAGCTGCTGCATGCATCTTCACAAAACCTTGATTGCTTCAATCCTAGAACAGCAAAATTTATCACTCAGATACTAATTTGTACTCTTTTGTCCCTAAAGAATTGTTCATGAAGTTTTTTATGTGCAAATTATCTGTTTTTTTGCCCCCGTATTAATACAAACTAATACGAGTCTTGCATTGAAAACCGACAGGGTCGTTAGCCGTGTTGCTCATATGCATGCAATTTATTATGAAAATTAGGAATGAATATAAAATTATAAGCAAATAAATATTATAAAATTCAGCACATGAATCAGTACGTTTCAATATGCTAGAGTTTGATGTGAATTTACTACATTAAAATTCAGATTAGGGAAAATTTACCCCACCTACAATTAAACCCTTAATCACTTTCGATATTAAAGAAAAAGAATTGTACAAGTGAATCTACTTGAGAGACTCTGATTTCCATTAAAAAAATTACATATATTTCTTAGGAACTTTATCGCCAAATAATTTCATTTGTTAATATAATGTAAATGCTAAAATGATTTTACATTAAATTCGCGGGTAATATTTTCTTTTTACATTTAAACTCATTTATTTTTAATTATAAATTAAATATACAATTTAGTAAATGAGATTTTAATTTTTTTTTTAATTAGAATTAAAAAGCGAGTTTAAACTGAATTCATAGATATGATATTTTATTCTTAATTGATGTGAAATCTCCAATTAATCCCTTCACATTAATGTATTAATATTTCATAGTCCAACAATGATTTTTTTTTATCAGCAATAAATTAATAGAATAAAATGGAACATTTTAGGGGTGTCTCAGCCCTTATATATAAGATATTCCTAGTTTAAGTAATCAACAAAGCAAAGTAAGATTAAGTGACACACCACTTAACTCAAGAATCTTAAACTATTTAAACAGTCCCTACCCAAACAGAACTGGTTTTACAAAAACCAGCAAACCAAAAATTTGTTGGCTATTTAGCCACTAAAATTTTAACTAGTCCAACAATAGGAACTGTGGTTCAATAAATTTTACTAAAATAAACTCTAATATCATATTAAAAAATAAATTTAAACATAATTCATTCTCACAAAATTGATTTATAAAGTCAATTCTGTTTACACTTTCAAACATTCACTCTCATTTTCAAACATTTACTCTCATCTCTTCTTTGGTTGTTAAAGAAAGTTCATTTGTTGGCACTATATCCTCTAAATAGAGAGGTAGATGGTATATAGTTGTTCCTCATTTAGGTAGTATCACTTTGTTGCTCCTTCCATTGAATTTAGGAATTTGTTTAGTTGAATATTTTTTTCTCATTTATTTTGTATTTTTAATGAGGTTTATGTTTCAATTATTGCCTTTTTCCCTTAAAAGTACTTAGGCGAGTACCATTGATTTTAGTTAAGGTTACTCTTTTGAATTTTGTAATTCGCAATCCAATATTGTATTTGAAGTTATACATTCTAAAGCCTTATTTCTGAATCCAGAAGTTTATTTTAGATGGTATAATCCATAACTATTTTTAACTTACATATTAATGTTTTGGATTATATAATATTTTAGTTCCAAATTGCACAAGAGGTTTTCGAATTTTAAAATCTGGAATGAACTTTAAAAAATCCGATTTCAAATTTATGAGGTATAAAAAGATAATGAATTGAAAGAAAAAAATAATTGTAGTTTATGGATCGATAACGGGTTAGGCATTAACCAGCAGAGGCATTTGCTGAACATATTTAACTAAGCCCAATATCGTGCACCCTTTAAATATCTGCGGATTTCTTTTTGCACCTTATAATTTTCTTTTGCATCCCATTAATATGAAAATCTCCGCGATGCTAATCACCTTACAAACAGACTCAAGATGTAATTAGCATATTGTTATTTTATATTAAATTGCTTTTCAAGCCATATTAAGGCAAATGATAAAATAGCTTCTGAAATATAATCTTTATGTAGATTCATGTAGTGGTCCAAGGAACATCTACAAAAACTACAATTTCTGCCAACCAAATCGACAAAAGTTTCAAGAATTTACCAGATAGTAAGTACAAACATGGCCACCACAACTTCTCTAAAGCAATCATTTCCATGGCTAGCTGAATAATGGAGTTTAGTTGGGACAAAGAGTAATAACAAGATTTTAAAGAATTAGAAAGCTGTATCCACCCAATAAAACCAAATAACACAGATCTGCAGGTTCAGTAACAACTTTCAAATAAAAACCAGTATCTAGAAGCTTCCAAATCTATAATGTATGGGAATGTAATGTCCATGTTCTTATATTAGCCACACTATAAAATGTTTACAGTCACGTGCATTCTAATATGCTACTACCAAACCAAGAGACTATCATTTTGGTCATCATTTTCACTTCAGCATTTTCTTATCTACACATAATGAACTGATGAAATTTTGTATTAATGCGGGATTTTAACTGTTGATATGAATATAGCTTCAAATTTGACCTGTATAAATCTCTTTTCTTTTAGTTTGTGCTTGTAACATATACAAGAACAAAATCATGGTCGACCAGATATGAATTTCAAATTGAATGACATCTATTTTTGCAAATTGTGTCTAGGTTCAAGATTCCTGCAGTTCTTCTAACTAATTGTAAAGCCCTTATAGATTTCGATATTTTTCAGTTTCAAATTAGTATATGATGTTAGGACAATGTTCAAGTGACAGATAAAGTAGCAAAGACAAATCCAAAGCTCTGATCACATGGGTTAAAAATTGATCACTATGGATCTTTACTCAGTATTAAACAAGGTATACATCAATATGTGTCCTATCATTTCACATGTAACGAAATGCTGCCACCGATCTCTAACCATCAAACAATAATCAAAAGAAGACAACGCCCTATAACATGTGCTTATTATTTCTAAAAGCTCAAATCAAAAGTTACTATAGAGTTACAGCTAATAGTGCTGCAAATTTTAAGCCGACAATAACAGCTAAGTTGAAAATACATACTAGGAAACATAATACAGTATATAAATAATTTGAGTTGCAAGTTCTGTGGCTGTTATGCAGTTAACCAAAACTGATTCATGCTTTGCCATTGGCCTGTGATGCTCCAGCAGGGTTAAGCTCATCCCAAGCTTCAATCCAAGTGACCATGGCATCTGCCAACTTGTCAAAGTAAGGATCTATCTTGGAAAGCTTTTCCTTGACTTGCTTGGCAAGCACAATGTAGCACTTCTGAACAGTGGTAGCTTCTTTTGGCAGAACAAGGTTCTGGAAGAATGGGATAATGTCTTCTTGCCAGAATATGCCTTTGTACTCTTTCCTCAGGTTTACAAATGGGTTGCTGGCCTTGCTGTGATAGATATATGGCAAACCAGTCTTGATTCCCAATCCCAAGTGATCACAGATTACCTAAACAATCATTCGTTCAAATATCTCAGTTTTTTTCATGCAATGATATTCAGATAAATACAACAATCAATTGATTGCAAAGATTTGGTTCAATCATTTGCAAAGATTTGGTACCTTGCAGCACCAGCCAGCCCACATGTCATCGTAGCGTCCAATAGGCTGACCATCACCCATGAGACCAAAGTACATTGCTGGTCCTATGAGATCGCGATCAAAGGCCAAGTTCATTCCACACATGGGAAACAAAGTGCCCTTTGGTATGGTCAAAATAGCATCCACATACCTGATAAGAATCACAATATTCACGATCAAACTCACTTGCAAGTTAGTATTTTTTAATTTTTTTACGAGGGTAGAAGTAGTACCTAGTGTTCCTCTCAAGAGGCTTCACAAGCTGAGTAGGAGCATCGTAGTCTGGGATGTTGAGCCAAAGACCATGAGAAACTGCAGTTGGCACACCTTCACGGAGACTGAAGGGGTAACCGCGAACAAAATCTGCACCTTCTCGATAAGGTTCGTAGAGAGTGTTGAAAAAGTAAGGTGTGGATGGGCAGAGAATGTTTTTTATATGCTGCTCAAGTGCATTAATCTTTTCTCCAGATGGATTGTTGGCAACCTAAGTCACAGCAAAAGATGATAAATCCTAAAATTTCAAATCACGAGTTGATAGAAATATTCCTTGATGAAACCCAAAAACTTAACAAAACATATAAATATATCAAACAAATGTCAACGTTAACACATATAGCTGGAGGGCATCTCAAGATTCCATCAGTTGGACATGATTAAATCTATATCATGTTATTATAAAACAAATGCAGACACTAAAGCTAGCCATAATTTCAAATTTCACTCCAACACTGGTTAAGGAGAGCGAAACGGATGACAAACCACGTTTACATCGTGGACCAACATCAATGCTTTACAGTAAAACAATAACACATCCTTAATTTAGGATGCTCTTACAATGACAATTCAAATCCCATCTCATCACATTACCAAAGTCTAAGCCTTTCCATTGGACCCAACTCCATGGATTCAAAAATCACACTAGTTACATTGTAACAAGCAGGCATTCTGTTTCAAACAGATCATAAAGCCAGAAGGAATATCCGATCCATGCAATGGCCGGAAATAGCAGAAGCAGTACCATCAGTTACATTTGCAAACAACAACAATAATAACCAACATAATAACAAGATCCAAATTTTACACCACTAAGGAAGAGATCAACCTTGCAAAGCAAACCATGTTAAGATCTAACCAAAACCAAAGTCAGAATGCAAAAGCCAAAGAAATTCCAACAAATGGGTGATGAGATTGAGAGAGAAAAAACTCACAAAGCAGTCATCATCAATGGTGTAGATGTACTTCTTCTTGGACACCATGTAGCCAAAGCAACGGCATGCAGAGTCCTTGAATGAGATGCAACTGGCCTTGGGACCCAGAATCCTATTGATGTCATTGCGGTTGTAGAGCTCATAGTCAAAGCCTTCAGGGACCTTAATGGTCTTTGAAGGGTCACCATCTTGCACAATTATGAGATGGTAAGGCTGAAAGAATGGCCTCCACATCTCCAAGAAATCGAGGTTCCTGATGGTGGGGATCACGATGTCGAGCTCATCTTTCAAAGGGGGTGTTGGTGCTGCCATGGCACTGAATTGGAAACCGAACACAAGGTGGTGTGAGTTTTACACAGACACAGTGTTGTGTGTGTTTGTTTGAAGATGCAGGGGAGAAGAGGGAGTTTGTAGAGGACTATGATATAGACGAGTGGCACGTGCGAGTCCGCTGTTTTCGGCACGAGTTGGGGAGCTTGCACTGACACGTGTCTGATGTTTAAGGTTAGAGGACTCCTTCAACTTCAAACGTTGTTGATGTGTATTTGCCTTACATTCATAACTAAATCTAGAATTTTATTCACATTTACATTCTGAAGTTCAGAATAATCCTAATCAAGAAATAAATTCAAAAGGTTTAATTTTTTTATTATCTGAATCTCTGATTTTGTTAATGATGTTTTATTGTTTTTTTTTTCTCGAGTATGTTGAAGACAATATCTGATTACGTCAATTATATTTGACCAATAACGCAAATTATTTGTGTGAAACTGAAATATATTCTTACCAAGAACAAACTAATTTTTAAAAAAAGTAAATTGGATTACACGATTCTCCAATTATTAACTATTTTTATTTATTTATGAGATGCATGAATTGCTTTGTGTTTTTTTGTGGAATTCTTCTATGAAGAAAAGTCACCCAAATCCAACACTCATATTTGGCTCTTTCTTTCAGTGACTCAAATAGATATTTCTGGTCATTTTGACGAGGTTGACGTGTCTTTTCTCAAATCAAATGTTAAAAGTAACGTTATTTTTCATAGTTCCTAAGATAAGGGGAAAAGAAAAATGAATGCCTTTTACTGGAACAAAAAATGTCCTTTTCTAACAGAAAAATCTTATGGTGATGGCTTGGTCAAATTGGTAGTTACAAAAAGACCCAAACTTTGGATACTTTTGAAAGTGATTTGTCTCAAACTCTATCAACTTTGTTTTCATTTTCTCTTTTTTTCTTTTCCATTCAATCTGCACTATAATGGTCAAAATTGTTTGTGAAGATTTTGCCAACCCTAATCTCACGTGGCTAAGACTATTCTCAACTCTTGAATTATTCTCTTTTTTTTCTTCATAATTGAAAACAAAATATAAGTAGTTTTATTCAAATCCAAGCCAAAAAAATCTAAAAGGAATCAACATGACTTACATTGTTTTCCACTGTATCTCTCTTATTAAAAAGAGTAATTTTTATTTTGAAATTATCGATCTTTTTGTTCAAAATAATTTTATTTCAAACCATGTTTAATTGTTATATATAACGGATTCAAAAATCATCTTAGTTAACTTATAAAACTTTTATAAGAGAAGAATGTCACCAAATTTGATTATTTTTATATAATTTTATTTCGTTACTTAAATTTCAAACCATTGTCATATTTTAGCTCTAAAGTATTATAAAAAGCAAACAAAATCATTTACTATATAACTTATCAAGTTTAGATACATTGTTGACCATCTATATAAATGATTATTTGCCTTAACAAACTTCACAATTTTATGTTCCTTTATCAGTTTTATATACGAGGAACATGTGAAGCTCAATATAAAATTTTGAACCAGTTGATTAACGCGTTGAATGGTTGTAATAAATTAACTTTGTAAGATATAATATTTTTCTTCTTCTTCTTTATAGCATAACTTGTGGGTTCAATTTTGGTGTGGGATTTTTGATGCGGAAAATTGGAATGCGTGTGCATGAAAATAGGAAGTTTTTGCTTCCAAAATGAAAAAGAAAGGAAGTTTCTTTGTGATGCAAGAAATATATTTGCATTGATTGATATCAAAATGTTGCCATTTATTAATTTCTCACAATATAGTAAAAACAGTATTTCAATTAGTTTTAGATATATTCATATTTTGTACTAATTTGTGTTTCATTGTTATTGATATTTTCCTTTCTTTGCTTGACTTGACATGGCTAGGTTAACATCATATTAGGCACAATTGGTGGAAAATGCATCTGTTTGGACGTGATGAATGGGGCAAAGCACATTGATGATCCATTTACTGGGTTAGGCAATTTTTAAGTCTAAATGGTATCATGATTAGGTCACTCACCAACCATTTCAATTTTTTTGGTCAATGGCTTGCCATTTACTTACCAACTTATCTCTTTTGGGGTCAAGAATTTAAGTTGAGTGAGAAACATAGGGTCAAGCCTCAAATTCCACAACAACACACTTAAAGAAGAGTGATTAAGAAAATATATCATTTGAAAATATCTTACAATACTATAATCTAAAATATTTAAAAAAAAATTATTTTGAATTGTAAAATTTAGATGGTATTTCTAGAAATATCTTTTAAATTTTATAATCTAAAATGTAACTTTTTTTTATAAAAAAAAAATATTCTGAATTATAAAATCCAAAAGATAAATACCTTTCAGATTTTGTAATTTAAAATATTTTTTTTAAGAAACATATTTTACTAATATAAAGTAAGTTTGGTAATTTAAGAAATATGAAAGTACCAAAAGAAACTATGGAGGTGTAGGAAGAAAAATACATTCAAGTGGAAGAGTAAAATGAAATAGCCCAATATCCAAAAGGCTTAAAAAAAATAGCAGGGAGTAATTTCTTCCTTCTATAGCTCCTACTTTCAAAAGTACCAAAATTACCTTTTTAACACTGATTTATTTTTGGTTAGTTTTCCATAGACTTTTTTTTTTTTTAATTTCAGAACCTTGAATCCGAATACTTCTTCGATTATAGAATCTAAAAATTAAAAATTGTGAATTTTTTATTCTAGAATACAAATTCGGAAATATAATGTTTTTGTATAATTTAAAATTCAATTTTTATTTATTTAAAATTACATAATTTGAAATATAAATTTTATATCCTGGTATTTTGAATTATAAAATTTAAAATCTATAACTTTGCTGTTTTTTTTTTATTCAAAATGAGGTGGAAGAGAAAAAAAAAGGGGGGACGTAGGAAGAAATTGTGTTAGAATGGGTATCCACAAAAAATTATAACATTAGCATTGATAGTTAAGAGAAACACGTTTCGGCAAAATAAAACGCAATTTACTATTTATTGGCAGAAATAAAATTAAACATTCTTTAGGAGAGGTGCTTTTAAAAATGTATTGATTTCGGAATCATAGCAAGAAAAGTTGCAGAATTTTTTAAACGTTTCATTTCAGACTTGTTTTTTAAAAAACTGTTATTGCTATGATTTCGGAATCATAGCAAGAACAGTTTTTTTTTATAACAACTTTTATGATAAAAGACTTTTAAGATAAAAAAAAAAACTGTACATAAGTTCAATTTTTCATAAAATTATATAAGAAAAATTCTAGAAATTAAATTATATTAAATAATTTTTTGCCTTATATTAAAATAAATTTTAAAAAATAAATAATAATAAAATAAAATAATTAAAATTAATTTATAATAACTATGATAATTTTGTTTTAAAATTTATTATATTAAACAAATCACTCACAATCTTTTTCAAACATTTTCTTTGTTTTTCTTTCCTTTTCACTTTCTTCCACAAGCTAGCAAACCAAACATGTTTTAACGAGCTTTCTTCTCTGAACCGCGTGAAAGTTTCTTCAGGAATCACACTTTTATACAAAAATTGATTTCATTTTCCACCGAACTAAACTCCTTAACATGTTTATCCACGTCTCATTTCTCATTATTTGTCTTTGTTTTAGTATTTTGGTTGTTTGAAGCAGAGGGTTGAAGTATTGAAGAATATGAATTTAGTATTGGCTGAAACTGAGTAATATATAGGCATAGCAAAGGCTTGGAAACCTGAGCCCAAGACTTGAAGGGCTAACCCATGTTGACCAAGTGTGCAACATATGAAAGGGAAAGGAGCATCCTAGAGTGTGGCACACTGGCCTCTAGCTTTGACCAAACCATGTACTTCTCTCATCCACAAATGAATATACTCTCAAAGGTTTACTAATTAAGCATGGGCTAGGCCTCAGCACTGACATCTCAGGCCTATAACCACTCCCCCAGATTTCTTCATTGCTCCTCATAAAGTTCCTCAAAGTAAAAGGGTTCTTCAAAAATTGTACAAAACACAAGAAATGGAAATAAGCTAATTTCATTGATTTCTCTCTACTTGTTAGAGCATATTATCATACAAAAGAACCCTTGGACCCTACTATTGCCTATATATATCTCATTACTGTACATGCACAAAGCCTAGTTAGAAAAAGATGAGACCCTTATGTGCAGTCCATTTGGTGCCACAACTCTAGGAAACTTCATTAGTTTATCTCCTCCTACTTCTTCCCATCTGCAATCAACATTAAATATCACATGTCACAAACTGCATGTAACCATTCTTTTATTACTGTGTAGGATCAGTAACATCAAACAAACGAATTTAGTTGTCATCGATGTTGTTTAGGTAAAGAGATCAATTCTCTCACCTGTATCTAGTTACAAAGTAGTGCAAGAACGTGGAAATCTCTGCTATCCCCAGCTCCTTCCCTGGACATTGTCTGGTGCCCCCTCCAAAAATCAAGAAGTGGCTTTGTGACTCCAGACTGTTACCCTGCATTTGCAGTTTCTCATTAATTATTCTGCTTTCCACTTTCCTAGGCTTCATGTTAAAATGGAAAAAGGTATAGGTTGTGTTACAAACCAGCCATCTCCATGGGTTGAATGTTAGTGGATCATGATACAGAAATGGATCATAATTGATCTCTCTCGTATATACATATATCCTCCACCCTTTAGGAATCAGATACCCTGAAAACAAGTAGAAAAGCTTCAATAAGTCTCTCTTACTTGCAACAACATACTAGGTGACACATACTAAAAAAAGGTAACATTTTTTGTGACTAAAACATTAAAAGTTTAAAGTAATAGCAGTAGCCAAGAGGATTTTGGGATAGAACTACAAGGGCATCATTTAATGAAAACTTGTTATATACTAATGGAATTGTGGAATGGGTTCAGTTAGGAAGTTTATCTTATAGGTAATACCATGTGTACAATTACATTATCCGAGGGATAACAAGTTTTGTTGAAGAAGAAAAAGTTGCTGAAAGAAGACCCCAAAAGTCAAAAACAGCTTCTTGAGCCCATAAACCTAAGTATACAACAAAAGCTTGAGCAATACTATAACCCACCGTTTAGTTCCATGTCGTGAGTTGTCTTTCTCAGAACCCCATTAACTATTGTAGCTAATCTCGAGGTCTCAAAAATCACCTGCAAAAGGCAGAGATGGCAAACAGCATCAAATTTGTGATCAAAGATTCAACACGGTTATTGAGAAGAGAAAACCAAATCAAAGTGAATAGCATTAAATGAAAAGATAGCAGCATCTCACCGCACGAGTAAACCTCATTGACTTGAAATCATTACAGTCAATTGGATCCTCTGGCTTTTTCCTTTCCCTTATGGCAAAGTGCTCTTTCTGCATTCAGTGTTATCACTGTCAGGACAGAATATAATAAGGCCAAAACAACATACCTAGAGAACATGAGAATTTTTGCACTCACTCTGATTTCTTCAAGAACTTTGGGATGGTCATGGAGATACTTCACTGCCATCATTGATGTAGTTGAAACAGTTTCATAACCAGAATACATAATTGTAATAACTAGATCAATTATTTCCTCGTCATTTAGTTTGTATCGGTTTTCATCTTTTTTCATCAAGCAACCCAGCATGTCCACGTGGACATCTTGGGATGCTTTCCTTTCCTCTAGTAACCGACTCAGAATGCTGATGATACTTTTCCTTGCCTATAAGACATATTGAAGTGTTATTGTCAATGGGATAATCAAAGAAATAGAGTGCAATGTGAATAACTGAATGCTCTTATACATTTGTGAAACATATGTATTTCAGTGTTCAATTGTAAAAGTGAATTTCTACATAAATTCTGGTTAAATTTGATTTCAACAAAAAGAAATTGTGTTTTATTTTAGAAAATAATTTAATCATAAAATTCAGTGTTATTTTTTATTAGATGCTTATTAGCTTTCTTAACTTGAGACCAAACATATATACCAAACCAAAAACATCATTAGCTGTCTGTGATTTTTTGATAAATTCAATGTGACATCAAACATGAGCAATATCAAGCACCAATGGATAAAGATCAAGGATCATACCTGCAATCCACCGCGATAATTTGTTCTAGGGAGGTTAATAGGCAAAGAGAGTGTTCCCAAAACTAGTTTAAAGAACTCTGTCATGAAGGGTTGAGCTATTGAGCTGGATTCCATACCAGCAATCTGCTTCAGGGAAGAGAGAAAAGCCATCTGTTCCAAATATTTGAGAATTAGCACTTAAAAAAAATCTGATAACTTTTCCAGTTAGTTTGTGAAGTCTATTAAGTTTTCAATTGATGGTGATCCAAACCTCTTTAGTTTTCTCCTGGATGTTTATGACTTTGTTATCCCAGTCCATCAAGTGGGTTCTCATGAACTCATCAATTTTTGGTAAAAGCTGGTCCCTGATCAAGGTGGGGCTAATAATTGAAAGCAGTGCCCCTCTCATGTACTTGTGAGTGGAGCCATGAACAGCTGCAATATTGCGTGTGCCTAAGATATCTAACATGGATTGTGGGTACCCCGGAACAAGCCCTTTTGCTTCATTCATCAGTATGAATCTATTCAGCTCCGGATCCATGGATACAATGGTAGGACACCCCAGAATGTGAGATTTGAAAAAACTGCCATACCTGCCATTCACAAAAGAGAAGAAAAAAAAGTTATAATCACAACCAATTAGGTAAAGACCAAAAGTACAAGAATGAATAGTATTTACCTCACACCCAGTTTAACTAGTTTGAGGAAAAATATTACTAAGATTCATGTTTTGTCCAACAGGTGTGATTGTTTTCGTGCTATTCCTACTACACTTTTTTTAACAATCTCCACAATCTTCTTTTTTTCATATCTCCATCACATCAATTACATATCTCTCTTTGTTCTACAAAAACAACTATTCAAAAAAACAAATTGTTGTGCATATCCAATTTCTCTTTTTTTCATTTCACACATTGATGATGTGAGTGCCATTCGTGAGGGACAGTGAGAGTTTATCTTTTTCCTGGATCTTCACGTCTATGCCTAATGACCCTACCCCACTTTCCTCTTCTCTTCACTCCCAGAACTACAACAGAAGAGAGTAGTTGTTCATTTATTTTACTCTGAAACAACGTTCATTGACATCTCTTAAACCACTTCATGAATGAACAGCCACAAACTATTCTTCATGAAAATGCAAGATGCTAGGCCTAGTACATGCCATAACCTTAATTACTGTGACAAATCACAGTGTCATGCAGGGGATGCTGATGAACCAGCTTTCACTGAAAAAAAAGGCTAAAATATGCAACAAATCATGCTCACTCCAAAAGCACAAGACTTACTTGAACTGTTACCAAAGAAACTCTCTCCACTTACACAAACGAACAGAACGAGACTTATTTGGACACATGCACATAACTATAAGGAAACAAGCTCATATGAAGCAGTTACCTTGCCCTCTTGTTCTTCATGAAGTTTGGACCTTGCTTAAGAAACTCGGTAGTCTCTCCAAAAACTGGCCAACCCATTGCGCCAGGAGGCAAGCCTTTCCTCCTGAATCTCACTTCATTCCACTTCAAGAGAGCAGAGCAAAAACAGAGCAGCAACACAAGAACGCCAAGAATTGCCATGAACAAAGCCATTGGTGCCTTCAAGAAGAGACTTGAAGATAGCAACAGCCTGCTTCAGTTGAAGTCACGAGAAGTGCACCAACATACACACATATATATAGGTCCTTGAGCTACCATTTGCACATAACAAGAATAGCTACATAGAAAAAAACCGCCACTCTATAGTCTAGTGGCATCCCCTGTTGTAGGCCTTGGAGATTAAAAAATAAAAAAGTGAACACCCAAAGAAAAAAGAAAATGGATTGGAGACTATAGGGGTGGAAAAAGGAGTTTCCTTTTGGAGAGGATTTCAGGGGAGTGCACAACTCAACTCAACAGACATTAGCAACCTACAATGATTTGTGTATAAAAAATACAGATTTTAAACAAGAAACCTTTGTTGCCTTTATAGAAGGAAGAGAAGAAAAGAAGGGTCGGTTGGAAAGATGTTGATTGATGATTGTTCAATGAAGTATATAACAGTAAACTATTTACTGCTCCAGTTCTTTTTGTATAAGGTCTTGTTCGATTTCTGTTACCATTCGATGGAAAATGCTTTTTTTCTATTTTTATTTTTTAAATAATGTAACCCTCAGGGATAACATTATTGCTACTTCCATTTTGACTTTATTTTCTACAACTTTTATCAGTGCTCACTCTTAATTACAACAAAGTGTGAGGATTATTTTAACTAATCATTCATGTTAAAACTTAAATAATAAGTTGTCTTATTTACAATGATCATATTCATCTTTGTAAATAGCAACTTTATCTTGATCTTTTGGATTGTTCAGTTGTGATATTTCAGAATGAGTGAATTACCAAACCAGTACAATCATGTTCATGAAAAAATAAAGAAAAACGAAAAGGAAAACAAATCCAGAATTAAAATGTACACACATAATTACCTAATCATAATTCTGCAGTTGCAGAAACACAGATAAGTACTTAGTTTTCTGCTAATCACTTCTGGTTGAATTAACATAAACAACCGTATAATTTTTTAGAGATGGTTACTATTCGATTTTCGGTTCATTGTAGATTACGAAAATTTGCATGGTTGAGACTTTATGAGAATCACACATAATAGAATTTGTTTTATCACTTTTCGAAGATGGTTATCGATTAACTATTCAGTTTTGGCCTTCTTGATTATTACAAAAAATTTGCATGGTTGAGACTTGATAGGATGCACATGGAGGAATTTTTTATCAGTTTTCTAAGGGCATTAATTAAATAATTTAAAATAATTTTTTATTTGAAATTATTTATAAAAAAAACAGTTTAAGAAAATAATAATAGTATTTTTGTGTATTTTAATAAAAATAATTCTACTTCTGATTTCTTAGTATCTTAAGAACATCACTTAACATATCTGTCTTTTGCTTTAGATTATGATATAATAACTAAATTAACTTCCATGTTTTGACAGTTTTTTGACAGTTAAAATAGTTTTTATTAATAATCTTACATAAAACCTGACAGTTTTTTCTCAAAAAGCTAAAGGAAAAGAAACAAGAGAAAACCCATGCAAAAAGTACAGAAAATTATCGGAAAAAAACATCAAAATAACTGTCGATGTTTTAGAATAAGAATAAATAATGTACGCAATAATGTTGTATAAGATTTTTATCGTGTTCTTCAATAATAAGTTGTAACAATCATTTATAATAGTTTTTTACTTTTACATAACTATCAAAATTTCTATTTCTTATTGGCTGCTATCATAAAAGCTTCACTGTCACAGAACACAAAATTTTAATTCGCAACAATTCTATTATGATGTCATTATTTTTTCAATAATCTTATCATTTAAGATAAAAAAAAGTATAAATAAAATATATGATATAGTGATTATATATTTTTACTCACCAGATTAGAGGGTCGTGTATAAATAAAAAGTGGGAGAATTTTTATGTTTTTTAGAGAAGAGAAGAAAGAATATTTATGTAAGACTTCAAAAAATAAACCATTCCTACTAAATGTCCTTCCAAAGAGAAGATTTATTTATTTTTCGTTGGTAACCCTCTCTTTTTTCTTTGTATTTAAACAATGTTTAAATGAATCTATTAAAAGTAAATGAAGAAAGCATCAACAAAAAATATATTCGTTTTCTCCTACTTGTAAATTTCAAGATAGGTAAGAATATGTGTTCCATTAATGAATGACATTATTATTAACATATGAAAACTTGCAATTAGCAGAAAATCTAATGTGTTAAAAAATTAGAGAGATATGATGTTAATTCTCTTATAATTTTGGTGATTAATTTTTTCTCCAATAAGTTTACTTTTTCCCTGGTATACATCATCATAGACAAAAAAAAACATTTCCAATCATATATTATGGTCAGAACATAGAACATGTAAACTTTTAGGGGCAAAAACCTTAAGCAGTATTCTGTTTGAAATTGATCTTTATCCTTAAAATCCTGAAAATTAGAAACCTTAAAGAAATTAAAGAAAGAAGAATGAGTTTGAGCCCTGTACACCGACTGAACATTGGACATTAACCGTACAAAAGATGGTGGCCAATCAAAGTCATTCGATGAAGATGAGATGAATAATGCCATGATCCTATTATAAAAACTGTCACTTTCTTCTTAGTATTATTTTTTTTATATGTTTCTTCTTAGTATTATTTGTAAAATATTTCCAACACTATTCACTCTTCAAAACACCTCAGTCACAAATCAATAAGTATTGCTTGTTAAGGAAACCATGGTACTGGATCGCAGGACAACCATGTATCAGTAGAAAGAAACACTTCCTTCTTCTTTTATTAATTTTATTGTTTCTCTTTTCTGTTTCCTTCTTCACAATTATGATTCTCCCATCAATATTAATTGAATTACATACTCACACCATGCAAATCCTAGAGATAGTTTCGCACAAATTCTTCATGGACAATATTTAACATATGTTTATTATCTTAGTTTTCTTTTCTTTTCCATCACATCACTTGTTGTACACATCTCTTCCTCTCTTTTTTTTTCTTCTATATATCTTTCTTTTTGCACATCAATCTTATCCATTAGAAAAAAAAATAAAATTATTACACTATCACCAATAAGACACATTCATATTTGAAAAACGATGTCATCTTTTAATGTACATGAAAGAAGAAAATCCCAAGTCGAAAATTTTCAAAAAAAAAAAAAGTATTTTATGTCTTATTTAAGTTTTTAAAATTGACTCATGAATAAATAAGTTCTGATAAAATAATATATAAATGAATTTTGAAGAGGTAGTGGTTTTCTTTTGGTCTTGTTTGCATACCAAATTATTAGAGACTAAAAGCAGATGTGAGATGGTGAAAGTGTGTAAGAAGTTATCGTTATTGAGAAGACTTTGATGATTGATATTGTACGTAGAAGTAGGAGATGATCACGGCTCTAAGATGATTCCAATGAGAGGTGTGATTTTTCTGGTTAATATGAATTTGTTTGCTGAATGGTGGTATTGTTTTTTTGACTAAATCTGCACGAAGAAGAGGACATGTCTTCAAGTGGCATAAAAGGTTAGATTGGATGGTGACCAAAAGAAAAGTGTGGATCCACGAGCAGATCCGTAGAAAGATTTGACACCAAACAATGAAAATCTTCTCTCATATCACAAATCAAACCATGGCTTAACAACAAATTAACATAATCGTTTTTTCCTTTCCATCTTTCATGTACTATTTCAGATTCTTGCTTTCTAAAACGCTTTTCAAAAAATTACACTTGGAGATCCCACATCGACTAGAGATTAGGACATTTCACTGTATATAAGTGGGTGCAAACCTCAACCTTATGAGTTGGTTTTATGGAGTTGAATTAGGCTTAAAGTCCATTTTCTAAAAACATTAACATTACCTTCAAATATATTAAGGTAATATTTGATCCATTTTGTTACCTAAACTCTAAATAAGAATTCAATATGAATTAAATTTTTAATATAAATAATGTTTTAATATTGTTGAGAAAGTGATTTAAGATAGAAGTTTTTCACATAGAATTTTCCAAATATATAGTTGGTGGTCTTTGCTTAAAATGTGGTTGAAAGTTTGAGTGAGAGACTTTGAGACAATTTTCTCTCCTCATGAATTATTGTCACTTAATCAACAAATGAGGGTTCAAGTAATAAGGTTCAAGTAATAAATAACTACTATTGATTTTCTTTTCACTATGAATTAATCATATCACTAAAGAGATATGAACTAACTATCACTTTAATAACAACTTGTAGTTCAATTAAAGGAAAAATATAAACTTTATTATTCTATGTAAAGAAGATGCTAAACAGAAAAGGTCTCATTTCTTAATTAATATTTTTTTTTAACGATCGCTACTACTATTAATAATAATAATAATAATAATAATAATAATTATTATTATTATTATTATTCATATTTATATTAACGATATCTTGAATGACATTATTTAATATATGCCATAATTTGTAGGATTTTTTTTCATGAATAATCATGATAATGTTGAACACATTAATTATAGGTGTATAAGTACTAGTGGAAGGAAAATATGTATAAATACTAGTGGAACTATGTAGGGATGATATAATCAACATTGTGTTATTTAGTTATATTAGATGTAGAAATGATATAATAAACATTGTATTATTTAGTTATGTAATATAAATATATATTAAACATGAAATTCAAAAAATAATATATAAGTATTGTGAAATTTAGGTAAAACTATTATTGATAATATCTGAAAGACGAGAGGCTGAAAGGTTGTAACTACAAGGAACTCTTGGTCATAAAAATACCGTGTGATTAAAATAGAGGATTTTAATTATAAAATAGGAAAATGTAGAAGAATGAATATTTTTTATATTGTACCAAAGTCCAAAGGTTAAGCCTAAAATTAAGAATACATTCACTAAATACAAAGTACAAAAAGTAAAAATTCAATAAGGTTGATAAAGTCCAATAAAAGTAATATAAATAGGTAACTTGATTGACAGGTAAGTAGTGTGTTTTTTAGAAATTATTACTTAATTTAATTGATTCTAACTTTATTATTGTAACATCTTACAAATACATTCATTTGTCGAGAGAACCGATAACAACAATATATCTAAGAGAGACGAGATAAACCTGTGAGATTCAAAGGCCTACCTGAAAGAACCAATATCCACCTATCACCTATCGAAGTATACCAAGATCCACCTCTCAATAAACCAGAAAACTATGAAAAAAAAAGTTTAAAAGTGTTGAAGTTAATTATTTTATCTTGTTTTAAGTCCCTTAAGAACAAGTATATATTTATATTATATTTAAAAATACATTATCTTATAGATTGTATGAAAGGGATAAGATAAGATATGGAGAGTTTAATGAAATGAATGATTGGGATGAATTTATGAGCAGTTAAGTTTATGAGCAAATATTCATTATGCATATTAATATCTCTACATTATGATATTGGTACCAACTTTTGTGTGAATAAAGCTAGCAACAAGTGGCAATTGGCAAGCCACGTGAGATGAAATTGCAATTACAGAACCTATGGGTGGCAGAGAAAGCATGGTTGGATAATCATTAATTAGATATGTAATTAGAAAATTAGTTAGTATTACTTTCTATTTATATTTATATATTTTTTTAAATCTTAAACTGCCAGTGGTATTGTTATTACTTTAGGTCAAATCTTAAAGTAGTTGTCTTTTGTATGAAAAAATACTGATTTAATTGTATTTTATTTTTAGGATATTGTAATTATATTATTTTAATTCTTTAAGTTTTAATTTCCAAACTAGATTTTGTTGTTGTGACATTGAATGTATTTACACTAAATTTTCATTTCTTCTTTGTATATAATTATTAATCATGGAGTGTGCATTTTCTCTTTATATCTTTGTGAATGTGTGCATTCACTTAAACTTTTCTATGTTAGTGTGTGGATATAGATATGACGTTGATTGCGCTAACAATAATATTCGTTGATAATAATCTAAAAATAAATAAAAAAAATATAAAGATAAATTATTTGAAAGATAAAAATCCTACTTATTACGTATGATTTTTGTGTGCAATCATTACGAAGCCTATTTTCCTTTCTAACTATTGTATCATTAGATATATATATAACTTCTGTACATGGTGTCACAAAATTATGTAAAATTAATTAATAGTTATATTAAAATATCTTATAATTTGTTCCTTCTTTCATAATTGTTTTTATTTCAATTTTGAAGCATAAAAACAGTTTATTTGGTTTTGGCTTCTTTCAACAGTGCAAGAAAGAACTTTTCTCGATTCTACGAAACCTAAATTTTCCCTTATGATTGTTACAAACATCCAAATTCGTCTGCATGATTGTTGTAATCATTTTTCAAATGTATGCTTTCGTGTACAATACAAGTCAATTTTCTTCTTACGTATAAAGATTGTTTTCTTTATATATATAAATTATAGTTCTCTCAGAATCAAGATTAATCAGAAATATTAGTTTTATGTCTGCGTCATGAGAAAATTTAAAGTGTAAACTTATAACTCTAGATTCAATCACAGTTTTATTGGTCAGATGTAATATTTAAAATCTGAAAACAAAATTAAGTATTATTCTATTATTAAACCAGAGAAATGGAAAAGTGAAATTGAATTAAAAGATTGAAATTGAAGGTGGATGAGAAAAGAGACTGAGGAAGTGAAGTAGAGAGATAGAAGCATGTTATGGTGAAAGAAAGGTGTCAAATAATTGGTTTGGTTGAATTGGTTGGGAGAGGTGGGCCATGGCAATGGTTGCAGAAAAGAAAGAGAGGAATGTCTACCCACACGCATGCATCAAGTTTATACCCTTTCCCTTTTCATTTATTTCTCATTTAAACCAAAGTTTCAGCTATGCATTTTTTTGTCCCAAAAGTTTCTGATGTACAGAGACAACTATAGTTTGCACGAGGGTCTCTGTTCTGTTTTCTTCTGCTTTTTTCTGTCCCTTTTCATTCCTCAATTTCCTTCTCCACTCACATTATTTTCATCTCCCCTTTTCGGAGAATTTATTTCACAGGAAGAAAAAGGGAAAGAAGCTATAATACTGTAAAATAAAAACAAAGGGTGAATGAAGAAAGTTTTTTGTGTATTGAATGTGAGTTTTTGTTTAGACATGTGAGATGTGCAGTTGAATGAGGTTATGTAATTGAAGGAGCAATTGTGGGTCTAAGTTAGAGCTGAGAAAGAGTCCACAAATTTACTAGAGTCCCTTAAGCCATTTTTGGTGGTTTATGAGTTTTTTTTTTTCTCTTTTGGTCAATTCTGGTGAGGTTGTCATGTAGTTCTTCATGATGTTTGGCTCCACATTTTGAGCTATCTCAATCGTGGATAGTTTGGCCATCATACTAGTACTTCTACTAGATGTTATTTTATAATATATCTCAAAGTTTCACCACACCATAATGGGATTGGGGAGGAACATTTATTGATCACTTTGTCTGAATAAAGCCAATGCATACCATTTCGATCACGGCTCTGTTTTTGGCTGATTCTATCGACCAGTGACTGTCAAGAAATTTCAATTTTTTTCAGCTCTTCGTTTTTTCCTTCGATAGGTGTACTATAATCATCAACTTTTGTTATCTTCTTTTGCTCCAAAAATGTGCACGATTGTTTGTATTTTTGTTTCGACGTGATCATTCATGAACCATCTCATTCAGTTTTTCTTTTCCACCAATGAATCCCTCATGACATCAATCTTTTCTGATTATGTGGTGCATAGCTTCATTTCACTTTTCCACTGCTACGGACTCTTTTCTATCAACTCATTATATGCCCCCAATCAATCCTCACCTTCCTACCCAATCTAACGTTCTCTCTTCTCTCTGTAAATATATCAAACACCTTCTACACAGTTTCACCTCTTTTTTCCTTTAAATTCACGCCTTTTGCCAACATAGTATAATACAACTCATGAATAAGCTTATTTTTTAAATATTTGATTTTTTTTTATCAATGTAAGAAAAAAAAAGGTAAACACTTACTTTCACCTAGTTTCAGTGTTGTTTAAAGTGAAAAATATGTAATGTAAAGTTTTATTATTTTTAACATAAAATGCTAAAAATAGAAGAAAAAAAAAATATTTTGAAAGAAACCATACATAGTTTACCTTGTTCCCTTATTTTTAGACCGTGTGTTTGAGTACATTAGAGAGAAAATAATATAAGAGTAGGGATTTTTTTTGAAGTAGGAGAAAACAATAATTATTTTTTTCATGAATGAGAAGGAAATTGTGTTTTTTAGTGTTTTGTTTTAGATGTTTTAAAATAAACTTGTTCCACAACTTATAAACTAAAGCACTGGTGTAACAATTAATGTTCTACGTGAGCTTCAATCTACATAATAAAATTTGTATATATATTTTCTAAGCTCTTTATTTTTAATTTTACAAGAACATTATATATTAAAATTTTAAGTGAATTTGTGTCACGCTAATAAGAAGGTGTTCAAGAACAGTATATAATAAAAAAAATCTAGATACCTAATAATGTCTTAAGTTTTAGATTAAAAATGTTACTTTAACTCTCATATGAAATACTATATTTTTTTTGCTAAATCGATGTTTTTTTGGCAGAAAAAAATCCGTAAAACAAAGAAATATCAATAATTCATTTTTAGTATTTTTTAATATAGTTTTATTATAAACTAAATTTATTGCAAAAAAATATTTTCTTTTCATAGTTTTATCATTTAAATTGATAAAATTGTGACTGATGCAGTCACCATTTGGTATGTCTTGATTAAAAACATGAAAAAGATGGTATATCTAATTAATTGCTTCCTATTGAAACCGTTAAATGACGCATCTGGGACCATATCTTAAAACATAAAATGAAATATTATCCAAAGATTCCAATGAAGATATCTGAAATGTGGCAATCTTCTTTCTCTGCTTGCTTCTCTTTTAACTACCATAATTATGTCACCAAATCTTACACGTGTCTGCACACGTGGAAATTCATAACTTTTCTTCTTTTTACTTCATCTATTGCCCCAACTCATTCCAAAATAGGAGTATTTACTCATTTGTTTCAATACATTAGTTATTTTAATTTGCAAATTTTATAATCTCATAAATTTAAACATTTTTAAGTTCATTAAAAATTTTACGGTGATTGATTAACCTAGTTTACTAATCATGCGATTGAATTTACGTATTAACCTATGTAGCGCACAGACACGATACAGACAGACACTGATACGATACGGACACGAATACGGAGATACGTAAAATCTTTAAAATATAGGACACAGAGACACGGATCTATATATTATATATGTTGGATTAGGATTCCTTAATCATATAATGAAACGTTGTGAATAATGATTAAATAATACCTGGTAAACCCGTGATCGTATGGTTGAGGGATGAAGACATGATCTTGATCGGGTTTTTCTTTAGGGTGTATCTCTTTGAATGAAATTATGTGAGTAGAGAGACAAAGAGATGAGAGGCTCGAAAATCCCTTTAGGGAATGAGTTTCGACCGTGTGATGTCAGAATATGAAGGTGTCTCTTTGTCTGGTAATCTCTATTTATAATACACCTAAGGAAAAATCCTAATTATTTATGGTAAGAATAATTACGTCCATCGAGTAATTACCAATAATATAATAAGATAAATATGATAATTGCTCGTTAGGTTATATTTTTTTTAAGTTAACTCTATATACAATTGTACTTACCTCAAATAGTAACAAAATTATAAACTCACATTCTTATGTTTTAAAAAAGTAAAAATTCTCTAAAATCCATCATATTATTTACAAACTTTAATCTTAATTCAGAGAACCTACATTTTGTTGGTACTTTCTCTCAAATTCTCATTGATCTTCTCCTAAAATGTGGTAGCATTATTGATGGTAATCCCTTTGGCAGTGAGTGAGGCTAATGAGTGTGGCAACAAGCATGTAGCAATAACGAAACGATGGGTGATCATGCACCTTTCTTCTCCTAGAGATTCTGAAAAAAATGAAAATGAAAAAGAAAATAATAGAGGTTGCTTGTGCAGACCTATAAGTGTAGCAGTAGCAGCTAGACTGAGTTGTGTTCAGAGGTCAGAATGAGAGATGAATGGTGATTTGTTTTGTAGTTCTTTTCTTTACAACTTTATGAATCTATTATTCTCATCACACAACACAGGAGAAAGAGGAGAAAGAAAGAAAAGAGAGAAAGAGGGTGAAAAATCCGCATGATGATTGAGTACACGTGTGGCAGGTCCTATCCACGTGCACCTGTTTCTATCCTTTGAATCCATCTATTTGTCTCTTCTTTATCATATCTTTTCTACTTTTCTCCATTCCACGCTTCCATCTAACCAAATGTTCTTTTCTTTACCTTTTTCCACTCCCCTTCCTCCAATCACTCATCGTTTAATATTATATTTTTTTTTATTTTCTTCTCCACACATACTTTTACTAATTATTAACTATACTCCATCAAATAAATAAATATACACACGCCTCTTTTTAATCTCCAATTCAAGACAATTTTCTTTTTCATTCTTTAATTTGAAAATTAATTATTTTAGTCCCTCCAATTGCACGAAATTCCTATGCTTTCTCTTGTAAAGAGACCAAATAAATAGAGAGTGGAAGGGAAAAGAAAATAAATAAATTAAAAATCAATTTAAATAAATTATTTAGAATCTAAATAATTAGTAGAAAAATTTTAGTTTACTAATTAAACACTAATTTATAAATCATTTAATAATAATTTATAAATCAAAATTTTTTTAGTCTCTAAAATGTTATCTAATTTAATGACTATAGCAACTAATTATTTTTTGTTTCTAAAAATTGATTTTTATTTCATGATTTTCTTGTAGTGAAAGTTACTATAAATGACTTAATAAACTAAAATTATTTTAGAAATTTAGAACAAAAATAAGTATGTAGAGAAAATCGGATATTGGGATGACTATACGGACAAGAACATGTATGTATATGTTTGTCTTATTTCTATATCTAATTTAAAAAATCAAGTATTACTCACACTCATATCCAATCAATCAATGAGCATTTCTCATCAAATCGAAACAATTTAAGACAGCAACAAAAAAAGCGAAGAATTATTGTACATAAAAAAAAGCTCGAAAATCAAAACACTAAAATGTTAAAAACATAGAAAACCATAAAATTTTTGTCCTCTTAATTTTCTTCGCAAATTTGCGAAGAAAGTTGAAAATACCTATTTATTTTACTTAATTATAATTTAATATCCTTTCTATTTTTAACTTAAATTATTATTATTATTTTAAAATAAAATTATATTTTAAATTAAAAAATAAAATTAAGATTATAAAAAAATAATTATTATAAAATAATATAATTAATCATATTATATATATGTAATAAATTATAAACATAAATAATAATAATAATAAATATACTTTTTAATAATAAATAAATTTATATAATAATTATATTAATTAAAAAAATTAAGATAAAAATAATAATGTTATTTAATATAAAAATAATTTTTTAGCAAATATTTATAATTATAAATATTTAAATAATATTTTAAATAAAAAATAATTATAATTTATAAATAAATAAATAAAATTAATTTTTTAACAATTTTTAAATACAGAAATAAAATTTGTAAATTTACATTTTTATCAATTAAAAAAATATAATTTTAATCACATCGGTCACATCACTCTCAAATTTTTAAAAACTTTTTATACATTTTCTCCTCTATTTATCTTAAGCCAAACATTTTAACATTCTTCACACTTTTCCTTCAAATCATTTCAAATTCACTGTCTTATTTCCACTTCTTAACCCAAACAAACCTGAATAAGAAAGATATATTCATTTGTCTTCCTATTCATATTTAATTATATTATAAGAGTCATTTTAAAAGAACTCTCAACAACATTTTTACCTAACATAATGAATTATCAATTACACACTAACACTTTCCATGTTTTTCTATTGGAGAAGAGAGTTTTTTTAGTCCTATATTTTTCCCCTTAAACATCCATTTCCTAAATAATTATTGTTCTTTCCTTTTTTTTTCCGCCTTTCACGTTATTTCTCAATCAAACATTCTTCTAAAGGCTTGGTTTGTACTCGTTTAATAATTAAAAATATAAACAGAAATAGATGAGATTATTTGACATGAACTTATAATAGGTTTAAGTAATAATCTACTATTTTAGAAAAATAAACTAGACTTAATTTTGTATATTCAATAACATTTTTGAAATTGGTTTGATAATGAAGTTGTTTTAGGCTCTTTTTAACTAATCTAATTAGAATTGTGTAGAGTGTCAAGTTTATAAGTTTCAAAATTTGTTAAACTCAACTCAATCTAGCTAATATATAGTATTGACAGTAAAATAATAACTATTCTAATTTTATTAATATGTTATGGGTGTGTCATTGCACAAAAAGAACATAATCAGAACAAATTTGTGGTTATGCCCTTTCTTTGATACTCAAAGTAAAATTGGTATTTCACTTATTATTTTATTTATTTATTTCAAACTTTTAGTATGTATCATTATTTTATTTAGTTAGCTTAATAATCCTATCTAAATCAATACAACTAAGATAAAATAATATAACTTAAAAAAACTAATTTGATTGGATATTAAATTAGATCAAAATCAATCTAACTCTCTTATCAATAACATTCCTACATGTATTGTATCATTTATGTTGTATTCCTTATGATGAAAAAAAAAACTAAAGTTAATCTAAAACAATACTCCAAGAACTAAGATTGACTAAAAAAGTATTATGGGATTATAAACGATCTTTGTAAAAAAAAATGAGAGATTAAATTAATAATATTTTTCGAGAAACTAAAATTAAATTTTGTAATAAATAAACGACTAAACAAATACTATACTAAAAAAAGGACATATAACTGTCACAAAAAACTAATTAGTGGTGATAATGATAAATATTAATAATGTTAAGTGAGAAAATTATAGAAACTAAAATGGATCAATATTTCATTTATTTAATAAAAGTAAAAGTTATAAAAATAATTAAAAACAGAGTTAACCATATTACTTTCTTGACATCCCCATTAATGCAAAACATTCAACTGTAAAATTATTTAAAATTCGATTCATAAAAAAGTTTTACATAATTTTAAATTAAAATTAAAAATATTTACAAATATTTTCTGTCTTCAATCTCCTAAAACTAAACTTAATTATTAATCTATTTACTTAGATTTAGTTTGATTTATTGTGTTTTAATTTTTTTTATATATTTAAAAATAATCTAGAGGTTCATTTTATTAATTTAAAATTTACATCATCACGTCAACAGTTTAATTCGCTACAAAAACCTTTTTTTAAATATGGTGACAACACATTATTCCCTTTTTTAAATTTGTCACTTTTTATTTATTTTATTGAGACACTTTTTTGCTTACAATAATTTATATTGACATAATATTAATGATGTCAGCTTTAGTTACATGAAACATAATAATATCACCTTTTTATTAATGTGATACTGGATAGTTTAATAATCAGCGTCGTATAAATTTCGGACCTTCTTTAAAGTGCGACGAATCAAAGACTAGAGTTAAAAAAATCTATATAGTTTTATTTTTATTTGTAAGTTATTTCATATAAGTTTTATAAATAGATTGAAATTGTTATTTCATTTCATTTGTCTTTTTGTTGTATGTGTATTAAATTGTGTTATACGTTATTTTTTGGTTTTTATATATTCATAATATTTTTTACTCATCTTAACTTGTCAAAATTAAAATTATAAAAGAAATAACACTAAAAGTTGATATATTGATAAAAAAAAAAGCGGAGTCAAACAATTCATAAATGCAAGCAATAACCATTGAGTTATTATAGCAAAAGTTAATGGATTAGTTTAATAGTATCACTATTAATTTATTGAATGATAATTATATCTAACATATATTTGTAATACTTTGAAACAATTAATCCAAAATTCAGTGGTAGAGCATAAATTTTGAAGGGAGAGATCCTTATATTGTAATGTGTATTAGCATTGAACTTCTTTTTTATAAAGTAATTTTTTTAAAAATAAATTACAATATATAGTTTAAATGAATGAATTTGATATTAATTTATAAAATTATAAATAAAATGAAAAATATTTATAATCCATCTATTGTAATTGAAATCAAAATCTATCTAATCTATGACACCCTGCTTGTTACATGTACACAACTGTTGACAGCTCTTGAGAACTGAGTATGAAAGATCTGCATGAAACTTATATGAATTGATACGTAATTTGTGATCCTTTTCCTTAAACAATTGAAAAATATGAAGTGAATTTTTAATTGGAGAAAACGTATTCATATTGTTTTGACCAAAGTAACATCTTTATATAATTTGCATTTTCTATATAGTTTTGATGTTTTGCATAACACCTGATGCACCATATTGCTGCTAAACTTTTGCCATCTAAATTTCTGCCAAATGCTTAATTGCAACAGTCTGAAAAGAACTCACAAGTTTACCATAATCAATCACTTGTTTTGTTACAATGAAATATAATGTCCCAGAAAAGCACTTTTTCAAATGTAGTTTGAATCAGAACCATCTCTGAAAAGGAGATTGAAAATCATTTGAGTTTAATATGCAACTTTGATCTCATCAACATATATATGATTCACTCTGATAAACTTAAGCATCATATAATATGTAGTTGCTGATAGAATAGTTTGGCATTAATAAGGTAGTTTTAGCAAAAGATTCTTGGGTTTGTGGTGGCTGGCTCCACTTGACAATAACAAACACCTCACCCCATGTGTAGAAGGTCCCCTTTGGGTTTGTTTGATAGTTGAGGAGTGCTTTTGTCTTTGCTGTTGTTTCTTTCATTCCCACTGATGCAATTTGTATTAAAATCTTTCATTCTCTTGCTTTCAGCCCACATTAGGTAACCTTATGTTAGAAAGGAGTACCAAAACCCATGTGATCTGGTGTCTGCTTGGTCAGATTGAGGATGAAGCTCAAGAACTTGTGGGGCTGCCCTGGGACAACTCTTGTGCCACAAACAACAAGGGAAAATGATGCCTGATTGCATGTTACCCCCTCGTGGGAATATCGTACCTTGGTACAAAAACAAAGCTTTTGACAAGTACCAGACAGTTAACTTGTGAGCCCCGTTACCAAGTTTTGTACCTTCCCTCTCTTCCAATTCAACAAATCAAACCTATCAAATAATGCACACTCCATTGTTGCGATTTCTGTTTAGTTTTCAACATTCTCAATTACTTTTTAGGCCTTGAAGTTGACATCACATAAGCCATTCAAACTAAATTAGTTATCATCCTATAACTGTTTTTAAATGTACTCTGGTTTAGATCCATTCATCATTTTAAAGTATGTTCAGAAATTAAGTGCTTTTTAAAGCTTCTTGGACTTAGTAAGTCATTAAAAAAAGAAGGCCCATAATTATAACCATATCTCCTACATTAGGAATTCATCTCTCAATCATTAAGATTTCATGTTAAATTTCACTGTTCACATAAAAAAATAACTGGACAGTATATGCATGTGGGCATGCTTTGAATTAGCTATCAAGTTTTTGTGATCAGTGAATCATGAAATTAAACACTTTTCACAAACTATGCCACAAAAACCGTCCACAACCCCTTTGTTCTTTCTTTTTTCTGCAGTGAATTACAACTTCCCACTATTATTATAGCAGAAAGGCACCAAATGATCTTGGAAGAGAAAGCAAGCATTAGGATAATCATCGGATCCTGTATTCTAGGCACAATATTTTTCAGAAAAAAGGTGAAGATAGATTAGTTTTTTGTGATATTTTAATTGTTGTGATATTGCAGCATGTGTGAGGCACTTACTAATCTACCTAATCACATGGTTGATAAGAAAATAAAAGTAGAAGGGGTGAGAGTAAGGGATTAAGGTGGTGAATAATAGAGATTGCACAGATAAATGATTGGTTGAAGTTGAAACTGTGAAGCATTGAAATGTGTGTTTGAATGATGAGTGTAGATTCACAAGCTAAGGTTGACTTGAGACCTCTTTTTGCTCACAATCTTATGGGCTCCCTCTGACCCTGACTCTCTGAATATGTGTCGGTGGATACATTTACTATACAAGAATATGAATGGAATGACTCTTCTGAAGTAGGAGTATCACATGTCGAAGTTAAAGGTTGGCCCCAAGAAATGTGGCTGGCTAATCTCAATGCAAATCCTACTTTCCTAATAAATCTACTTGTACAACAAACCAGTTTCATTTGTTTTCCAAATTCAGATTTGAAAATCCTAAAAGCTTCGTACCAACACCTCATTTTTTTTTCTTCCAATGAAATGATCAAGCAAATGGGTGTCTGAGGGCACGCTTCATTGATGCAAAATAGAAAAATGATTCCCTCAGTGAAAGTGATATTTCACATGCGTTTGAGGATCATGCTTTCAAAGTACTTTTATTTGTTTATCTGCAATTGCTTTCTCACACACACCTATGGGAGAGCTAAAGAATTGAAAGGAAAATAAAAAAAGGAGAAGCTGAAAAGGATTAATTAAAGTACACTAAACCAAAAGGAGACCAAGGAAAAATATTAGATTTGCATGGTGAAATACAACTAAGTTGTTATGGATTTAAGCCACAAAAAGCTTGACCATTGATGTTTGTGTAGATTTAAAAACTGATAAGGTTTGTGTGTCGGGTCATAGGGTAGCGAAATGAGTAGCGAATGCCAGCAAATGGTGTTGGAGTTAAATGGATATGAGTAATTGTTTTGGGATTATCTTTTTGTTCTTTGATTACTTTCGCTTTAAATCATTCTTAAGTTGCAACCCATTATTCATACAGCAAAACATGGGAGGAGCATAACTGTGTGTGTATCTTGTGCTATGATTGAATAGCATCCAAAGAATCATAATGCATAACACAAAGAGGATTCTGGATATTTTCAATTGGCATCTTCACATGTACTTTCATCGCTTCTTTCTTAGTAGCTTCTCATGCACGTGGCCTTTATTTCATATCAACATACCCATCCATTTCATTACTCTCTTTTTTTTCAATATTAATATGCAATTAATTCTTTTTTTTTTAATTCGATTCGATTGAATGTTATTTTGGAATTTGAATTTTGATTCAATACATAAATTATATGACAAATTCTTCCTTTCGCTGCAATACAAATAATTTTTGTATTTTAAATAATAGAATCTGAAATAACAATTTGAAATACAATATATTCACGATTCTATTCGAATTCTACGATCCGAAATATATTGTATTTTGAATTTTAAAATCCATATTATATTATATTTTAAATTATACAATTTATAATATAAATATATTTTGGAATCTTAATTATACAATAAAAAATTTATTTTATTATGAATTATACAATTTGAAATACAAAATTTATATTATAGATTCTAGAATTTGGATTACAATTTTTTATACTTCATAATACAATTTTTTTTCCTTAGACGATGAAGGTAGGGATTGCTAGTGACGTTGAATGTGGAAGGTGCTATGGTGATGACGTTGGAGGTGAGGTCTATTGGAGAAAATGAAGAAGAGGGTAAAATTGTAATTTCATTTCTTTTAAGGAGATGAAAAAAAGACATGGAGGTGCAAGAAGAAATTGTCAAATTATAGTACATTATTTTTTGGTCAAAACAATGAGGAATAAAAGTCTAACGGCAGCTGGGCCCAAGTTCTAGTTTAGGACTGTTTCTTCCTGCATCTCCATATCTTCTTTTTGCCACTTCCATACACAACATGAAAATACATTTTTGTTCTTCTTGTGTCACCACCATAGAATAGTTTTCGGATTATGTAATTCAGAAACTCATTTGAAAAAAGACTTTTGGATTACATAATCCGGAAGTTAAATAAGACTTCCAGATTATGTAATCCAAAGAATAATCATGCATATGAAAAATGGCTTCCGAATTATGTAATCCGATAGATAATTACAAATTTGAAAAATGACTTCCGGATTACGTAATCCGGAATATTATAAAGGGGCAGTTTTGGAAATTTGAAAACTTATGGAGGTGAGAGAAGAAGGTATGGAGGTGCAGGAAGAAACAGTCCTAGTTTAGCATTGGGTTATTGTGCTTATACGAATGGGCTTAAGCAAAGGTCTTCCTTTTGAACCTCTTTTTTCTCATTTCGTCCCCCATGCCATTTCGGTAATTATTATGGTTTATATATTATGTAAGCCCAACTTTTATTTTTCTTCACAATCCTCCTTTTTTATTTTTTACATTTTGAGAAAGTAAGAAAAATAAAATGATTGTTAGAATCCTAAAAGAGGTGGCAAGGTGTCTCTGATTAAACACGGTTTCTTTAGACTTCTCTATGAAAATTCATGAAATTATTATTAGAATAATTATGATTGAGTTCTATTTAGCAAACATCTCAGTCATGTGTGTCTAGTAATCCATAAAATCTGGTCAACTTATGTCATGATTGGGTTATTGAGCATAAGATGAGTATTGATTAATGACGGTTATAATTCTATAATTAATATGGTTAACATTTTGGAGATTGTTAACTTCACCAAGTTTTCCTAATATTGATTAATCTTAATGCTGGTTAATCTATCTAAACATAGACGAATGATTCTAAATAAAACAATTCAAAAAAATCAAAATACTTATACATCTATTATTACTTATGAAAACATTTAATCCTCTTCATTGGACAATAACATAATAAAGAATCACTAGTGATAAGAAACAACAACAATGGTTTGTTTACAAACAAAATTCCAAAAGACTTTATGTTTAGCACTTTATTTTGCACAGAAAAACTGATAAACTTGGTTTTTCTTCCACAAGTTGAACACTTAAGATTTCTTGGTATTCTGTTTCATTTATCCTGGCTGAAGAAGTGGTTAATGGTTGGCATAATCTCTGGTGGTCGAGTACGAAGAAACTTCCTCAGACCATGCTCAGCATATTTCTCTCCCTCTTCTCTGTTATCCAACACTGCCATGCTGCGTCTAGTTTTGTTAACCCTATACCAATTTTCCGACCAAAAATTAATCACCAAAATGCTGCATTCAATCCATAATCATATCATTGTAATAATAACTTAATTAGAAAACGGTCAAACCACAAAGATTCTTTACATTGGGAGTATGTTTGCAAAATATTCATAGAGTTTAGTAACGTACGTCCATTTGTTTTCATCTTAAGATGTGTTTTAAGAAACACCCACCTTAAAAAAATACGTTGACAATGTAAAAAACTTTATACTAATTTCATATGAAAATTAAGCTCTTATGAAAGTCAATGAATTTGAGTTGAACAAGCTTTACCTAACATCAGGGTTTCCGAGCAGATTTCTTGTTAGTTGGAAGACACACATGCTGGTGACAAAGGTCATTGCAGCCAATAGAGGGTAAACCTAAAAAAGATAAAAGAAAGAGAAAAAAACACATAAATAAAGATTAGATTAATAAATGTTGTAAATTAAATTATGCATGGTAGTACCTCTGGTTTCATCCAGCGCCCCATGAAAATGTTCCTCTCGTGAACCTTAAAAGTGTTTTTGCTGTTGTCACAACGAACAACTGTGGTTTCGATCTTGATTTTTTGTTGCATGGCCTGAATTTCTGTGTGCCATCTGTATAAATAGTAGTTGGTAATGCAGAATTTGGAGGGCTAGTTAGAAGATTTGACATGCAAGTGTGGCATACAGTGGGCTGTGTTGAAGCATAAAATATTTGACTTTTGGAGAAAACTAGGGGCTGGCCTCATGTTTTTCTGGTTTTTTTAACGTAAGAATGACCCAAATAATAACCAATAGGGTAATGCAGCTATTCACGACAGCTTCAACCAGAGATAAAGATGAGATATGGAAAATTAATATCACTTTCTTGTTTGAAGGGACGAAGAATTGACTTCTTAGGTCAGACTCTTATTTTCTTCATTTGGTGTCTCTCTAGATTTTTTTTTTCTAAACTATTTAATTTTTAACTATTTTCTATCCACTTTAATACACACGACGTCTTAATTCAATCAATGAATTATTTATTTTATCCTTTAACGGATTGTTTTAATTTTAATTTGTGAGCTTATAAATAAATGCATGAGAGTTTTTTTCTTTAATTGGTGTGCTTTTATTCTAAGTATATTTTTATCATAATATCTTAAATACCATTTTTAATAAAAAATTAGTTTAAATATAAGATAGAATGATTTGAATTGTAATATTTTAAATACTTAATGATTATATGATTTTCGTATTTTTTTTAATTTGTGATAATATTTAAGTTAAAAATTATAATTTGTTTTGATTATATCATGGCATTAAAAAAGATTTAGTTTTTTATAATTATTTTTGTGTTTCAATAATAACGAATTTGCTTTATTTTCTAATTTTTAATAAACTCATTATTACCAATGAATAGTATAATTAATTACTTTTAAAATGTTGTATTTAAATTATTAGAAATAAAGCTGAATATAATAGGATAGATAAATTATACTACAAGAAAAATCATTAAATAGAAATCAATTTTAGAGATAATAAATAATTAGATTTGATAGCTAAAATCTTGTTAAGTAATTGAATTTTAATATAAAAATTAATTTAGAAATTTATTAATAATAAAAAATATTTTAATCTTTAAAATAGTATTTAATTTAGTTAATATAGTGACTTATTATTATTTTTAAAAAAAATTAATTTATGTTTAATGATTTTTTTTGTAGTTTTATAATTAAATTAAAGTTTTTTTTTCTTAATAAATGTGTCAATAATTTGTTTAACTTTTTCATTTCAAATAAATCCTTATTTTATATATGGTCACTTATTTAAATCACTTTGTTTCACTTTTCAAATCACCATCTAAATAATTTGGGACAAAGAAAATGGATATTTTTTTTATTAAGATAAACAGATTAAATAAAATTTATTAGGGATGGAAAAAAAACTTTATTATTAGAGATAAAAACATGTTTAAATAGTATCAATGTCAACCATTAACACATCATCTTCCACAGTCAAAGTGACACAAGCTGCACAAGCTGCAGAAATTTATAGTATATATCATTACCATTGTCAAGAAAGGTTTTTAGTTTATTTAAATGCTGACTCAAAATGAAGCCAATGAAATTGGATTTTGTGAGCTCATACTGAATATTGTTTACACAAAAATACATAAAATGAAGATGATTTTACCGTTATTTTGCAGGTTTTTGAGGGAAAAAATTGCATAAATCTCCGGAAGATGGACACAAGTGTCTTAACGTGTCCCTCCAAAACTGGATCATGTCACGCCTTGTATAGAGCCTGCAACTTCCATTACATTACAGGCCTATTTCTCTTCTTCTACTTTTTCTTTTTTCTTTTCCAGTGCCATCCAATCTACCTATAAATTTCTGTGTAATCATTTAGCATTTTTCTGTTATTATAGTTCCTAACAGCATCTGTGCCACTGCCACTCATGTTGTCTTAACATCATGGCTCAGAAGCTTGTGTTGTGTCTAGCTGGTGCAATTTTCATTCTTTGATGCCATCATCATATGTGCAAGTGCAACCACCAGAAAGAAGACCTGATAATGATGTTTTCGCCTCTGGAAAGTTAGTTCCAGTTATTGACCTTGGAGGACATGATCGAGCTCATATCATAAGGCTTTTTTCACTCATTTCACTACACGTGTTTCTCATGCATGACATGATGGATATATTGGTTCCACACACGTGTTTGTAGAGATAAACGAAAGCTCTCAGGATCCAAATGAAGGTGCAAGCTCCACACAAGTAGTGGAAGAGCCACCAAAGATGTGGTTGAGTATTGGAAAGACTCATTATTACACTCATGTCAACCTATCTTTTGTGCTTTCTATTTTTCTCTTCTTCCTTTTACTTAAACGTGCACGTTTTATCCTTCAAATTTTCAATTTATCTTAGTTAATGGTAGCAGAAAGATCAGTTAATACAATGCAAAATAGGTTACATGTGAGAGTATGGCTCACCTAATGTGTTAAAAATAATGAATAAGAGTGAGGTTAGATGATTCAATTCACAAACAATAACTGTCATAATCACTTTAATATCTATAATCACTTTAGAGTTTATGGTGGAAACGAACTTTTATCTTTTGTTATATGTAAAAGGGTTGCATCACCCTTAAATGAACCGATTTAATTTAATAGTTTATTGTTGATATAAAAAAAATTTATAATCACTTTAGATCTATTAATATGAATTGACCCGTTTTATGTAATGCTTAAGTTAAATAATTTTATTATGTAAACTTTTAGTTTTTAAATACAATTCATTTATATCAATAAACAAACTTAAAAACCTTTAATGGATATGTCAATTCTTGTCCCACTCTACTTTTTGGTAAATAAGTGATGTCAAATGGATTGAACAACTGATTTTATTAAGTTAGATATTGCAACAAACAAATATAATAATGTTCTACAAATCATATAATTTCATAGAATCATATACTTATAAAGAAAATAAATTATGAAGTTCCACCTTTACTTCCCTTCAATTTTCACAGCTAAGATAATTTGGGTGCTTACAAGGTGTTAGGGTTAAGTATGGGATTTTCTTCCAAGGTAAGACTGTTAATATTTTAAATACATATCATTTTATCCTTTAAAAAAATCAACACTAAAGAAAAGTGTTTAAGTACTTTATTTAATGGTCACATATTTTTAAGATGTATGCTACTGGGACATGTTACTAGTTGACTTTTCTGTTGTTAATATAGTTATTAAATTTCACTCAAGATTTTTTAAATTGAAAAAATCAGCTGTAAAAAATAATTTTGGTTACACCAAATGCCTTAAAAACGACCAAGTGATTCCAACTAGGCTAACACACAGGGACAGTGGAGAGAACAATTTATAGCCTGAAACAGCAACTAGTTTCTATCATTACTGGTTACTAATACATGATTATTGATGACAGCTTCTGTTAAAACGAAATAACTATTTTGACAACCCAATCTTCTATACTACAACCATTTAACTATTCTAAATAATTATAACATGTTGAATTCTATTACACTAAAAACATGTATCACAGCAAAAGCTACACAAGTATCTAAATTCTAAACTAATTTCAGCTTACTGTAAACTAAACTCAATTTCAGTGACCTGGTCACTTACATTTCTTCACTCCCAGGGAAATAATGGTTTTGGACAGTAAAGTATACTCAGAGTTGGAGTTTGTGATATCAGCTTGTTCCTGCATGGATAGAGCATGCTCAAGTTGCACCTCCACTTCACCAATTGTTGGTCTCTCATCTGGTTTATACTTCAAGCAAGTTACCATCATATCTACAAACACTTGCCAACAATCTGGTGCAATCTTCCCTTTGATAATCGGATCAATTCTCTACTCAACAGGATTCTCCAGACATTTTTTTTTAGTCAGAGTTATCAAATAAAACATCCTCCTGCACACAACTTCTAGTAGAAGGAAACCAAATGAGAAAACATCCCATTTAGCTGTGATGATACCATCCATGAGATAGTCCGTAGCCGTGTAGCCCCAACAACCTATAACAAAGAGTAAGCTTAGTTTGATCCACAAAAAATCATGGCAGTGAGTGAGCTCATACAAAAAAACAAAAATTACCCAAAACACGATCTACATTGATTTGCTTCTGCTTTGACATAAAACGTGATCCCTGCTCGCTAGCACCGAAACCAGCGAGTTTTGGCTCCATCTGGTCATCCAAAAGGACGGTACCAGGACCGAGGATACAGTGAAAGATGGAACGCTTGGCTCCGGTGTGAAGGTAGTGTAGTCCACGTGCTACTCCTATGCATATCTCTAGCCTCTTCTTCCATGATAGTTGACCTTCTTGTAGGTGTTTATCTAGAGATCCATTGGACATGTACTCGTATACAAGAATCTTCTCATTTTCGTGGTTGCTGAATCCTATAAGAGAAACACATCTAGGGTGACGAAGCTGGCATAGCAATTCGATTTCCTTGTTGAACGCTGCCCATCCTTGATAATCAAATCGCTTTATTGCGACCGTGTAATCAGAAGCACCATCATGCTGCAGACACCCTTTGTATACTTCACTAAATAATCCACTTCCTATTACTCTCTTCTGATCAAAGTTATTGGTGGCTTTCCTAAGATCGGTGAGAGAAAATTGATGGCACAGCTCTTCTATCAACGTTGGAAACTGTCTCTGAGATGAAGTTGTATT